>Ga0222713_10002117_pt1 | contig 21383 bp, 12 predicted proteins | sample C33_649DmetaG_FD_165061 | JGI IMG/M metagenome (GOLD analysis project Ga0222713, IMG submission 165061) | Estuarine water microbial communities from San Francisco Bay, California, United States - C33_649D | ecosystem: Environmental > Aquatic > Marine > Unclassified | place: USA: California...
TTTGCAAATTATTGGTTTCAATATTTGAGCTAAAAATATAACCCCATTCGTTTAAGTTTTGATCTAATACAGACACAAGATTTTCGGGCATTTCAAATTGATATGTGGATGAATTTAAGTCCATATCTTTTTTAATAAGGACAACACCTTGCTTATTTACAAACTCATCCATTGAGTCTAAGCTTGAATTGTATCTTGCAGAATACAATCTAGCGCTTTTGTTTGCAGCGTATGAACTTCGGTTGTAATATTGACCGCTAATTGGTAAAGCAATCGAGATTAAAAGAAGAATAGTTATATGCCTGATTTTCATAATTATAAATTTTACAGTCTGAATTCAGCAAATTAGTATATTTTTTTGCAACCTTTTGAATTTCTCACGTCATAATATCGAACCCACTTGGAAAGCAATGAGATAATCATAGCGGGGTGCAAGAAGAATGACCGTAAAGCGCAGCAAAGTCTTTACGAGAAATTCGGACCAAAAATGTACGGTCATTGCCTTCGTTATGCAGGAAATGTTGAAGAAGCCCAAGATGTTTTGCAAGATGGTTTCATAAAGGTCTTTGAAAAAATCAGTTCGCTAAAAGATGCAAATGCATTAGAAGGTTGGATGTCGAGAATTTTTATCAATTTGGCACTTTCTTATTATAGAAAGAAAAAGTCAGGACCAGATTGGGTAGAAATGGAACCACTTCAAGAAGTGCTTTCAGAAGAAAATGATATCCCCAATAATGACTTGGATCCCAAGCTTGTTCTAAAGCAAATTCAAAGTTTGCCAGAAAAATATCGCTTAGTTCTAAATGCTTACGCGATAGACGGTCTGAGCCACAAAGAAATTGCTGACTTGTTAGAAACTACCGAAAGTAATACTAAATCAATTTTAAGTAGGGCAAGAAAAATGATGAGAGACTGGTTGAATGAAAAAGACAACAAAAAATAGACAGTAATGACTCCCAATGGAGAAAAATAGACCAAATATCGACCAATTGATTCAATCGTCATTCGATGCGTTTGAACCACAATTGCCAATTGGTATTTGGAATAATATCGAAGATAAGTTAAATCAGAATGACGCATCAAAACGTAAAAAGGTTTTAACATGGTCTTCAGTTGCTGCAGTTGTTTTCATCGGCTTGTCAGGAATGTTCTACTCAAACATACCTGACAATGCTACGGTGGATCACAAAACTGGAATTAAAATTAGTAATACAGAATTAAAGTCAGGTTCTTTCGAAAATAAACTTTCACAATCATTACCAATAGGAAATGGTAATTCAGACCTTGATCTAAACGATGTTGATTTAAATAATTCTCTTGATAATAAGGATGTTAAAACAACAGGAAAAGAATTGGTGGGGGAAAATAATCGCAATATTACAGAAATAGCTTCTATTAATAAAAACAGCGTCGTTCCTAATCTATTCGACATAAATCAAGAGCCAATTTTGACTCAGGAAAATTATGAGAATATGAACGAAGCCAATTTTGATTTTCTTAATTCAAAGAAATTAGGATTAATAAATACTAAAATTTTACAGTTGCCAGCATCATCCCAAATCCCTCAAAGGCCAACAAAACAGAAACGGTCAATCTGGGCTTTTGAGGTTGGGTATGATCAAAATCAAACTGCAATAAATTATGCGGTTAACACCCAACTGTCTAAATACGTTCACAAGAATTTTGTAAATAGAATTAAGGAGGGCGAGTTCGCTCTTGCGGCTCCTCAACTTCATGCCGCCCTTAGATATCAATTTAACCCGAATTGGTCGGTTGCCATCGGGTTAGGTTTTTCACAAACTAGAATTTCTCAAAGTTTCAACTTCCAAGATAGCACGCCTGTGAGCATGGCTCAAGGAAACGAAGCAGATATTAACGGAAACTATCCAATTTTTGGATATGTTGGATTAGGTATGCCAGTTGCTTATAATGGGAATCAATCTATTTCAATGGTTTCAATTCCATTGAGTGTTGGATATCAAAGACCAATTAATCGATCATGGGCATTCAGTTCTGAGATTTCCATGAGATTTAATAAATTATTAACCACAACTGGAAAAACATTGGATTACCACGATTTGTCTTTAATGGATGTCCCAAATTATAGAAGTCAAATATGGTCAGCCAAGCTTTCTATAGGTGCGGAAAAGCGCGTTTCACTGCGTGATATATGGGGTGTTAGATTAAATACTCAAGGTGCATTAACCCCATTTAATTCAGTAAATTCACCGGTTTCTAATAGGGGTTGGTCAATTGGTATGTCGGTTTTTTATCGTTATTCAATTTGGTAATAATCAAGAATATGCATAAAAAATCATTCATATCGAGTAAATTGCAGATAGTGAAACGAATAATCCTCATTTGGTTTCTTGGTTTAGCGACTTTTCCATTGTTTTCTCAAGTCTTAGAGCCTTTGGGTACTGGACTTCCAGGAAGAGTTGTTGCTTCATATGCTACGGATGATGAATATTTTGCTCTTTATGATGATGTATCTACTTCTGATACAACAGATTATGTTTTGGCAAGATGGAATGGTGCGTACTGGTCTTATTGTCCGGGGTTGAAAACTCCAGCACCCATTATTCCTACTGAGGGTAATTACAATTTCCATTCAATAGCCTATTTTAATAACACCATTTATGTTGGAGCATATTTGGCAAATGCTTCCAAAGATGCCGAAATTCCAGTTACTCATTTGTATAAGTGGAATGCAAATACCCAAGAATGGGATCCAGAGGTTGGAGTAGTCGATACAAGAAATAATGGTATCATTACAATGGCGGTTTTCGACAATAAACTCATTATTGCTGGAAAATTTCAGAGCACCTTAAATGGTAAGAGTGTTCAGAATATTGCCTCATTCGACGGAACGAATTGGGATTATTTAGGAACTAGTAACCTAGATCAGGGTGCCGATGGAATAATCAGATCTTTAATGGTTGTTGGTAACAGATTATATATCGGAGGTGATTTTACAACCTTTGCAGGTAAACAAACTGGGAATATTGCATATTACACGGCTGCAAATGGAGGATGGGGTGGAATTGGAAGTCCTTTCATTGGAGAAATTTTAGAATTAGCTTCATGGAGCGGTTCACAAATAGCTGCCTTGGGTAAAGATTCGAGTGGAAATAAATCAGTACGAGTATTTAATGTTAATTGGAGTTCAAAATTAGATTTTACTAATTTCACTTCGGCAGAGATAAAAACTATTGCAGGAACTAAATCTTATTTATTGTTGGGTGGGACTTTTGTTAAGGATGGAAACGGTTCTTCTCTGTTGAGATTTGAAAATGATAATCTTGCTTTTACTGGCAACAGACTTCAAGGCGATTTTAGATTAGGTCAAAGAGGTTCTGGTGCATTTGTTTGGGGTGATTTTAATGAACTTAATACAGATATAAGGTTTTTCTCAAGCATTATAAGCGAAAGCGGTAATTTAACCGGTGATTTATTTTATGATTTCGATGGCGACTGTCAAAGAGATGAGGGAGAAAAGGGTTTGCCCGCTGAGGTTTTAAAATTAACAAATAAAACTACAGGAGAGTATTTCTTCACAGTAACAGATGAATTCGGGCATTTTACAGTAGGTCTACCTCAAGGAGATTATACTATACAACATAAAAACAAAAGACACTTTTACCATGTTTGTGCGGGTAATTATGCCACACAAATAAGAAATGGTAAATATTCCTATGTAAGCTTAGGTGAGTACATGGATCCTCAAACCAAGGACATTGAGGTAAATGTAGAACCAATATATCCTGATGAATTGAAAGCGGGCGATACCATTCAGGCTTTAGTGACTGTTAAAAACCATGGGGCGAATACATTGAATAGTGCAACACTTTTGATTTCTCATGCATTACCCCTAGCTGATTTCTACAGTGAACCAGCTGCCGATAATTACGATGGCATTGAAGCGACATACTCACTTGTTAATTTAGAACCATTTGAAGTGCGATTTATATTGGTTAGATACAAAATGCCCTTATCTGCTAATTCAAAGGACGAATATAATATTAGAGTTTCAACGGGCAGTTTAATAACTAGTCAAGATGAAACTCAAGCGGATAATATTAATGTGGCATCATTGAAAATAGGTAAGCGAGGAAATGGTGGTGTTGTAGAAAAAAACTCTGTATTAGGAAATGAGATAGATCAAAAGATCGCAACATGGAAATATACAATTGATTTTAAGAACACAAGTAGTTCCAAAGTGAATAAAGTGATTCTAGTTGATACTCTAGCTGGAGACTTACCACTGCAGCGTGTAATAGTAAATTCATTTTATCCTCAAAAAGCACAATTCTTTATTCAACAAGGAAGAATTTTAGTTGTGAATTTTGATCCAGCCAATTTAAAAACTTATGAAGCATCACCTTCAAATGCTGTGGGTTGGGTTAAATATCAAGTAGATTTATACCAAGACTTAGCGCTTCAAACTAAAATAAACAATATAGCTCATATTGATTTTGATAGCAAATGGTGGGGTGTATCTAATGATTGTTGGGTTACTGTTGTTGATAAGCAGTCAGCTGTCAGAAAATTAAAACTTCAACCCTTGGACGTTTATCCTAATCCTACGGGCGATTTCCTAAACGTGGAATGGGATAGAACAGAAACAGGGAGCGAATGGATAATAATAAATTTACAGGGTCAACGATTGATGGAAGGTAAAATTCATAATTCCACTGGTCATTTAAATATTTCTAAGTTAGGATCTGGATTGTATTTCTTGCAAACACCAACCACTACGACCCGGTTCAGTGTAGTTAAATAAATTACATGAAATAGTTTTCTACAAAAGAAAACAGATTGAAATTATTCCCATTTTTAAAATTCTCAATATCACTTTCAATTTGCGTAATAGACAGATTACTCATTCTTTGACTCTGAATTAGTTTAAATGCCTTTTCTGCTAATAGTTTTATTCTTTTTTGGGCATTTTTAGAGCTAATTAAAAAATGTGAGTCTATTCTTTCAATAAGCTCGTCTAATCCAGTATTATTAATAGCTTGGGTAAGAATAACCGGCGTTTCCCAATTCTTAACTGCACGTTCATGTGCAAGCTTTTTTAAGTGGGATGCAAAAGTTGCAGCTCCTTCACGATCTGCTTTATTCACAACAAAAATATCTGCTATCTCCATAATTCCACTTTTCAAAGTTTGAATTTCATCACCACTTTCGGGAACACTCACTACTACAGTGGTATCAGCTATACCGGCAATTTCAATTTCGCTTTGCCCTACACCAACAGTTTCAATAATGATATAATCGAAAGGAGCCAGCTTCAATACTTCAACAACTTCAATAATTGATGTTGTTAGACCTCCCAACGATCCCCTAGATGATAAACTTCTAATATATACATTCGGTAGCATATATAGGTTCTGCATTCTCAATCTATCACCTAATAAAGATCCTAAATTAAATGGACTACTTGGGTCTACTGCGAGAATAGCAACTTGCTTACCCGCTTTACTCATGGATTGAACTAAGCTATTTACTAATGTACTTTTTCCTGCTCCGGGTGGTCCTGTTATTCCAATAACAGGGGTGTTCCCAATTGTAGATTTTAAAAGCTCCCAATACCCATCAGTATGATTTTCCACCCAACTAATTGCGCGTGCAATATGCAGTTGATTGCCATTGGTTATTTCATTTAGTTCTGGAATAAGCACAATCAAATATAATGTTTATGATCGGGTGAATGGGAGAGAATCTAATGAAAGAAATTCACCCTTTTCAAACAATAATGACCCAGCCATCGCTATCATACCTGCATTATCGGTGCAATATTGCACGGAAGGTATGTATACAGGTAAGTTGTTTTTCATACCAATTTCTTGGGTGATTTTTCTGAGTAATAGGTTTGCAGAAACACCTCCTACTAAAGAAATAGATTTTGGACTATTTTCTTGGATTGATTTTATTAATCTCTTAGCAGTCATTTCTATCAATGAGTGTTGATAGGAAGCACAAATATCATTAAGGTTGTTTTGAACAAAACCTGAATCTTTCTCAAGTTCTTTTTTTAAGAAATATAGCAATGAAGTTTTTATTCCTGAAAAGCTAAAGTCTAGGTCTTTAGTTTTTGCATCAGGGAAAGTAAATCTTGGTTCGCCTAGTACTGCAAATTTGGATATTTGTGGTCCTCCTGGGTATCCTAATCCTAATAATTTTGCACCTTTATCAAAAGCCTCACCAATTGCATCATCTATAGTATTACCAATAATTTTATAATTAAAATGATCTTCTACCAGAAGTAATTGAGTATGTCCACCGCTAACTAATAAACAAATCATAGGAAAAACTACTTCATGCTCTATATAAAGGGCAGAAACATGTGCTTGCAAATGATTTACACCTATTAATGGTTTGTTTAGTGAAAGTGATAAGCCTTTAGCTGTATTGAAACCGACAATTAGCGATCCCATAAGACCTGGCCCTTGTGTGACAGCAATTGCGTCTAAATCCTCCACCGCAGTTTCTGATTGTTTTAATGTTTGATCAATTACTGGAATTATATTGGCTTGATGCGCCCTAGATGCCAATTCTGGTACAACTCCACCATATTTTCGATGAACGTCTTGGCTTGAAATAATGTTGGCCTTGATTTTACCGTTTTTAATTATAGCAGATGACGTGTCGTCACAACTACTTTCAATGCCCAATATTGTGGAATTAAACTGCATAAGTGGATTGACTGTCAATTGCTCAAATTAACTTTGTATATTGGTGAAAAGGTCCTCAAAAATACGAAAGAAGCTTTTACTCACGCTGTTTTGGGTGGTTTTTCTTTCTGCCTTTTTAGCAATACTCACTAGAAATAGGTGGGTTCAAAAACAACTATCGCAATGGGTAGCCTCGGAAATAAGTGAATCCTTAGGAGCTGAAGTTACTGTGAATTATGTTGAAGTCGACTTTTTGAGGAATTTTCATATTGAAGGATTATTACTTAAAGATCAGCAAAAAGATACTCTCTTATCTATAGGTTCAATTGATTTGAAGTTGGATGATTGGAAGATTGCCAAAAAGAAATTCGATATCATCAACTTAGATTTATTTAAGCCACGTGTATTTATGGGAGTTTATTCAAATACAAACAGAATTAATCATGAATTTTTATTTGATAATTTGCAACAAGATACACAAAAGAGTAAGCCATTCAATTTTAGCTTTTCTAATACCCGTATTATAGACGGTGAGTATGTGTTTTATCGAGGATATAGAAATAAACTAATGCAAACGCCGGGCGATTTTAATCCAAATTTTATACAATATTCAAAAATTAATTCTGAGATCCCCGAGTTTAAAATAGATACTGCAGGCTTACACTTCGATATTAAATATCTCAAAACAAAAGAGGGTACAGGCAAGATGGTTTCAATTATAACTAAATTTAATATCAAAGACGGGATTTTAGATTTCAATCCATTGGTATTGACTTATAATAATACTGAATTAAATGGTCAATTTACTATGTCGCCAATACCTAATATGCCTAAAAACCCATTTTGGGATATTAACTATTATTTGCGGGTCGATAATGGTGAATTTGATATTTCAGATTTGGGAGTATATGCAGATTATTTAAAAAACCATTCGTTGAAACTGTCCCCTACTTTCGAAATCCAAGGACCATTGAACAATATAAAAACAAAATATTTTAATGCTATCACTGAAAATGGGTCTCAGATCGATCTTGAATATCATATAAAAGGGATGGAAAAACCGGATTCTATTTGGCAAAAAATTGTTTTTAATGGAACCTATTTAAGTCAAGAAGATATTGAAAAATGGTTTGAAAATGATGATTTTAAAGAATACTTAAATCCAATCCAGGATATTGAAATGGATGCTGAATTTACACTTCCTGCGGGGAGGTTAATTATGAATGGCTCAATTAATAGTTCGGTAGGTCAATTTTCAGGGAATTATTCTTTGAATTATTCAAAGCGGGAAAATTCAATTCCTATGAGTATTAATGGGAAATTGGACAATCTTAGACCTAAGTTATTTAGAAATATTGGATATGATTTACCCATTGATCATGTGTATGGTAAGGTAAATATTTCTGGGAATGATTTTAATGAATTGGCCAGTTGGAATTGTAAGTTAAATCTTACTTCACTAAAGTATAACAATGTCGTTATAACCGGTTTAGATATTTTAGGTAAAATTGACCAAGGAAACCTTAGTATTAACTCTTATTCAGATGCTCAATCATTAAGTCATAATTTAGACCTTCAAGTTACTGGAGTTTTTAACGCTAAACATCGGATGCAATTATTAGCAGATCTAAAAAAAATGGATCTTCAGTCTTTGGGGTTGGATACCACAAATAGTAAATATTTTGGTCAGGTTAAGTGCGATATAACCGGGTCGTGTATAGATGATTACATTGGCTTTATATCAATCGAAAATTCTAAAATCAGCAGAGGATTTGGAGAATTTCAATTAATAAAGCAAGAGGTTTCACGGTATGAGGCTGATAAGATATCTCTTAATGGAGATTGGGTGGTTGGTGAAATTACAGGGCCAATTAAATTTTCAAATACCTCAGACTGGATAAATCATTTTGCTCATTATGTTGCCCCTGAAAGATTTGTAGATTCTCGAAAACAACTCACTGATTCCATTTTTATTGATCTATTTATTCCGCAAACTGGTTGGATTGATGCTTTTGTTTTGCCCGGACTGCAATTTGGCCCTTTGCGGATTAAAGGCAATTACTTCGCAAAGGACAATATATGCAAGTTAAAAGTTGGACCATTCTCAATGGAATATGGTGATATTCAAATGGAAAGGGTGAACTGTTTTATTGATAAACCTACTAAATATGGATTAGCTAAAATGTCAATAAACACAGACTACGTTAAGGTAAATAAAACCGTTTACGATACATTTGGTTTGGCATTTGATATGTTAAAAGGAGGGTATTCGATTACCTCTCGAATTCACGATAAATCGGATAGGTATAGTTTTTTGATAAACGCAAATGGCTCTATTCACAAGGACTTCGCAAATATGTATTTTGGTAGCACCTACATTAATATTCTAAATCAAATTTGGGTGCTTGATCCTAAAGCACGTATAGATTTTACAAAAAATAGATGGACTGTCAATGATTTCTATCTTGCGGATGAAAATCATTACATTGAAATAGACGGTGTTGCAGGTGCATCAAATTCTGACACCCTACATATTGACTTTGGTAACATTACTCCAAATGTGTTAACTCCATTTTTTGCTAAAGGGACATTCGATTCATTATTATTTAGATCGAACGGTGATGTACGGATTTCGTCAACATTGGGATCTCCCAAGTTTTTAGGAAACATTGATGTTAATCAAATATTTTATCAAGGATACTCCTATGGGGATGCATCTACTTGGGTTCGTGAGACAGACGTTAATGGGTTGTTAAATTTTGAAACAAGCTTTAGAGATGGGCCAATAGCAAATACTGATTTCAGGGGTACTGTGAAGTTAATGGGAAAAGATCCGACTCAAATAAATATTTTAGGTAATATACCTAATGAATCAAGTTTAGATATATTAAGGCCATTCTTGGCAGGTGTAGTTACGATTAAAAATGGAAAATTTGGAGGAAATGTTCGAATTTCTGGAACGTCAGAAGAACCTAAAATATTGGGTTTATTAACGACTAATAAATTTGGATTAAATATTGATTATCTAGGCACAGAATATTTAATTGGGGGCAATTTTAAAATTACAGATGAAGGGCTTTATACTATGAGCCCTATTAAGGTAAGTACTCCATCAAAAAGAGGATCAGCGCTTTTTACTTTAGAATTAACACATGACGGATACAAAGATTTTAGATTAAACTTGAAAGTCGATTCAATAAAGCAGATGCAAATATTGAATACAACCGAAAAAAGTAACGATCTCTTTTATGGTAAAGCATGGGCGAGCGGAGACTGCAGAATACATGGGCCATTAAGTTTAATTGACATGGATATTAATTTAACTACCGAAAATGGATCAGATTTATCAATACTTTACCCTCAAGTATCTCAAAACAGTTTGGTGGGATCAGTAACTTTTGTGAAAAAAGGTCATAGCACGGATAAAAAACAATTAAAAGAAAATGAACAATTACAATCTGGAGAAGATGATGCACTTGGTGAGATAAACTTAAATATAAATGCCAATCAAAATGCTCAAGTGAATTTTGTAATTGATAAAAGATTAGGGGACGTAATAAGTGGAAGAGGTGTTGGCGATATTAGGCTTTTATATAGTAAAGAAGGTGATTTTTCACTTTTTGGCACATATAAGGTTGGAAGCGGTAGTTATTCATTTTCACTGCCAGGAATTAATATTATAAAGAAAATTGATCTAATTCAAGGTGGTACAATTAGATGGGATGGAGATGTTTTTGACGCGGTTGTTGATTTGTCAGGTTCATTCGAAAAAAGAGTTTCCCCATCTGCTTTAATGATTACCTCAGGAAGTAGCGAGAGTTCTTATCCTACCACAAGATTTTTAAGTGTTTTAAGAATGAAAGGGAATCTGTTTAGTCCTTCAATTTCTTTCGATATTCAAGCACCTGATCTGAAATCAAATACTTCTAGTAACACAGCAGAAGTAGTTTCAATAGTTGAGCGGATACGTTCAAATAAGGATGAAGCCATGCGGCAATCGATTTCACTTTTACTATTTGGTAATTTTCTACCTCCTTCTTTTATGGCTAGTACCGCTCCAACTACCTCTAATTTCAGTAGTACGGGAATTGCGGGAAATAGCATTTCTACATTGGCAAGCTCAGTAGTAAACGACCTCTTTGTAAAATATGGTATACCAACAAGAATTCAGGTTAATATTGATGACATTCGTAATACGACGGGTACCACAAATACGCAACTTTTTGTTAACAGTGAGTGGTTCTTATCGGATAGATTACGTTTAGACTTGAATTACGATCCAACAGTAGCTATGCTGGTCAATAGCGTAGCACTTCCATTAAACTTCAATTTAGAGTACAAAACAAAAGATGAGAATTGGCGATTAAAAGCCTTCTCAAGGTCTAATAATTTAATTTTAAATAATACAACCACAACCAATGGGGTTTCAGGAAATACTTTAGGTGCCGGGGTATTGTATCGTCGTGATTTTGATACTTTTAAACGAGAAAAAAAAGATGAAAAGTAAGTTCCAAAAAATTGGACTTAAACTTGTTTTGCAATGACGCTCAAAATACTATTAGTTGAATCTCTAAGGATGTCTTGGAATGCGGTTAGGCTAAATAAATTGCGTAGCGCATTATCTGTACTCGGAATAACTATTGGTATCTTTTGCATTGTTAGTGTTTATGCTTTGGTTCATTCATTAGAATTAAGTTTGAATAACCAATTTACTAAGTTAGGTGCCGATGTATTATTTATTCAAAAATGGCCCTGGGATGATATGGGTAATAATTATCCATGGTGGGAATACATGAAACGTCCTAAATCAAGTCCTCAAGATGTACAGTCATTAAAAAAAATAGTGGATAACCAAAAGATTCAGGCCATTGCTTATGCGTATAATACTAACTTTAATATTACAAATAGTAAAAAAACACTAAGTAAAATCAATATTCGTTGCGTCTCGCATGAGTTTAATGAAATCCAACCCGTTGAATTAGAGGATGGCAGATATTTTACGATTGATGAAGCCCGATCCGGACGACCCATTGCCGTGATTGGTAATACCATTGCTTTGGAATTATTTGGAAGCGTAAAAGCAGCGATGGGCAAGCCATTTAGAATTGGTAATAAGGAAGTTCGAGTTGTTGGTGTGGCAAAATATCAAGGAAATAATATTATTGGTGCAAGTAATGATAATCTTATTTATGTACCATACAAATGGTCTATGGCATTATCGAATTACAGACAAAGTGATGATGCCCAAATTTTAGTAAAAGCATCAAAAGGGACTAATTTAGATGATTTGAAATTCGAGCTCCAACAATTAATGCGTCAAGTGAGAAGAATAAAACCAAAACAAGAATCAGATTTTGCTGTTAATAAAATGACCATGATTACCGATGCCATTTCTGGATTATTTAGTCAAATTCGAAAAATTGGATTTGTGATTGGCGGTTTTGCCATGTTAGTTGGTTGTTTCGGTGTAGCTAATATTATGTTTGTGTCTGTGAAAGAAAGAACGAGAGAAATAGGAGTTCAAAAAGCTCTTGGCGCAAAAAACTTTTTTATTAGTTTACAGTTTTTATTAGAGTCCATATGGCTAAGCATTGGCGGAGGGATAATAGGTTTATTTTTGGTGTCGGGTGTTTTGAAGATACTAGATTCTATAGCACGTGAAAATATGGGTGGTGGGGTAGAATTAATTTTAACTGGACAAGATGCTCTATTAGGTATTGGTATTTCTGTTTTAGTTGGAATAATTGCTGGTTTTCTTCCGGCTAGATCAGCGGCAGCATTAAACCCAGTAGAGGCAATAAGATCAAGTTAAAATGTGTACTTTTTACAATAGGATATTTAGAGGTTTAGTAAGTTTCATTCTTGTTTTTTATTCAGTAAAACTAAAGAGTCAAACTGATTCAACATCTGCTGCAGATACTATAAAAACAGTTGAAATAAAGGTTAAAAAGAACCTAATTGAAAACAGGGCTGATGCATTGGTATATAATGCAGATGAGGATTTAACTAGCAAAGGGCAATCTGCGAGTGAATTGCTTGCAAAAGTACCAATGGTTGATGTAGATATGGATGGAAATGTATCATTGCGCGGAAATAGAAATATTCGGTTTCTAATCAATGGCAGGCCTTCAGGACTACTTTCAGGAAGCCCTTCAGATGCTCTACGTGCAATGTCAGCTGATGATATTGCTACTGTAGAGGTGATGACAAATCCTACATCGAAGTATGATGCAGAAGGTAGTGGAGGTATAATAAATATAGTGCTAAAAGAAAAGAAGGTAGAAGGATTAGTTGGAAGTTTAAGTGGCGGTATTGGAACACGAAGTGCACATTTTGGTGGGAATTTGGCATCTCAAAAAGGAAAAACCACTTATAATTTATCTTTAGGAAGCCATTTTTGGAGAAGTTGGGGAAATTTAGAAACTAAAAGGAATAATACAGATGAGAAGGGAATAAGCTACCAATTAATACAGCATTCAGATCAAGTAAATTGGGGTGGCGGCCCTCGAATAACATTGAGTTTGGACCATCAATTTACAGAGTCTCAATCCTTAGTTCTTAACGCAACAGGAAGATACAGATTACGGAATTCTGTCGATAATTGGTCAACAAATTATGGCGTTATTGATAGTTTAGATTTCTTATGGCGTCAAGAATCTGATTATTTATCTCAAGGATGGGGTTATGACCTTGGTTTTGATTATAGAATAAAAGGGAAAAAGCCAAAAAGCGAATTTGCAATTGCCGGCCTATTAACAGACGGAATAAGTGGTGATGGCTATGACGCTCTGCGCTACAGTAAGTCAAATATCCTTTCTTTTCAAGAACATAGTTTGAACAATAATAGTAACAAAGAATTTTCACTTCAATTAGACTGGATAAATCCATTGACTAAGAATTTAATGCTTGAAACTGGAGTAAAAACTGTTTTTAGATGGGTAAAATCCAACTATAATTTTGATAGTTTTGATTTCGCGAAAAAAAAATTTGTACCTAATGAACTATTAAATAATGGCTTTGGTTATTTTCAAAATGTCTATGCAGGTTATTCTCAAATCACCTATGAATTTCTAACCAAATATTCTGCTAGGTTGGGAGTTCGTTACGAGGCCACGAAATTTGGAGGAGATATTGAAAAAGGTGTTTTTGAAAACATAGGAATAAATACTTTTGTTGGTCAGCCTTATTCAAATTGGGTACCGAGTATTTCCTTGTCCAGAGTAATTGGCGCAGGAGGTTATGTGCGTTTAAATTATAATATGCGCATCCAAAGGCCCAGTTTAATTTTCTTAAACCCGTATGTCAACTACAGCAACCCAGTTGATATTACGGTTGGAAATCCTCTATTAAATCCCGAAGTTTCAGATAATTATGAATTATCGTTTGGTAATTATACTAAGATTGGAGGCTTTGGATTAAATTTTTATCACAAAAGGCTAAATAATGCAATTGAAACATATAGGTTTATAAATTCCTCAGGAGTATACATTACTACATATTCTAACATCGGTCGAAATGTTCAAAATGGAATGGATTTAAATTTAAATTTTAGAGGTAAAGGTTGGATGTTGTTTTTCAATGGAGGTTTAGGGCATGTGAACATTTCAAGCACTGTTGATACAGGTGCTGTTTCGGGTATTTCAGCGAGTGGGTGGACATATGTAGTTGGCCTAAGAGGTAATTACTCAATTAATGACGATTGGTTGGTCGAGGGGTTTTCACGTATCAATGCACCTCAATTTTCACTCCAAGGGTTTAGTCAAAATTGGATGTTTCATACTATTGGTATAAAAAGAATGTTTAATGAAGGAAAAGGGGGATTAGGACTGGGGCTAGATAACCCTTTTACTCCTAGAATTACCCTTAAAACTGAAAATTTAGGGCAATCGTTCGAGTTGTACTCCCAAAGGGTATTAAATATGTGGGGGGTGAGAATAAATTTCAATTATTCCTTCGGAGATGTGAAGACAAAAAACACAAATATCAGGAGTATCCGTATTAAAAATGAAGATTTAAAAAATGGTTCTGGAGCAGGTGAAATGTAACCACTTTTTGAATTGATGTTAATTACCTAATTTTGTTTTATGGATTTATCAGGTAAAGTTATACAAATACTACCATTACAAAACGGAGAAGGACGCAACGGCGCTTGGAAAAAGCAAGAATATATTATTGAAACTCAAGGACAATACCCCAAAAAGGTATGCTTTTCAATATGGGGTGATAAGATCACTGAATTCAATATTCAAGAAAATGAATTTATTACAATCGGTATGGATATTGAAAGCCGAGAATATAACAGCCGATGGTATACAGATATCAAAGCTTGGAAAGTTGATAGACCCGGAACTTCGGGAATGGCAGCACCCGCTTCTCAAAATTCAAACAGTTTAAATGCAAGCTCAGCAGATGATCCATTTGAATCAACTCCTACAGTAGATGATCCATTTGCTTCGGGAACTGACTCATCAAGTCCGGATGATGACTTGCCGTTTTAATCATGAATTTGTCATAAAATAGTGGTAGACATGACTGATTGAATTAATCCCTTTGGAAAACTAAATTGATAAAGAATAAAACATGTTGAATATAAAGAAATACCTTGTTGTTTTAATGCTTATTACATCAGGGTTTGCTGTTGCTCAAACTACATATTACGTAGATGGAGTAAATGGTGATGATGTAAATAACAGTGGTGCAAGTGGTTCACCATTTAAAACCATTGGAAAGGCAATGAACTCTGTTGCTTCTGGTGATATTATTGAAGTAGAGGGCGGTGCTTATACAGAATCTGTAGATGTTACTGAAAATGTAACGATAAGCGCAGTTACTGCTGGATTAACAGTAGATAAGTTGAGGCTTTCAAGCGGAAAAAACTTAACTATTGGGTCTACATCTGAAGTTATTACAGTAAAAGATAGTTTGTTACTAAATTATGGTTTAGTTAATGTTAATTCATACAACCGTCTACATACATCGGCTACGGCAGAAGTGGCCGGTGGTAATGACACTAGTTTTATTGTCAATGGATATACCATTCATCACGTTGGAAACACTTCCAAAACCTACACCTGGCATATTGGGCATACAACAGGTGATTATCGCCCTATAACTTTAAGTAGTTTTAGTACATCTAAAACCACAGATCAATATTTTTATGCGCGGTGTATAAACGGAGGCCCCTCGTTTAGTGTATCGCTGCCAACCAATACTAAAAATATTTCTAGTGTCAATCATTGGGAAGTAGGCGCTCAGGAAGCTGCCGGCGTAACAAACGCTTATACATTAACTTTTGATTACGATTCAGCTACCAATGATGATGGAGTATGGGATGCTCCCAATCTTCAGCTTTTAAATACTGACGGTCTCGCTGCTTGGGTTTTAAAAACTCAAGGTGGAACAAATGCAAGAAAGGGTTCAATTTCAGCAACTGCGACCAATACACTTGGTTATTTTATTTTAGGAAATAAAAAAGGTGGAGCTACATTTTTAGGAGGGGCCAACAACTTAGGTAGCGCCGATCCATTTGTGAGTTTTGAATATAATGCTGCTGGTCTGTGCGAAGGCGATACCATATTCTTTAATAATCTCACGACGAATCGCTCAGGGGCTACGTTTACATGGATTTTTGGTGACGAGTCAGAAACAAATCCAAAATATAAGGGGATTACTTATCCTAATGCTTCGGCTGAACACCCATATCACATTTATAATAAGGCAGGTAGCTATACGGTGAGTCTCCAAGTGCAAAATGCGACCAACAATCCAGATGTGGGGTACATGGCATTTACCATTGGTATTTTACCAAGGCTTCCAGGTTATAAATCTGTTGAAGTATACAGATATCCATATAATGGCCTTGATACTTTTGACGATCTAACCATTTGTGATGGTGAGAGATTTTGGGCCGTGGATAATTATGACGCTACATTTCAATGGAATCCTAATGGTGATGTAGTTACAAAAACCGTTTATGTTATTCAGGGATTAACACCGGAACCAACATTGCCGGTCATGAATCCTATACCAAGTAATGATACATTTTTTAATACAATTAATGGACCAGGAAATTATAAAGTTGTTGTTACTCGCACAACTAATAAAGGCTGTGTAGCTGAAGAAACTCAAGATTTAATCATTTATGCTCGTCCTGCGCCAGTTATTGATGCATTGGATAAATGTGAAACTCCCCCCAACACTACCTTATTTGTAACAAATAGTACAACTGATCCTTCACCAACGAATACTATTAAACAATGGTCATGGGAATATGAGGGTACTTTTGTATTGAATGAGAAAGTAAACAAAAGTCATATTTTTCAAAATGCACACAAAGGAATAAATCAAGTTAAATTGATAGTAGAAACAAAAGTAGGTTGTATAGATTCTATTACTAAAGACGTGGAAATATTCCCTAAACCCAAAATAGATATGGACCTAGATTATTTCTGTGAAGGCCAAACCTTAAGTGCAGATGCTTCTAGTTCAAGTATTACTGGTTCAAGCAATATTGATATGTATATCTGGAATTTTGATTTTGGTAAACCAAATCCACAATATGACTCTAATGCGGTTACAAATTATCAATATCCAGGACCTGGTTTATACAGAATTCAGTTAAGGTTGGTATCAGATAAAATGTGTTTGAGTGATTCTGTTCAACAGATAAGAATTCATCCCAAACCAACTCCTGACTTTGATGTAAAAGAGGTATGTTTCGGAGACTCAACCGAATTGCGAAGACTGATTCAAACATACCCAAATGATGATAGTATGACGTATTATTGGTATTTAGATTACCAATTTATAAAGGATGATACAGCATTCAAATATTTATTGCCAAATCCGGGGTCATATCAATTGAAAATGGAAGGTATTTCTGATGCTGGTTGTACAGATTCTATCATCAAAACCATTAAATCTTATTATGTTCCTAATGCATCATTTATTTTAGACACAATGGTGACAGGAAATGATTCAATTCAATGTTTTAATGGTAATAATTTTGTGTTCGATTATGATTTGGGAATAGATCCATACGATACACTCGATATTTCAAAATGGGTTTGGGGGGATACTATGATTGAATCTCCAATAGTTGGTAATAATCATTCTTACACAACATTAGATACCTTTGAAATATTACTATTTGTGCAAAATATTAATGGTTGCGCTGATAGTTCTTCATTAACCGTTATAACGGTGCCATCTCCCACAGCAGGATTTGATTGGAACGGATTATGTGTTCCAGACACTGTTAAATTCTTTGATACAAGTTCAGTTTCTGTAAATCCAATTACAAGTAGATTCTGGGATTTTGGAAATGGAGAAGCAGATACGAACATTACAACTACTCAAACATTCTACTCCAATTCAGGACCATATTCTGTAAAATATACAATTGAAAGCGATAATGGCTGTCGCGATTCAATAACTAAATCAATTGATACGCTTATAGACATTCCGGTTGCAAATTGGCAATTAATTAATGGAAGTATGCCACTATGTAAAGGTGATAGTGCAACATTCCAAATTAACGGAGGCGACTCTGCAGTATGGTTAATTGATTTGGATACAAATAGATCTAAAGCTTTCTCAGTTACCGGAGTGTATAAATTTGAAGTGATTAACGGAGGACGTTGTAAATCAACTGATAGCGTGCAAGTATTTGCCTATACAGCTGCTGATATTAAAGCATACAGCGATACGGTCATTTACAGAGGACGTAGAGCAGAATTTAGATTAGTAAAGGCTTCGTCAAACATAAAATGGTCTCCCTCAGAATTTCTAGAAGATAGTACAAGTACTTATGTTACCACGAAACAACTTATTGATTCAATGAGGTTCTATGTTACTGCATTGGATTCAAATGGTTGTGAGGATATGGATTCGGTAACTGTATTAATTATTGATCCGCCATTAGTTAAAATTCCGAATATAATTACACCAAATGGAGATAATGAAAATCAAACATGGAACCTAATAGATATTCCGGATTTATTCCTATACGACATAGTGATTTCTGATCGTCAAGGAAGACGAGTATATGAAAGTACGGATTATAAAAATGATTGGGCAGCTAGAGATATGAATGGATTAGAGTTACCAAATGGTGTATATTTCTACTACATGAAAAACAGACAAACTAACGAAATTTACAGAGGTTACATTCAAGTGATAAGATAAAATGAGAAAAAGTATTTTTACCCTTGCAATAAGTGGATTAACAATTTTTGGATCCACAATGGCTCAAATGGGAGCACGCATAGATCAATATTATCTTGATCGCTCAGTATTAATTCCTGCCGCAATTGGCGAAAGTGAGGAAGGTTATGCTACAATAATATATAATAAACTATTCACGGATATTCCAGGTTCGCCGCAGCATACTGTTCTTAATATGGCGATGCCTTTGCCACAGAAAAATACATCTTTTGGGCTCTTTTATATGAAAGAGAATATTGCGTTCTCTGAAATGCATAATGCGTATGCAACATATGATTACAGAATTCAATTAGGTGCAGATATCAATTTGAATCTTGCTGTAAGTGCCGGAGTGTTATCGCAGAATTTTGATGCTACAAAAGCAGTGTATTACGATGAGAATGATGACAAGATAACAGCATTAATGTTTAGCCCACCTGTTGTGAGAGCCGATCTTAGAGCGTCGTTATATTTAAGTTCGGAGAAGTTTTACGGAGGATTTTCTGTGACTCGATTGCCACGTCCGCATTTTGATTATACTTACTATAATTATGCAGCGGGTTATGACCTGCAAACCCAAGCAAATGCACTTTTAGGTTACAACTCAGTTATTGACGATAACTTTACCCTTAAACCAAGTTTCCATTTTAATATGTATAACTGGGATTACATGTATTTCCAAGGTAACGTAAGTATAGATTTTAAAGATGTTATGTGGGTAGGTTTCGGAATGAATAATTTATTTCAAGCTGGTGTAAATGCAGGTTTCAAACCTCAGGATGATATCTTAGTAGGCTACAGTTATACGGTGCCTAATGGTGAGCAACGCGGTCTTTTGGGACCAATGCATGAATTTACAGCCAAAATTGGATTCTCTGCTCTTGGCGGTGGTTCAAGAAACAAAGACGGTGACGGAGATGGTATAGGTTCAGATTTTGATGGTGATGGTAGCGCTATGATGGAAAATGAGAGAACGTACAAAGAAGCTATCGTAAAATCTTATGAGGATATGGAGAACTTTGGACTTGGGCATGATAGTTCAGGAATTAAACTTCCTCCAATTCCTAAGTTGAATCCTGAGCTTGGACATTATTTAGTTTCTGGCCTACACTCGAGTGAAGAGAAAGCAAATGAACAAATTAAGCAGCTTTATATGAAGGATGTAATAGCTTTTAAATTCTATGATATGAGAAATAAAAGTTATTACGTATTCGTGAAACGCTACAATACTGAAAAAGAGGCAAATAAAGGGGAATTCTATTATGAGGGTAGCGTACCACGTGTTTGGGTACGTGAAATACATAAATAAGAATAACACCAAATATTAATTCTCACCTCGAAAGGCATAAGAAATGAGATTTGCTCCCATTTCGAGTGCCTTTCTTCGTTTTTCGGAAGAATCATTATATACTTCAGGGTCTTCCCATCCATTCCCTAGATCACATTCATAATCGTAAAAACAAATTAACTTACCTTCCCAAAATAGACCGAAACCCATTGGCGGTTTAGCATCATGTTCATGAACTTTAATTAGACCATTTGGGAATTTGAACTTCTTATTATAAATAGCATGGTCTAAAGGAACTAACTGAAATATTAATTCTGGAAAGACTTTCTTCATTTCCCTCCTTATATAATGGTCTAGACCGTAATTATCGCATATATGAAGGAATCCTCCTCCAATTAAATATTCTCTTAAGTTTAAAGCCTCAGATTCACTAAATACTATATTACCATGCCCTGTTAAAAATAAAAATGGGTAATAAAAGATGTCTGAAGATCCTATATCGACAATGTCTTCTTCAGAATCGATATTCGTATTAATATGTTGATTACAAAAAATGGTTAGATTTTTTAATGCTGTTCTGCTGCTATACCAGTCACCCCCTCCAGAGTATTTTACCCTGCCAATTCTAATCGATGATTGACAGAAAGTTGAGCTTGTAGCAATGAATAATATAAAAAATAGGATGTTTCTTTTTAACTGCACATTACAAATATAATGTGAGTAAGAAGGCAGAACCAACTATTATACGATAGATAGCGAAAAATTTAAAACCACGTTTTTGAACCATTTGTATGAAGAATTTCACGGCTAATAGTGCGGTGAAAAAACTCAATACATTACCGAGTGCTATATCACTAATATTAGTAGCAGAGAGTGTTTCCCAATTCTTAAAAACTTTATAAAATGACGCTGCAGTTAGCGTAGGAATGGCTAGAAAAAATGAAAACTCCGTAGATTCTTTTAAGGATAATTTACAACCTAATGCTCCTCCAATGGTCGCAGCACTTCTGCTTGTTCCAGGAATCATTGCAATGGTTTGCGCAAAACCAATAATTAAACTGTCTTTCCATGTCATTGAGTCAACTGTTTTTGTACCAGGTTTAAAAATATCTTCAATAAAGTATAAAAGAACACCGACAGCAATGAGCATAATTCCTACTACATCACCACTTCCCAAAAGGGTTTCAAGAAAATCATCAAATAATAGCCCTAAT
>Ga0222713_10002119_pt1 | contig 21376 bp, 16 predicted proteins | sample C33_649DmetaG_FD_165061 | JGI IMG/M metagenome (GOLD analysis project Ga0222713, IMG submission 165061) | Estuarine water microbial communities from San Francisco Bay, California, United States - C33_649D | ecosystem: Environmental > Aquatic > Marine > Unclassified | place: USA: California...
TGTTATTCATTTCCTTGGTAAGGAAAATCCAATTGCACTGAGGAAAGCAGAAGTCAACAAGATGTTGGGCAAGATTGATGAGATGAGTGATGCTGGCGGAATGATCATGAGCGAGCCATTCATCATTGGTGAAACAATCAAGATTGTTGATGGTCCTTTCAATGATTTCAATGGTGTTATCGAAGAAGTCAATGACGAAAAGAAGAAACTAAAGGTTACGGTGAAGATCTTCGGCCGTTCAACACCTGTTGAGCTCAACTACATGCAGGTTGAGAAAGTCTAACTGAAATACAAAAGACTTAAAATAAAGAAGGGTAGCATTTGCTACCCTTTCTTTTTATGCATTGATCTGCTTGTTTAGTTGGACGAACCTTCTGTTGATTCAGTTGGAGTTGTTTCAACAAATGGTAACTCTGCTGCAACCGGTGCTGCTACTGGAGCAGGTGTAGGTGCTACTACCACTGGGGCAGGGGCTACTTTTTTAGCTACTTTTTTGGCTACCGGTTTTTTTGCAGCAGCTTTTGCCGGGGCTGCTTTTGCAGGAGATGCCTTGACTGGTGCTGCGGCTTTCTTGGGAGCAACCTTAACTTGGGCTGCTTTCACAGGAGCAACGGCTTTCTTTGGAGCCACTTTGGCTGGTGCAACTTTTTTAGGGGCTGCCTTGGCTGGAGTAACTTTTTTGGTTGTTGCTTTTGCTGGCGCTATGGCTTTCTTTGGTGCTACTTTTTTAGGGGCTGCCTTTTTTACAACCTTTTTGGCTGCTTTCTTTGGTGCTGCTTTTGCCGGCGCTGCTTTTTTTACTACTTTTTTAGCTGCTTTTTTTGGTGCGGCCTTGGCTGGTGCTGCTTTTTTGACAACTTTTTTTACAGTTTTCTTGGGTGCTGCTTTCTTTACTGCCTTTTTTGCTGCTTTTTTAGGTGCAACTTTCTTAGGGGCAGCCTTTTTAACAACTTTTTTTACTGCTTTTTTAGCTGGTTTAGAAGCTGCTTTTTTTACTGCTTTCTTGGGTGCAGCCTTTTTTACCGCTTTTTTTGCTGCCTTTTTTGCGGGTTTTTTAGAAGATGCCATGGTGTGACGTTTTTAGAAGAGTAATGAGTTTGAATTGATTGTACGAAAATTAGTAAATAATCTTCATAATCAAACAATATGCCTGCTTAAATTTTTTTAACCAATTTTTGAGACAAAACGGTTGATATTCCCCAAACTGTATTACTTTTGCAACCCCAATCGAAAGTTCTTTTTTTGAAAGGCTTTGGGAGTTCCGGTAAAATGCCGGGACGCTATCACCAAAAAACAATTTAATATGGCTAAAGAAATTTCTGGCTATGTAAAGTTGCAGGTTAAAGGCGGACAGGCCAATCCTGCACCTCCTGTTGGTCCCGCACTCGGTTCCAAAGGTGTCAACATCATGGAGTTCTGTAAGCAATTCAATGCCAGGACCCAAGACAAAATCGGTAAGGTTTTGCCGGCTTTGATTACTGTTTACACAGACAAATCATTTGACTTTGTTATCAAAACTCCTCCAGCTCCAGTTCAGTTGCTTGAGGCGTGCAAGCTTCAAAGTGGTTCCAAAGAGCCTAACCGCCAGAAGGTGGGTAAGGTAACATGGGCTCAGGTAGAAGCCATTGCAAAAGACAAGATGCCTGATTTGAACTGCAATACCCTGGACAGCGCCATGAAAATGGTCGCCGGTACTGCACGCAGCATGGGTATCACTGTTGATGGCCAAGCCCCATGGGAAAATTAATTGTTCACACCTTAAATCTTAATTAAGATGGGAATCACAAAAAAAAGAAAAGCTGTTGCCGGCAAAGTGGATGATAAGAAGATTTATTCACTTGCTGAAGCCACAGGACTCGTTAAAGAAATCAATTGCACAAAATTTGATAGTTCAGTAGACCTTCACGTAAGGTTGGGCGTTGATCCAAAGAAGGCCGATCAGGCTGTTCGCGGAACTGTTACCCTTCCTCATGGAACTGGTAAGACCAAGAAGGTTCTTGTACTTTGCACACCTGATAAGGAAGCGGAAGCCAATGCTGCTGGTGCAGACCACGTAGGATTGGATGAGTTTATCCAAAAGATTGAAAGCGGATGGACTGATATCGATGTGATCATTGCTACCCCTGCCGTCATGCCAAAGATTGGTAAGCTCGGAAAGGTGCTTGGTCCACGTAACCTCATGCCGAATCCCAAGACAGGTACTGTTACCAATGATGTGGCCAACGCCATCAAAGATGTAAAAGCGGGTAAAGTTGCTTTTAAAGTTGACAAGGCTGGAATCGTGCACGCTTCCATTGGTCGTATCAGCTTCTCTCCAGAGAAACTGGCTGCCAACAGCTTGGAGTTCCTCAACGCCATCATGAAGGCCAAACCTTCTACAGCAAAAGGAACCTACATGAAGAGTGTTTTCATGGCAAGCTCTATGAGTCCTGCCATTGCCGTTGACACGAAAGCAATTGTTCACTAATCGCTGAACACATTTTAAATCAAAAAAAGCTTAATCATGAATAAGCAAGAAAAAAATGAAGTTATTGAGGTACTGAAGGGTAAATTCAGTCAGTACAACAATTTCTATATCACCAACACTGAGTCACTCACAGTTGCTCAGATCACCAAGCTCAGAAGCATCTGTTTCAGCAAGAATGTTGAAATGAAGGTTGCCAAGAACACATTGATCCGCAAGGCACTGGAATCGTTGGATACAGAGAAATATTCAGGTGTTTTTGATGCATTGAACAATGTAACTGCCCTGATGTTTTCTGAAAATCCCAAAGAACCAGCCTTGATCCTGAGTGCATTCCGCAAGGAAAAGAATTCAGACAAGCCAGTTTTGAAAGCGGCTTTCATCAATGGAGACATTTACAGTGGTGACAGCACACTCAAAGCACTTACCCAGATCAAGACCAAAAATGAGCTTATCGGTGAGGTTATCGGATTGCTCCAATCTCCAGCCAAGCGTGTTCTTGCTGGTTTGTTGCAGCACCACGAAAAGCAGGCTGAAGCAGCAACTGCCGAGTAATCATTTAGCGTAAAACCCAACGCCACTGAGGTCAAAATGTGGCATATTCATAACCATCCGCTGGAGCGAAAGCTTTGAAAGCGGTTTAAAAACTAAAAAAATGGCAGACGTAAAAGCATTGGCCGAACAACTTGTTGGCCTGACAGTAAAAGAAGTTCAAGAATTGGCTGACGTATTGAAAGCTGATTACGGTATCGAACCAGCTGCTGCTGCAGTAGTGGTATCAGCAGGTGACGGTGGTGGCGCAGCTGCTGCTGAAGAGAAAACATCTTTTGATGTTATCCTTGTATCTGGTGGTGCAAGCAAACTTGGTGTTGTTAAAATCGTAAAAGAATTGACAGGATTGGGCTTGAAAGAAGCCAAAGACCTCGTTGACGGTGCTCCTAAGCCTGTTAAAGAAGGTGTTTCCAAGGCCGAAGCTGATGATTTGGTTGCCAAGCTTAAAGAAGCTGGTGCCGAAGTTGAAGTTAAATAATCAACTGTCAGACCTTAGGGTCTCAAAACAGCATTTTATAAAAAAGCCGGATTTACTCCGGCTTTTTTTATTGCCCATTATGCAGGGGACAGTATATTTAATTCATTGAAACTCATTCTTATCTGTGGCACAATAACCATCCCCAACTGTCCTAATAAATTTGTCCGTTTCGCCTATTAATCTTAACTTCGCAATCCCTTAAATTGGGCACAACTCAATTTTAACTCCCGTTACAAGGTTAAAGTACTGAAAATCAGTATGTTATTAGAGGCGTAGCAGAGGGGAGTTTTGATTGTTTTGATGATATACAACACTTTAAAAAGCACATCATTCTATGTCTTCAGCAAAAGTGGCTTCAAACAGGGTGCATTTCGGAAAGGTAAAGCACCTGGCGGAAACGCCCGATCTCTTAGAGATTCAGATCCAGTCGTTCAAGGATTATTTTCAGCTTGAGACCACGCCTGATAAGCGTAACAACGAAGGTCTTTTCAAGGTTTTCAAGGAGAACTTCCCTATCAATGATACAAGGAACATCTTCATGTTGGAGTTCCTTGATTATTTTATTGATCCGCCCCGCTACACCATCGAAGAGTGTATGGAGCGTGGTCTGACTTATGCAGTTCCGCTAAAGGCAAAATTGCGCCTGAGCTGTAACGATGAGGAGCATGTGGATTTCCAAACAATTGTACAGGATGTATTCCTTGGAAACATCCCATACATGACACCCCGTGGTACTTTTGTCATCAACGGTGCTGAAAGGGTTGTTGTATCTCAGCTTCATCGTTCACCTGGTGTGTTCTTTGGTCAATCCCTTCACCCGAATGGAACCAAGATCTATTCTGCTCGTGTAATTCCTTTCAAGGGTGCATGGATGGAATTTGCAACAGACATCAACAATGTCATGTATGCATACATCGATCGTAAAAAGAAATTCCCCGTTACAACGCTCTTGCGTTCTATCGGTTTTGAAACAGATAAGGATATCCTTGAGCTTTTCGGCATGGCTGATGAAGTAAAGGCTGACAAGAAATCATTGGCTGGCCAGGTTGGAAAGCGTTTGGCTGCCAGGGTGCTCAAAACATGGGTAGAAGATTTCGTTGATGAAGATTCTGGTGAAGTTGTTTCACTCGAAAGGAATGAAGTTGTTTTGGAGCGTGACAAGGTATTGAGTGATAAGGATCTCGAAACAATCATCGAAACAGGTGTCAAGAGTGTATTCATCCAGAAGGAAGAGGTGAGTGGTGATTATGCCATCATCTACAATACCCTGAACAAGGATACTTCCAACTCAGAGCTTGAAGCGGTACAGCACATTTACAAGCAATTGCGTGGTGCCGATGCTCCAGACAATGAAACTGCCCGTGGCATCATCGACAAATTGTTCTTCAGTGACAAGCGTTATGATCTCGGAGAAGTGGGTCGTTACAAGATCAACAAGAAACTCAACCTCAACTACGCTTTGGGTCAAAAGACCCTTACAAAAGAAGATATCATTGAAATCGTCAAATACCTCGTTCGCCTTACCAATGGTAAAGCAGAGATTGACGATATCGATCACCTGAGCAACAGGCGTGTACGTACAGTTGGTGAGCAATTGTATGCACAGTTCGGTGTTGGTCTGGCCAGGATGGCAAGAACCATCCGCGAGAGGATGAACGTTAGGGACAATGAGGTTTTCACTCCTGTGGACCTGATCAATGCCCGTACGCTTTCTTCTGTGATCAATTCATTCTTCGGTACATCACAGCTTTCACAGTTCCTCGATCAGACAAACCCATTGAGTGAGATCACGCACAAGCGTCGTATCTCCGCACTCGGACCCGGCGGTTTGAGCAGGGAGCGTGCAGGATTTGAGGTTCGTGACGTACACTATTCTCACTATGGTCGTCTTTGTACCATCGAGACGCCAGAAGGGCCTAACATTGGTCTTATCTCAACCCTTTGTGTTCACGCAAAGATCAATGAGATGGGATTCATTGAGACACCATACCGCAAGGTGAACAATGGTAAGGTGGAAGTCAAAAAATTGACCTACCGGAGTGCTGAAGAGGAAGACACTGCAAAGATTGCACAGGCCAACGTGCCTTTGAACGATAAGAGTGAGTTTGCTGAAGACAAAGTGAAGGCCAGGCAGACTGGTGACTTCCCAATTCTTGAGCCGAACGAAGTGGAATACATGGACGTTGCACCCAACCAGATTGTTGGACTTTCAGCCTCTCTTATTCCTTTCTTGGAGCATGATGATGCCAACCGTGCACTGATGGGATCAAACATGCAACGCCAGGCCGTTCCATTGATCAAGCCTCAGGCTCCGATTGTTGGTACCGGATTGGAAGGAAAAGCTGCCCGTGATGCACGTATCCAGTTGCATGCAGAAGGGGATGGTGTTATTGAGTTTGTAGATGCAAACGAGATTCATGTTCGTTATGAGCGTGACGAAGCCCAAAAGCTCGTCAGCTTCCAGGATGACTTGCTTGTTTACAGATTGACCAAATTTATCAAGACCAACCAGGAAACTTCAATCACCTTGCGTCCGGCAGTTGCCAAAGGTCAACGTGTGAAGAATGGAGACTTCCTCACAGAAGGATATGCTGTAAAGAATGGTGAGCTGGCATTGGGTCGTAACCTGAAAGTGGCATTCATGCCTTGGAAGGGTTACAACTTTGAGGATGCCATCGTTATCAATGAAAAAGTGGTCAGTGAAGATCTTTTCACTTCCATTCATATTTCAGAATTCGAATTGGAAGTAAGGGATACCAAACTTGGAGAAGAGGAATTGACTCCAGATATTCCTAACGTTTCTGAAGAAGCCACCAAAGACCTTGACCAGTATGGTATCATCCGTATCGGTGCACAGGTAAAGGAAGGCGATATCCTCATCGGTAAGATCACTCCAAAAGGAGAAAGTGATCCAACCCCTGAAGAGAAATTGCTTCGTGCCATCTTCGGAGACAAAGCTGGTGATGCCAAAGATGCATCTCTGAAAGCTCCAAGCGGAACTGAAGGTGTTGTTATCGGAAAGAAACTCTTCCAGCGTGCTAAGAAAGACAAGAACTCCAAGGCCAAGGAAAAAGCAGCCATTGAAAAGCTTGAGGCTGTTCATGTCCAAAATGAGAAGGATATTCTTGAATTGTTGGTAAGCAAATTGCAGACACTGCTGAAGGATAAAAACTCTTCTGGTGTTTCCAACAATTTCGGTGAAGTCATCATCAGCAAAGGTTCAAAGTTCAATCCCAAGACCCTTGCAACCATCGACTACCAGAACATCAATCCTTTGGGTTGGACTGGTGACGAGAAGATTGATGATTCAATCAATACGCTTCTTCACAATTACAACATCAGGTACAACGAAGAACTCGGACGTTACAAGCGTGAGAAATTCAATATCTCCATCGGTGATGAACTCCCTGCTGGTGTATTGAAACTTGCAAAGGTTTACCTCGCTGTGAAGCGCAAGCTGAAAGTGGGTGATAAGATGGCAGGTCGCCATGGTAACAAGGGTATCGTAGCCAAAATTGTAAGGGCTGAAGACATGCCTTTCCTTGAAGACGGAACGCCGGTTGATATTGTACTGAACCCATTGGGTGTACCGTCAAGGATGAACCTGGGTCAGATTTACGAGACCATTCTCGGATGGGCTGGTGAGAAATTGGGCATGAGGTTCTCTACACCAATTTTTGATGGTGCAACCGTTGACGAAATCACAGGATTGATTGACCAGGCAGGCTTGCCTAGCTTTGGACATACTCATCTCTATGATGGTGAAACAGGAGAGCGCTTCCACCAAAAAGCAACTGTTGGTATCATCTATATGCTGAAACTGCACCACATGGTAGACGATAAGATGCATGCGCGTTCTATCGGACCATACTCTCTCATCACCCAGCAGCCGCTTGGTGGTAAGGCACAGTTCGGTGGTCAGCGTTTCGGTGAGATGGAGGTTTGGGCATTGGAAGCTTATGGTGCTTCCAACATTCTTCAGGAATTGCTTACACTCAAGTCTGATGACATCATTGGAAGGGCCAAGACCTACGAAGCCATCGTTAAAGGTGACAACGTACCGAAGCCAGGTATTCCCGAGTCATTCAATGTACTCGTGCATGAACTGCGCGGACTCGGACTTGACCTCAAGTTTGACAACTAAAGGCCGTAACCAAATCATAACGCAAAAGCCATCCGCAAGGATGGCTTTTTTTTGTGGAGTGAAGCAATGTCCTAAGATCGAATAATTCTCGGGATCCTGTCTCTGTGCTTTCCACTGATATTTAGAATTGGGCCCATCTTTGATGAGTTTAATTTTCTTGTCTTTTCCATTAACCAAGGTGCCGATTATATTTGGGTGGGGATTCCTGAAAAAGGAAAAGGCCTCCATTTGGAGGCCTTTTAAATAAAAAATATCATTACTATTGAACTGTAGAAGCAAAGCTGGATCTAGCAGCTGAAAATGTTGCCAGCATTCTTGTTTTTTGACCTGCAGAGAACATGTACATGCAGGCATCATAAGTGTAATCCATATAGTTCATTGTCATCTCGATTGGAGTTCCAGTGCAAGTACTTCTATGATCTGTTGCGGGACATCCTCCATTTGAAGTGTTATGGGTGGGAGTATCATCTACAAGATCACTTCCGCAAGTTGCATCACCCCAAATATGTTTAAGATTTAACCAGTGACCAACTTCGTGTGTTGCAGTTCTACCCTTATTGTATGGTGCTTTTACTGTTCCTGTGCTGCCAAAGGCTGTATTTAAAACAACAACGCCATCTGTTGAAAGGGGACCTCCTGGGAATTGTGCATAACCTAAAAGGCTTCTTGAAAGTGTACAAACCCAAATATTCAAATTTGTTGATGGGCTTGTAGGGTCTATTCCTCCCAATGAGGCTTTTTTCATGGCATTATTTGTAGACCATGAAGTTGTTTTAGTAGCCTTTCTATTGGTTGCAGCAAGTACAAATTTGATATTGGTATTACCGGCTAATACCCCTTTGAACAGAGATGGAGTAAGGGAAATATCAGAATTTGTACCTGTAAAGTCATTATTTAAAACATCAATCTATGATTGAATTTGAGCATCTGAAATATTTTCTGCAGCTGTTCTGTATAGTACATTTACAACAACAGGGATTTCATATACGCCAGAGCTTAGCAGTCTGTAGGCAGATGGATCAGAACTTATCTTTTTGGTCAGAGCCTCAATATCTGCCATTTTCTTGGCCAATCCGGGATTGTCTTTCAATTGTTGCTGGTGCACCTCATAAGAGGCACAAGTCCTTTGAAAAGGGATACCATTGACATCAACTGGGACTTCAACTGTAGAACTAAGATCCGGAACATTGCCCATGGGATCCTGGGCCATTTTCGTACACGAAAAAACAAGCAATGAAAGTAAAGCGGGTAAGACTAAAAATTTCTTCATAAAAGGTTTGATTGGTGACTACTAAAATAAGCAAATATGTCAAATCTGACACAAAAAAGGAGCCCCAATTTGGGACTCCTTTCTATATTAATTCAAAGTTTGTTTAAGCAAAGAATGTACTGATCCAATAAACCAATGCAGCCAGCAGGGCGCTCACAGGAATGGTAAGGATCCAAGCTACCATCAAGGAGGATGTCACGCCCCATCTTACCGCGCTGAGGCGTTTTGTAGCCCCTACACCAATGATGGATCCAGTAATGGTATGGGTGGTTGAAACAGGTATTCCCATTTGACCAGTGAAAAACAAGGTGAAGGCTCCTGCGGTTTCAGCAGCCACACCTTCGAGAGGTGTCACTTTGGTAATTTTCGTTCCCATGGTCTTTACGATCTTCCATCCACCACTCATGGTACCCAAGCCAATGGCAACATAGCAAGAAATGGGAACCCATCCTGGCAGTTGTCCAAAGTCCTGGATATTTCCGCTGGCAATCAATGCTGCGCCAATGATACCCATTACTTTCTGGGCATCGTTACCGCCATGTCCGATGCTGAAGGCTGCCGAACTGAACAGCTGAAGTTTCTTGAACATATTTCCCACAGAGTAGGCAGTTGGCGTCTTGATTTTTTCTACATAGAGATAGACAAGCATGAAGAGAATGGAAGTAAAGATGATTCCCCAAACGATGGCGTGGTTCTCAGATTTTTCGATGTCTTTCTTGAACGAGCTTTGGATGTTGAATTTTTCAATTTTAGATTTTACCTTTTTTGTATTTGCAGGGTCAATCGGGTAAATCGCATTCATGGCAACAAGCGCGCTGTCCAAACTGATTTCTTTTTTAAGCAATTGCTTTACAGGCCCCTTGTACTTTTCAGTCTCCACCTTTGCTACATCATACTCTTTTTTCTTTTCCGGATTGTCTGCAGAGAGGGATTCCAGGATGAGGAAGTTATTGGCGTTCCTGACATCATCTTTCAATTTGCTGACTTCGATATCAGCCAATAAACCATTGTTGTAGGCAAATGAGGCAATGGAGTCTGCGCCAATCTTATCAAATTGGGCCATTACGGGAGTGATTTTTGAATAAATCTCCTTTGCCCCATTCAATTTCTTTTCAGCAGTTGCCAGATCTTCTTTGGCCTTGTCATCATTGCTGTTTTTTTCAATTGCTTCATTAGCCTTTGCCACTTCGAGTTTGTATTTGTCTAGCTTGATGAACTTTTCGAGTCCTTGGTTCATTTTATTTTCTTCAAACCTGTCGAACAGCAATACTGTTAATGCAGTAGCCAAAATAATGATGCCCATCCTTAGCCACATGTTGCGCAATATGGTAACAATAGTAATAAAAATGGAAATGGCCATGCCAATCATCGGTGCAAAAAAGATGAAAAGTACCGTTTTGATGATGGTATCATTCTCAACCACTTTAGACCAGGAAATGCTCATTCCTTTGGTCATCATGGCATGTGCGATAGCGGCGCCAGCAAATCCTCCAATCAAGGTATGGGAAGAGGATGAGGGAATGCCGTACCACCAGGTGAGCAGGTTCCAGAAGATTGCAGCAATCAATCCTGCAAGGATCACATTGAGTGTAATGAATTCCTTGTTAACGGTCTTGCTGATGGTATTGGCTACAGCATGATCCTGAAAAATGAAATAAGCAACAACATTGAAAAATGCAGCCCAGATAACTGCTTGAAATGGCGTGAGTACCTTTGTTGAAACAACTGTTGCGATAGAGTTGGCTGCATCGTGAAAGCCGTTGATGTAATCAAAAATCAGGGCCAGTACGATGATAACAATGAGAAGGGTCATGAGTTCTTTTTTAAACTTTGGTAGGGATGATTATGCATACTTGATGATGATGGACTCAATCACATTGGCCGCATCCTCACATTTGTCAGTAGCAATCTCAAGTACCTGGTAGATTTCCCTTTTTTTGATCACTTCTTTAAAGTCATTTTCGTTGTTGAATAGCATTTCAATGCTCATGTCAAATACATCATCGGCCTGATTCTCAATGCTGTTGATTCTTACGATGGCTTCGGTCATCTCTCTGAGATTCTTCATGTCACGTAGGCCATGGGTTGCTTTTTTGATTTCTATACTACCCTGCAGAATCAATTCGGTAAGCTTATGGATGCCGGTATCGTTTGGATTGATTTTATAGAAGTTGATTTTTTTGGCAGAGGCATAAATATAATCTGCAATATCATCTAGAGCAGTAGCCAATTGATGAATGTCCTCACGATCAATTGGGGTAATGAAATTCCTGCCCAGCTCTGTAAAAATGGAATGGGTCAAGTCATCATTTTTGTGTTCCATGTTTTCAATTTGAGCCAGTTTGCCGGCCCTCTTGTCTTCATCTGCCTCATAAACCATTTCCTGTAGGGTAATACCCATTTTGTGAACAGTATCTGCTGCAGTTTCAAATAAACTGTAAAAAACCCTGTCCTTTGGAAGAAAAATTTTGAAAAATGAATTGGCTGCCATGGTTTTGATTTTATCTGGTTAAAAATTTATTTGTGCTTGAATTCTAAGTAGGCTTCCTTTTTGGTTGTTGTCTTTGAGTTTGTTGTCTTCAAACCGCCTGTGGGAGAAAACGTAGGACGTTGTGAGCTCAAAATACTTGTTGAATTGCCATTCCAGGCCGCTTTCGATTTCCCTTACATGGTAGGTTCTTGCATCCAATTCATGTTTTTTGCCGCCATCGTAGGATTGAATCCTTGTGAAGGGGAAAAACAATTCATCTTTCCTTTTGCCTTCTATCCTGTAACTGAAGGTTGCGTATCCTCCAGCGAGGGAACGTGTTTCAATGGAGTCCTTTGCCGGATTGTATCTTGGTCCTTCTCCAACATTGTATTCCGCCTGAATTCCGAAAGGTTTTGGATACAAGATAAAACTTCCTGCAAGTCGCTTATCATTGAATTCAAAGGATTTGATGGCCTTTACGCCAGTGCTCCTGTTCTCTGTAGGGATAACAAATTTTCCAGCATGTGCCTGGATACCAGGTTCTATGATTTGGCTGCCGATCTTCATTGGAACACTTAGCCTGCTGACAATATGTAAATTGTTGTTGAGCTCAGGCTTATTGGCTGTTTGTCCATTGTAAACACCAAAAGCAAACACGCCATAATCACCTGATCCTTTGAAATTATCTTTTACCATGGACGCGAAAACTGCCCTGGTTTTGGATGGGGCGTAATAAAAAAATATCCCCATATCCCTTTCGTTTGATACGGCAGAATTGGTGGCATCTGCCCGATCTAAAGGTAGTCTGTTCTGGCTTGATTGCATGTTTTCAAATCCATAGGGGACCTTGCTCTGGCCAATTCTTAGCCTGAATTCATTTTTTTTGTCGAGGCCCAGATCAACATAGGCATCCCTTAGTTGGAATATCTGTAATGTTGTTCCGGTTGAACTTCCGAAGTCTGGTTGAATATAAAAATATATCCTGTCGTTAACGTATCCGCTAAGAATCAAACGACCTCTTCTGATGGAAACACCTCCATTGTCACCCCAGGATTTGTCTCCCTGCTCATTTTTCAGTTTCGGATTTGTTTCCAAAAGCCGGTTGTAGCGTATTTGCATGTATCCACGAAGTGAGATGGTTTCGTACCAGGGTTTTGACTCTTTTTTTGCTGGTGCATTTTGTGCTGTTACATTGACTGATGTGATCAATTGTGAAAATACAAATGCGCCAATGGCTTTGGCGATAAGTCTAGACATGGGGTTTCTTTTAATTGCATAGCAAAGGTGTGAAATCAATGGAGTAAATGACTCCAATTGCACATTACCAAATTGTTAACAAATAAATGAAAATGGCCCCGCCAGGAATGGCAGGGCGTTGCAATTAAAAGATAATTCCATGAATTTAAGCAGTTATTACCTGGCTGTTAGGCCATTGTGAAGTTAGTTGGCCAATGTTATGGCTTAGTTACGCCTTTATTATTTGAAGGTTAACTAAATGTTACCTTGATTTGTCTTCGAATGAAGAATGCTTACCCAATGGTCAATGGGGGAGTAAAAATTTTATTGCTTGTTGCCCAGAACCCGTTCTGAGCAAAAGGACATGTATGCCAGATCTATTTTGTAGGATGTTGATGGTTGATGACGGAATTTTCAGTGAATGATTGCCAGTGGTTTGGAGGCCATCATACAGCGTAATAATGTTGTTCCCTACTTCATCAACCAAGGTTAACTTAATTTTTCCTGTTGTAGGTATTGTATAGCTTATTGTTGCTGATGAAACTACGGGATTCGGGTGTATGCGAAGTCTTGCATTCAACACCGGCAATGCAGGACTGGTGATGGCTGTAACCAGGTTGCTGCTGAGGTCTTTGTTCAGGTAAACATGGTATTCGCCTGGCTGTAGTGTGAGGTTGGCTGATCCGCTGGTTACATTGATGGAGGTTTTGGTCAGGTAGCTGTGCCAGGTACCTGTAGACGGGAAATTGACGGATGCCGTTTTAGCGGTGATGTCAAAATTTCCTACCACCACAACTTTCAAGGAGTCGTCATTGATCTGCAATGTTTTTACCACATTGCTGAAATCAAAGCTGTACTTGTCTGTGGTAAAGGTGGTGAGGTAGTTGGATTTTAACCTCAACCGGATCAGGTTGGAATACACATCAAACAAACTTCTTTTCAACACATCATTGAAATTGTTCCAAACCGGGGGTTTGTTGTCAAGCCTGCAATTGTTGTTGACGGTGCCGTCTGTGCAGGTATTGATGGAGTAGGGGAAGCCCAGCTCACCGAACTGCCAGATCATTTTTGGCCCTGGGATCATCGCCCAAAAGGCCGCAGCCTGGCCCATTCGCTTGAGGGCTGATACAGAATCCCTAGTTGAATAGGTAGAAGTTTGATTGCCGAAATTCAGGTTCTTGTACATGAGCCGCTCTTCATCATGGCTTTCCATGTAGCCAATCAGGTGGGGTTTTGACCAGCCCCTTTTTTGTGAAGCAATGCCACTGAAATCACTGTCTTGGGTATAGCCCATGGAAGCCTGGTTGAATTGATAGTTGGCGTTTCCCCAGAGCAGCATGCCATGGTCAGCCAGTTCCTTCTCTTCCGTATTGTCTCCAAAATGCTCGAGAATGCAATAGCTGTTGGGTGAAACAGCTTGGGTGCTATCATAAATGCGCTTCCATATCGCAACCCTGCTCGCATCATAATTTCCCCAGGCACCAACATTGCTGGGATTGTTGGTTTGGGTGAATCCTTTTGAAAGGTCCCACCTGAATCCGTCTATCTTGTAGTTGGTCAACCAATGCCTGACCACCCGGGCAACAAGGTCTTTGGTGGCCTGTGATTCATGGTTGAAGTCATTGCCCACATTAAATGGATGTTTGGCATCAGGATTGAGCCAGGGATTGTTGGTTGCGGGTTTGTTGTTGGTGCCGTCCCAGTACATTTGGGCATGAGGAGAGGATCCGAAAGCATGGTTCAATACAATGTCCATGATGACAGCAATCCCTTGCTGGTGGCAGGCATCGATGAAATCTTTCACAGCAGTTTCCGTTCCATAAAACTTGTCCAGCGCAAAGAAGAAATTGGGATTGTATCCCCAGCTCAGGTTGCCTTCGAATTCTGAGAAGGGCATGAGTTCAATGGCATTCACCCCCAGTCTTTTGAGATAACTCAGGGTATCTTTCAGTGTTTGAAAATTTCTTGTGGCCACAAAATCCCTGATCAACAATTCATAGATGACAAGGTTCCTTTTGTCCGGCCTGTTGAAGTTCGGAACCTTCCATGGATATGTGGGTTTTGCCGTTTGCAAGACACTGACAATACCGGTTGTTTTTCCAGTAGGATAGGCCTTGAGATTGGGATAAGTGGAGGATGGAATGAAACTGTCATTGTTGGGATCAAGCACTTTTTCTGTATTGTAATCTGCTACTTTTAAAGAACCGTCTATCAGATACTGATAGGCATATTCATTGCCAGGAACAAGCCCTTTGAGCCTTATCCAGAAACGGTTACCGTCAGGGGTCTTGTTCATCTGTCCGTCTTGTGTTTCGGCCCAGTTGTTGAAATCACCAATAACGGCTATTCTGGACTTTCCAGGGGCAAACAGCACAAGGTAGGCTGAGGTATCACCTTTTTCATAGGTGATGCCATCCCCAATCCCGTTGGGCAATGCTGCTACAGCAGCGGGGCCAGGAACAAAGAAGGACACACTGTCTTTTGCGGTTATTGAACCGCCAAAATTGGCTTCAACCATGAATTTTTGCGTGCCTCCTGCAATGATGCTACTGGCTGCAGTGATGGTCGTTGCTGATGCAGCATTGCCAATCAGGTTTCCATTGTGGAAGACCCGCAACTCTGCAGCAGAACTGGCATTGGCAGTGATGCTGATATTGTCTCCCATTTTTTTGTCAATGGCAACCAGGCTCCTGTTGAAATAAGGATAAGAAACAGGATCATCGATCCTAACAAAATTTCCGTTGTCGTACACGGGGATATACATGTCTGAGCCATCTTCATTTCTCAACACCTTGCTTCCATTGCCAGACCTGAAGAGGATGGCAATCTTTTGTATTTTTTCTGCACTGTTGGTGATCCCAAAAAAACTTCTCAGGCCACCATTGATGCTGAAAGTCCATTGGTTGCTGCCTGTGCTACCTGCATTGGCAGCGCCTGTTGTTGTGCCCCAGGTGAATTTGACATATTTCCAATCTGCTGCTCCTGTGCTGAGGTTTGTGATGGCGCCGATGTGCACAAACACATCATTGGCAGGTGCATAATCGAGCAGTCCTTTGTTTCCCAATGTGGCGTTGGCAGTGATGCTGATGGCAGATGATCCCTCTTGAAGGAATGCAGGTGACCATTTCAACAGTTGGGAATGGGCAGCGCTCAAAGAAAGGAGTGCGATGACTAAAATGAAAAATCGGCGGGTCATATGGCTTGTGTGATGTGTAGTTTATACACATAGCGAATATAGCCATTATTTCCAAACACGGGAAAGCTTGTAGAGCAGGAAAAAATGTGCCAATGCAAGTCCTTCAAAAACAAGGATATACCAAGGCCAATCGCCGATGATCAGTGGATTGTTGACCACTGGAGGGCTGGACAAATACATGTAGTTGGATCCAATTACCCAGTTAAAACTGCCTATGACCAGGGCAGCAATCTGCGTGATCAGGAAAACCCTGAACCATGAATATTTTTCCGGTTTGAAGCCTTGATGAACAATAGCATACAAACTGGCAAGCAGTAGTCCGCCATGACTGATAAAATAAGCGTAGTAGAAAAATCCTTCCTTTCCCAGATCAAACTCTGGTGTCAGCAAGGAATGAATGCCTCCGGTCATCCCCCAATAATACAATACATGGGCGATGGCTGCATTAAACCGCCACAGTACTGCAGCAGACAAAAAAGTACTGATGCCGCAAAGGTGCAGTGGTAAATTGTTTTCAATTGACCAGGAGCCAAGTGAGAGGCTGTAGATATTTTCAATGACGATGTTCAATAGCAGCAAAAATCCCAGGAATCTTGGATAATTCCTGTGTTTTGCCCAAAAAACATATTGGGGCAGTACCAGCAACAGCACAATGATTCCAAGTACGGCAGTTATACAGGTCCACCATTCCGGTGTAAAGCTTTCCATGACGATGTGCTGGCTCATTGTGTTATTAGTCAAGTTCGCATAAAAATATCATTTGTCATTTATTTATTGAAATCTACCATAGCCTGTTTAAATTGCTTCGTAGAAATGGCAAATACATTTTTTAGGTGGATTGTTTTTTTTAGTTTGTTGGGATTGCAATCCAATGCCCAACAGTTGCTGGTTCAAACCATCAAAGGGTCGGTTGCCGATCGTTTCATCAAAACTCCATTGGCTGGTGCAACCATCGAATGGATAGGCGCCGAAGCGAAACGCGTCATCTCTGATAGGATGGGAAATTTTACATTGAGTGGTATTCCCGTAGGCCGTCAATCCATCAAAATAAGCCATGTTGGCTACAAGCCCATCACGTTGAACAACCTCCAGGTTGAATCGGGAAAGGAGTTGGTGGTTGTGGTAGAAATGGAAGATGATTTGACCATGGAAAATGAGATCATCATCAAGTCAAGATCCAACAAGGGCAGGCCTATCAATGAAATGGCCATGGTAAGCGGAAGGATGTTCAGTGTGGAAGAGACCAGAAGATTTGCTGCAGGCTTGAATGATCCCTCAAGGATTGCCACAGCCTTTGCAGGCGTAACTTCAGCCAGTGGCGATGGCAATGCATTGGTGATCAGGGGCAACGCACCCAATGGCTTGCTATGGCGGATGGAAGGCATTGATATTCCGAATCCCAATCATTTTGCCCGGGTTGGAACTTCTGGTGGTGCCATCTCCATTCTCAGTGCACAATTGCTGGCCAATTCAGATTTCATGTCTGGCGCATTTCCTGCAGAATATGGCAATGCCGTGTCGGGTGTTTTTGATATCAGGTTAAGAAAAGGCAACAAAGACAAGCGGGAGCATACATTTTCATTGAGCACGATTGGCATTGATTTTGCAACTGAAGGGTATTTTAAAAAAGGATATGGTGGTTCCTATCTCTTCAATTACCGGTATGGATTTCTTACCCTGATGCAGAAACTGGGCTTCAATATTTCAGATGCTGCCACCTCTTTTCAAGACCTTTCTTTCAATATTCATTTGCCTACCCAAAAGCTCGGTAATTTTTCCATTTTCGGGTTTGGTGGATTGAGTGAACAGCATGATGAACTGGCCAAGGATTCTTTGACATGGTTGAGGAATCCTTCTTCGCGGACAGGCTCCCTTGACGGCGCCAATACAGGGATTGTGGGTATTTCACATCAATTCAATTTCGGAAAAAAAACATTGATTAAAACCATTTGGAGCTTGAATGGAACATCGTACAAAGAAGAAGATGAACGGCTGGATAAATTCAGCGGTCCGGTCATCTTTACGCGCAAGAACAGCTTTGCAGAATGGAATTCCGTCATTTCTCTGGTGGCAAGCCATAAGTTCAACAAACACCATTTGGTAAAAACGGGCATCTATTCTACAGGAAAATCTTTCAGCCTCAAGCAGCGCGAGGCAGTCAGCAATATTTTAAAAGACAAACTGAGGGCCAATGGTCAAACGCGGTTGACCAATTATTTTGCACAATGGAAATGGGATCCCAACAGCAGGGTGGCTTTGCAAATGGGCCTGCATGGACAGGTGCTGGGCCTTAACAAGAAAGCGTCTATTGAACCCCGAGCAGGAATTCGGGTCATGACCTTCAAAGGTCAACACCTCTCTTTTGGTGCAGGGTTACATACGCAGATCCAGCCACTGGGCAATTATTTTGCACGGATCAGGGTTGGCAATGATACCATCACCCCCAACAAGAACCTGGGCTTTAGCAGGGCCATTCATTATGTTCTGGGCTACTCGATTCAGTTGGCGCCCAATTGGAACTTGAAAACAGAGGCCTACTACCAATGGCTTTATCGGATTCCTGTACAAGCCAGTAAAATCAGCAGTTACAGCGTGATCAACCTGGAAGATGATTACGCCATTGAAATCTTGGCCAACCGCGGGCGTGGGCAGAATTATGGTCTTGAATTTACTTTGGACAGGTATTGGAATGATCAGTTTTATCTGCTCAGTACACTCAGCTTGTATCAGTCCACCTACAAACCTTCGGATGGCATTTGGCGAGATACAAGGTACAATTCCAATACATCATTTACTTTCTTGTTGGGCAAGGAATGGACCTTCAAAACCAAACGTCCCTCTTCTTTGGGGCTGGACATCAAGCTGATTTCTGGTGGTGGGGTGAGGGTTACGCCAATCGATTTACCCAAATCCATCTTGCAGAAAACAACGGTACTTGTTCCTTCAAGGATTTACGGAGAGAAATTGAAATCCATTTTCAGGCTGGATCTGCAGATGGAATGGAAACTGCAATACAACAAAATGACGGGTAGTTTTATCCTCGGGGTTCAAAATGCCTTGAATACCAAGAACCGTGTCAGTCAGCGTTTTGATGCCAGTACCGGAAGAATTACCTATTCATATCTTTTGGGAAGGATTCCTGTGTTTGGTTTCAGGTTTGATTTGTAATTTGTAAAACATTTTGCCTGGAACATCGTTATAAGACCATCATTGGGTCATAAAACATACAATTGCATACCATGGAAAGAAAAGAATTTTTGAACAAAATCAGCGGTGGCCTCGCCTTTACTTGTGTTGCCTGCATGATGGCGGCCTGTTCAAAAGATGAGACTAATGGTACTGGTAACAATACAGGCGGTAGCAATACAGGTGGAGGAAGCACCGGAAGTACGCTTCTCACCATCAACCTGACAACCCAACTGCTAGCCATTGATGATTTTATTTCAGATAAAGGAATCATCGTTGTGAGAAAGGCAGCTGGAAATGCTGTCTCCAGTTTTGTAGCATTTGTGAATGCCTGTCCTCACCAAGGTGTTGCAGTAACTTTCAGGAAAGGCAGCAATGATTTTTACTGTTCAGCACATGGATCAACTTTTTCAATTGCTGGCGCTGTAGTTGCTTCTCCCGCAACAAGCGGACTGTCAGCAAGAACTGTTGAAATCAGTGGCACAACGCTTACTGTAAAATAATCAATCCTCTACCTTTCTTCCTGTCTGAAGCTGCAGGTGATGGGTGATACTTGAAGGAATATCCTGGCTGTAATGGCTAACATAAATCAGTGTGGTTGATGTTGATGAACAAATCTGATCAATGGTGTTTTTGAACCTTGCAGTTTGTTGGGTGTCCAGTCCCTGACAGGGTTCATCAAGAATCAACAATGGTGGGCTTTTTACCAATGCTCTTGTCAGCATCACCAGTCTTTGCTCGCCCAATGAGAGTTGGTTCAATCTTTTTTGTCTTGTGTCCGAAATGCCAAGAATCTCCATCCATTCCAGAACAATATTTGTTTCCATCGGGCCAGGCTTTCTGAACAATCCGATGGTATCAAACAATCCCGAAGCCACCGCTTCCTGGCAAGTTATTCCCAGGTCAAAGAACAGGTGCAATTCTGGTGAAACATACCCAATATTTTTCTTGATGTCCCATATGCTTTCTCCGGTTCCTCTTTTCCTGTCGAAAAGATAAATTTCATTGGCATAGGCCTGCGGGTTGTCGGCACTGATCAGGCTCAGCAAGGTTGATTTTCCGGCCCCATTGGGCCCTGTAACACACCATCTTTCTCCTTTTTTAACCACCCAATTGAACCTGCTCAAGATTTCTTTTCCATTATAAGCGATGTTGACATTTCGCATATCAACTGCATGTTGGAAGGCCAAATTGGAACTTGTATAACGATTTTTCACTGCAAGGGAAGAGGGGATAACCGCATCAGTAACGGTTGTTGAATCCTGCGTTGGTTGGTTGGATTTAGGTCCGCTGAATATTATTTTTCCTTCTTTTATGATGGCTACATGCGTGATGCAGGATGGAAGATCTTCAGGGGCTGCAAAGAGTAAAATTTTGGTTCCTGCTTGCACGATCTTGTTCAATCCCTCTTGCAATGTTGATCTTCCTGCCTTGTCCAATCCCACAAATGGGTTGTCCAGGACCAGCAAGGCTGGTGATGCTGTCATGGCCTTGGCCAATTGAAGTCTTTTGTTTTCACCGTTGGATAACTGGATCAGCGGCTTGTCAATAATGGGTGTTAAGTTGAAAAAATTGATCCAATATTCATTTTGTTGCTGGTCTGTGCATTCGAACTGTTCTGCCACGGTTAAGCTGTCTTCAGCATCTGAAGAATTGAACCTTTGCTGGTAGTAAAATTGTTGCACATTGCTTCTGTTGGTAAACTGGTGTTGTTGTTCAATCAGCAGAATTTTGGGTTGTATTTTCTGTTCTTCAATTGTATCAAACCGGATCATTCCTCGGTGAAAAATCTTCCCTGCAATGGCCTTGGCCAATGTTGATTTTCCTGCACCACTGGGTCCTGTGATGGCCCATTGTTCATCATGGCCTATTTTGAGGTTTATGTTGTCGAGCAAAAGTCTACCCCCGAGCATGATCCTTACTTCATTGATGTTGATTTCCATGCTTAAAGTTCGTTTTTAGTTTGAATCTGCCCCACTCATTACAGATTCTTCATTTTTTATGATTGCTTGATCACGTATCCCGGTTTTTTCTCAAAAGATTGAATAATTGCCGGTAACGATACCGGTAACGATACCGGTTTGAAAATATGCATTTAAATGAGCTTTGTCTGCTAAAAATTTGAAATAAATCTTACTATCGGTGGGTTTAATAGATAAAGTTTTGCCTTCAATTGGTTGTTTCTATTCAATTTAGGCATAAAATTACGTTTCGATATTGTTTTATCCAGCATTTTGATGCTGTACGTTACTCAATTAAAAATCAACACAATTTATTAAGCCCATGGTTAAAAAAACTGTCATTTCGATCTTGTTTTTTGGAGCAATACTCTCCTGCATATTTGCCCAAGAGCGAAAGAAACCGAATATACTGATGATTG
>Ga0222713_10002122_pt1 | contig 21368 bp, 25 predicted proteins | sample C33_649DmetaG_FD_165061 | JGI IMG/M metagenome (GOLD analysis project Ga0222713, IMG submission 165061) | Estuarine water microbial communities from San Francisco Bay, California, United States - C33_649D | ecosystem: Environmental > Aquatic > Marine > Unclassified | place: USA: California...
AATGCGTAAAAATAATGTATATTCACACATAGTTGACTTGACGCACGGCAACAGGAAAAAGACTGACAGGATTATCTGGAGTCTCCAAGGACGGTTTGAGCATGGGCGTATTGTGCTGAACTCTGAGAAAAACTGGGATTGGTTTACAGATCAGCTCATTATGTTTCCTGCTCAAGGTGTTCACGATGATGGGCCGGATTGTTTATCATATTTAGATCAGTTGGCTGTAACCTCATACTTTGTTGATGACCAAGAAGATGAGTGGCAACCGTTAGATATCATTTCAGGTTTGTGAGGATAATAGATGGCTGTAGAAGACTCATTAGACATATTTGGTAGTGACCCCTTTGGGCGTGACTATTTGTATGGGCTATCTACTGGTCGTGAGAGATTGGGGCTTCAGTCGCCCCCACAAGGTTTGCAGTTAGACACCAGACCTTATGACCAGATGCAAGCAACACCAAGAGGGTTCACCTCTGGTCTGTTTTCTGATGTCTTGGGTCGTACCTTTGATATGCCAGCGTTGCCTAGAACTGGTATTCCCGCCCTTGATTTGTTTGCGCCTAATATGAATGCGTTTAACAGGTTGTCTTTGGGTGATGTCCAAAAGACTGCTGAACGCATCTCCTATGGTGAGCCTTTGACTACTGGCTCTGGAATGACATTGCGCCCAAGGGATGAAACGATCTTTGCTGGGATGGCGGTTGCGCCTTTTGTTGGTGAAGCGGCCTCCCTTGGTGCAAGGGCTGGTCGTGCAGGTGCAAGGATGGTAGGTCAGGGCATTGCTGAGAATGTGGCGATGGGTAGACCCAATCTGCCTAGTATGTTTGCTGAACCAAGATCATCATTGTTTGCGGTTAAGCCTGGTCCAAGCATGGCGGCGGCTGATGAGTCATCTGCGATGCGGCAACAGTTAACTGGCAAGATGCAAGCATTGCTGGCGCAAAAGAAAATGGCAACCTCTGCTGTAGAGGTCGGAGCAATTAACCAGCAGATTGGCAAGTTGCAAGCACAGTTCAAGTCTTTGCCCGCGGTGGGCAGGGTTGCTAGAGAAGTTGTTGCGCCTCAGATTACAGCACCAGTGTCTGATCTAGGGTTCTACTCAGCGGCTGAACAAGCGGCAATGAACTTGGAGAGAAGCAAGGGTACTGGTCAGTCTTTCCTTAATGACTTGATGAATGCGCCTGATGTTAAGAAAGATGAGCTGTCTTGGATTGGGTTGGATGACTTCCTCAAAGACAAGCCTAATGTCACCAAGCAAGAGGTACAAGACTTCATTGCAAGCAACAAGATTGATTTGCAAGAGGTGAGGTTGGGTGGTAATGAGCAACCAAGCCAAGATTTATTGAATTGGATGAGTGCAAGAAATATTAGTCCACCAAGAAATCCTGAAGGATGGCAGGAACTTAGTCAAAAATTAGAATCTTATGCACAACAACACCAAAAGGCTCAAGGATCACCAGAAGCATCTCAGAGATATTTCACATTAAGCGAAGAAGCTGGTCGAATTTCAGAAGGGCTAGATGCTGGCGGTTCATCTAGTGGTGCTACCAAATACCAAAAATACCAACTTGCTGGCGGTGAGAACTATCGTGAGATTTTGCTGAAGTTGCCGCAAAAGGAAACAAGAACTCCTAATATGATTGAGTATGAAAAACTTGGTCAGCAAATGTTTGGCGGGGCTTTAAATCCAACAGAAAGAGCAAGATTAGATGAATTAGAAAATCTTCTTTCTAGAGAAGAAAGGTCAATGGCTCTTAGCGGTGGTAAATCCAAAACATCTGTTTACCAATCCTCTCACTTCAATGAACCCAACATCCTAGCCCACATTAGGGTCAACGACCGTGTAGATGCTGATGGCAAGAAGATGCTACTAGTTGAGGAGATTCAATCTGATTGGCATCAAGCTGGCAGGGAAAAAGGGTACAAAGGAAAAGGAACATTAAAAGAATTGCCAGATAATTATTTTGTACAAGAACTAAAAACTATTGATGGCGATACCATGTATGTGGTTAGAGATAGCATCAATCCAAGCGTTATTATTAACAAAGATTACAACAGACAGAGTGCTATCAATGGCGTTATAAATGAATTAAATGCCTCATCTGCTGGTGGAGTACCAGACGCACCTTTCAAAGACACTTGGTATCAACTCTCCTTAAAGCGGATATTGAAATATGCCGCTGACAATGGGTATGAGAGGGTTGGGTTGACTACTGGTAAGCGTCAGGTTGAAAGATTCTCAGATGAATTACGCCAGAATGTTGACCAAATTGATTTTTCTTCTGGGTATCCAAATCAAAATACTACAACAATTACTGCGACAAAGAATGGACAATCAACCTTTGAGGGTAACGTAGTAGATGGTAAATTTATTGATGGGTCAGCTAGAGGTAAAACCATAGATGAAGTATTAGGAAAATCCATTGCTCAAAAAATTCAAAGCCATGACCCATCTCAAGGGTTGGGAACGATCAAAGGCGATGACCTTACCATTGGCGGCGAGGGGATGAAGAAATACTATGATGAGATTTACCCCAAGTTTTTAGAAAAGTATGGCAAGAAATGGGATGCTGGTGTTGGTGAGACACAAATTACGACTGATTACGCACGGGATGCAAGTGGCATACCCGCACAGCGTCCATCAAAAGAACCCATCCGCTACATCGACATTACGCCTAAAATGAAAGAGGGCGTTAAAAAGGGTCAACCATTGGCGGCTGCGGAGCAAACACCTGAGATGCTTGCATCTGGCGGTCTTGACTATGCTGACCCCTTTAGGAATCCACTGTTAGAAAGTTCAATTGGATAAATTATGGCAAAAGATAAAGAAGTCAAACTTGAACAAAACGAATTTTATGAGCCTACTGAGGCTGATGAAGAACTGACAGATTTTGTTACTGACCATTGCAACAGATGGCGTGATTACAGAGACACCAACTTCCTCCCTGATTGGTTGGAATACGAGCGTATCTTCCGTGGTCAATGGGCATCTGAAGACAAAACCCGTGAGTCTGAGCGCAGTCGAATCGTAACTCCTGCAACTCAGCAAGCAGTTGAGACTCGTCACGCTGAGATCATGGAAGCTATCTTTGGTCAAGGTGACTTCTTTGACATTGAAGACAATATCCAAGATGTAAACGGGAATCCTATTGATGTTGAGATGATTAAGGCTCAACTTACTGAGGATTTCAAGAAAGACAAAATCAGAAAAGCTATCGACCAGATCGAATTGATGGCTGAAATCTATGGGACAGGTATCGGCGAGATTGTTGTTAAGACTGAAACTGAGTATGTTCCCTCGACTCGACCTATTCCTAATCAGCAGGGTCAGGCAGCTATTGGCGTGATGGAGCGAGACAGGATTGCTGTCAAGATCATGCCTGTTAACCCCAAGAACTTCTTGTTTGACCCTAACGGCACAAGCATTGATGACTGTATGGGCGTGGCTATTGAAAAATACGTTTCAATTCATAAGGTTGTGCAGGGTATTGAACGTGGAATCTACCGGAAAGTGGACATTGGTACTGCCAGTGAAGACACTGACCTTGAGCCTACCCAAGAAGTAAGCCAGTATCAGGATGAGAAGGTTCTTTTGTTGACTTACTACGGGTTAGTTCCCCGTGAGTTTCTTGAGAACATGAAAGAAAACAAGGATATTGTTGAATTGTTCCCTGAAAACTCAGCGGCAGAAGACTACACCGACATGGTTGAGGCCATTGTCGTGATTGCCAATGATGGAATGCTCTTAAAGGCTGAAGAAAATCCATACATGATGAAAGACAGGCCAGTTCTGTCTTACCAAGACGATACTGTGCCAAACAGGTTGCTTGGTCGTGGTACGGTGGAAAAAGCATTCAATATGCAAAAGGCTATTGATGCTCAGACTCGCAGCCACTTGGATTCATTGGCATTGAGTACCTCTCCCATGATGGCGATGGATGCAACTCGCTTGCCCCGGGGCATGAAGTTTGAGGTAAAGCCCGGAAAAGCTATTCTGGTCAATGGTTCTCCTAGCGAGATTTTGTATCCATTCAAGTTTGGACAGACTGATCCAAACAACCTTGCAACTGCCAAAGACTTTGAGCGAATGTTGCTACAAGCGACAGGAACTCTAGACTCCAACGGCATGATTTCTCAATCTAGTCGTGATGGTGGCGGTATGTCGATGGCGGTTGCCTCCATCATCAAGAAATACAAGCGCACATTGGTGAATTTCCAAGAAGATTTCTTGATCCCATTCATCAAGAAGGCTGCTTTCAGGTTCATGCAGTTTGATCCAGAGCGTTATCCCTCTGTTGATATGAACTTCATCCCAACCGCTACTTTGGGCATCATTGCTCGTGAGTACGAGCAACAGCAATTCATTGGTTTGTTGCAGACTTTGGGTGCTGAGACTCCTGTTTTGCCGATTATTTTGAAGGGAATCGTTGCAAACTCCAGTTTGAGCAACCGAATGGAGTTGATTGCCAAGTTGGATGAGATGATGCAACCCAATCCTGAGCAACAGCAGATGCAACAGGCTCAACAGCAGTTGGCTATGCAAGCGGCACAGGCTCAAATTGCTGTAAACACTACTCAAGCAGAACAAAACAGGGCTGAAGCACAGAAATTGTCGGTTGAGACTCAGTTAATGCCTCAAGAAGTGCAAGCAAAGATGACTGCAAGCCTAACTAAGAATCTTCCAAATCAGGATGATTTGTCTTCTAAGGAGTTTGACAAGAGGGTTAAGATTGCTGAATTGATGTTGAAAGAGTCTGACATTAAAAACAAGTCTAAAATTGTCGAGTTACAGATGGCTGACAAAATAAATGCTCAGTCTCAGGTAAAACAAGACTTTCTTGAAAAACTGACCAATGGGCTGAAGAATGGCTAACATCAGGGAACTAATCCAAAGCATTGAGGCGAATGACTCATCTTTCGATGAGAAGTTAGAAGCTATCAATAAGATGGAAGAAACCTTGGTGGCTATGCGCCAGCAAGAAGAACAAGCCGTTCAAGATAATGTTGACTTGATTGTTGAAGCCATCAAAGTGATGGAGAACAAAGTCACTGCACAACTAGAGGTTGCCAAATCCATAGTACCTGAAAAGGGTGATAAGGGCGACAAGGGTGATAGTGGCTTAGATGGTCGCCCGGGCGTAGATGGTAAGAATGGGTTAAATGGTCGGGATGGTAAGAACGGGATAGATGGCAAGGATGGTGTATCTGTAACGGACGCCAAGATTGACTTTGATGGTTCGTTGGTTATTACTTTGTCAACAGGGCAAGAGATCAATGTTGGTGAGGTGGTTGCTCCTGAGTTAGCAGAAAAGATCAAAGTTATCAGCACCATGTCTACCAATGGGGCAGTTGCTATCCTAGACGAAGGCACAATCATCACAAGTGGTGTTAAGAAGATCAACTTTGTTGGGGCAACAGTTACTGCTACAAACTCAGGGGACGATGTAACCGTCAACGTAAGTGCAGGAACAGGGACTGTAACAAGTGTAGCGGCAACAGTCCCATCATTCTTGTCTGTTGCTGGTTCACCAATTACAACAAGTGGCACATTGGCAATCACATTGTCAGGTACTGCTTTGCCAATAGCTAATGGTGGTACAGGCGCAACTTCATTGGCTGGTGCATCTATTGCCACGTACTCAGGTACTGAGACCTTAACAAACAAGCGTATTGATCCAAGGGTGGTTTCAGCCGCATCAGCATCAACCTTAACGCCAAGCATTGCAACGGCTGATGTTTATGCTTACACCGCTTTGGCGGCTAATTTAACTATCAATGCGCCAACAGGAACGCCTGTTGATGGGGATAAGTTGATATTTAGAATTTTAGATAACGGAACAACAAGAAATTTAGATTTCACGGCATATACAGCTATTGGAGTTACCCTGCCAACAGCAACAACAGCAAGCAAAACAACGTATGTGGGTTGTATTTACAACGCTAACAATACACGTTGGGATGTGATCGCAGTAACCACACAGGCATAAAAATGAAGATTGACTTTTCTTTTTCATCGCAGTACGGCACATTTTCAGATGCTTTGCATTTGCCAGATGACCACGGACTAACCCAAGACGAAATCAATGCAATGCAACAGCAGAGGTTTGATAACTGGATTGCTGTGATTACTGCGCCTCCTGTTGAAGAAACTCCCATTGAGGAGGTCTAATGGCTGATCGCTATTGGGTAGGTGGTACAGGTACTTGGGGTAGCACTCAAACAACCAATTGGTCTGCGGCCACTGGTTTATCTTTTACCGCTAGTTGTACAGGTACTACATTAACGACTACTGGATCACCAGCACTTGTAGCTGGAATGACTGTATTCTCAAGCACTCATGTTTCACTTGGAACAGTAGTTAGTGGCGCTGTCAATACGTGGGTTGTAACTATTGGGGGAACTTACGGTTCTCAAGCCATGAGTGCGGCTACTGTTGGTGCATCTGTCCCAACTGCGGCAGATAACGTATTTTTTGATGCTAACTCAAACAGCGGTACATCAACATTTACCTGCACAATGGCAAACACGCCAAGGGTCTGTAATGACTTTTTAGCGTCAGGTTTAGATGGAACGATGACGCTTGCTGGTACAAGTATTGGGTTGACAGTATCTGGCAGTCTCACATTTCAAGCCACAAACTTTACCCGTACTTATGACGGCACAACCACATTTAATGCTACGACAACTGGTAAAACTATAACGACTAATGGCGTTAGTATCACTGGCGTAAATTTTAATGGGGTTAGCGGCGCTTGGACTCTTGGAAGTGCTTTAACTAATTCAGGTCAAACCACTCTTACAAATGGAACATTAGATTTAAATGGAAAAACTTTAACTTCTGGATTAAGATTTACAACAGGCACAGGAACAAAGAATCTTACATTCAATGGAGGAACTTTAATCTGCTCTCTTTCTGGTGCAAATTCGTTTGTCAACCCTGCGCCTACAGGATTTACAACATCAGCAGGGACAGGTACAGGCACAATCACCCTGACTTCCACAACTGCCAAGACTTTCAATGGTGCTGGCTCTACGTTCAACTGCACACTTAACCAAGGTGGTGCTGGTGCTTTGACTGTTACAGGCTCAAACACATTTAGCAACATAACCAATACCCGCAAGAGTGTTAGTGCCGCATCTATTTTATTTACTGCTGGAACGACAAATACTTTTGCCGATTGGAATGCAAGTGGCGAATCCACAAGACTTTTAACCATTGGCTCAGTAACTGCCGCAAGCCATACATTGTCCAAAGCCAGCGGTACTGTAAGCGCAGACTTTCTATCTATTAGTCAATCTACAGCTACTGGTGGGGCAGGATGGTATGCGGGGGCAAACTCCACAGATGGGGGCAATAACTCAGGATGGATATTTACAGCACCTCCTGCGCCTAGCGGCAGTAACAGCAATTTTTTAATGTTCTTTTGAGGAATATATGAGTCCAGAACTACAAAAGTACTACACCGACCGTTTTTCCATGATGTCTATGGACGGCTGGAAAGAATTGACTATTGATATTGACAATATGATAGAGTCACTCAATAATCTAAGCGTTATTCCTGATGAAAAGACCTTGATGTTCAAAAAAGGGGAACTTTCCATCTTGACTTGGCTAAAAACCTTGAAAGAGGTCAGCGAACAAGCGTATGAGGAATTGAATGAAAAGAATGTTTGATTTTGCCTGTGCAAACGGGCATAAAACTGAAAGACTTGTCAATTATGAGTTGATGAGTTTTCGATGTGAGTGCGGAGAAACAGCCAACCGTACTCTGTCTGCTCCAAACTTCAAGTTGGAAGGGTGGTCTGGTTCTTTCCCATCAGAGCATGGGAAGTTCGAGAAAAAACACCTAGATCAGTTGAAGTGGGAGCAAAAGCACAACTCATAAACAGAAATGTCGAGTTGAATGTCCTAGAACCGATAACGGCAGGAAAAAGGTAAAAATATGTTGATTGACAATGAAGATGAGTCGCTAAGTGAGTTAGATGCAGTCGAGCAAAAGAAGCAACTACCTGAAGTAGCACCACTAACTGAGATGCCTGAGAAATACAGGCAAAAATCTCTTGAAGAAGTGGTCAAAATGCACCAAGAGGCTGAAAAACTGATTGGAAAGCAAGCGCAGGAAGTTGGGGAAGTGCGAAAGCTGGCAGATGAACTTATAAAGCAAAACCTCTCCTCAAAACAGCAACCTATTGAGAAAGAGCCTGAAGTAGATTTTTTCGAGAATCCACAAGAGGCAGTTCGCAGGACTGTTGACAACCATCCCGATGTACTTGCCGCTAGACAAGCTGGTCAAGATTTCAAAAAGATGCAGATTCAACAAAAGCTGGCGCAAGAACATCCTGATTTCGGTCAGATTGCTCAAGATACAGACTTTGTGAATTGGGTGAAATCTTCACCTATTCGCCTTGGTTTGTATGCAAAAGCTGATGGTGAATATGATTACGACAGTGCAAACGAATTGTTGAGTACCTATAAACAGTTGCGTGGCGTTAAGACAAGACAGACTAATGAAGCAGGGGAAACTCAGCGCAAGTCTAGCCTTAAAGCAGCGGGTGTTGACGTAGGTGGAAGTGGGGAGTCTGGAAAAAGAGTCTATCGAAGGGCTGATCTAATTCGGCTGAAGATGACTGACCCAGATCGTTATGAAGCGTTGAGCGGAGAAATCATGCAAGCGTATCAAGACGGACGGGTCAGATAATTTAACTTATCGTTTTTTGGAGATTTAACATGGCAACATCATTTTCCCCCAGTAATTCAGTTACTGTTACCACAGGCGCAACATTCATCCCTGAAATTTGGTCAGATGAAATCATAGCTGCCTACAAGAAAAACTTGGTTCTTGCTAACCTCGTTATGAAGATGAACTTTAAAGGTAAGAAGGGTGATGTAGTTCACATCCCTGCACCTACCCGTGGTTCTGCTTCCGCTAAAGCCGCTGAAACAGCAGTCACTTTGATTGCTGCTACAGAGTCTGAAGTTCAAGTTTCTATCAACAAGCATTACGAATACAGCCGTTTGATTGAGGATATTGTCGAAGCCCAAGCCTTGAACAGCTTGCGTAACTTCTACACTTCCGATGCTGGTTATGCTCTGGCTAAACAAGTCGATACTGACTTGGTTCAGTTGGGTCGTTCAACCAATGGCGGTGCTGGTACAAACGTGTATGCAACTGGTGCGTTCATTGGTGGTGACGGTACTACTGCTTATGTTGCTGCAAGCAACAATGAGTCAGCATTGACCGATGCCGCTATTCGCCGCACTATTCAGCGTCTTGATGACACTGATACCCCAATGGATCAGCGTTTCTTCTTGATTCCTCCATCAAGTCGTAACACATTGATGGGTTTGGCTCGTTACACTGAACAAGCCTTTGTTGGTGGTACAAACAGTACCATCCGCACTGGTGAGATCGGTAACCTGTACGGCATCCCTGTGTTTGTCTCAAGCAACACTGATACTGCATCAGGTTCTGCTGCCGCACGAGTTTGTTTGATGGGTCACAAAGACTCAATGGTGCTGGTTGAGCAAGTTGCTCTGCGTTCACAAGTACAGTACAAGCAAGAGTATCTTGCTAATCTGTTCACATCTGACACTCTGTATGGCGTTCAGATTCTCCGTAATGCGGCAAGCACTGGTGCGGCTAAGTCTGCATCTATGTTCGCTTTGTTGGTTCCTGCCTAATTGCAGTTGCGCCCCCTGCCCTAGTGGTGGGGGGACTTTTTTAACCTAATTAGGAGAAATCAAAATGGCAACAGCAAGTGCAGTTGTAACACGCCGTGGTAATGACAGTTTTCGGGGTTTGTTCTCCGATACTTGGTCAGTTGTTTGTACTTTAAATGCTGGCTCACTAGTCGATGGTGCTGGTGAAACAGATGATGTAACAGTAGCTGGTGTCGCCTTGGGTGACATGGTTCTTGGTACATCTTTGGCTGTGGATTTGGTTGGTTTGACAGTTACTGGCTATGTCAGTGCTGCCAATACCGTCAAGTTCCGCATCCAAAACGAGTCAGGTTCAACAGTGGACTTGGCATCAGCCACTATGGATATAGTTATTGTCCGTATGGTGTAAAGATAGGGGGGCTAGTCCCCCCTTTCTCATTTAAGGGTTTTATGGCTACTTTTCGCTGTCTTCAATCAGGTAACACTGTAACTTTTACATATCAGCATGATATTGATTCTATGAAAGGTCATCAGGGATATGTAAGGATAGACGAGCCAGAAGTAACCACAGAATCTGTAGAATCAGAGACTAGAACAGATACCGCATTTGCGCCTGTAATTCCAACATTTAAGCGTATGGGAAGACCCCGAAAGGTAGCAAATGTCTGAGATAGATGCTCGTGATTTTGGTCGGTTAGAGGCTCAAGTAGAGACTTTGCATGGTCAGGTAACTCAATTGAGTACTGATGTGAAAGCCTTACTTGAACTTGCCAACAAAGGCAAAGGTGGATTTTGGGTGGGTATGACTATCGCTTCATTCATGGGCGGCATCATTACCTTTATTGCTGATCGACTCTGGAAATAAGGAGAATACTATGCCTTCAGTTGGGAAAAAGAAGTTTCCCTACACCGAAAAAGGGGAAAAAGAAGCAAACGAATACAGCAAGAAAAAGGGTATTCCTGTAACTGTCATGGTTGCTATTGGTAAGCCAAAGGGTATGCCTATGCGTGGTAGCCGCACGGCTACTAACATGATGAAAAAATCTTCAAGAGGTAAATAATGTCTACATTTCAACTCGATCCAAATCAAGTAGCTTGGGGCGTTGCTAGTAATGGCACAACCCAAGTGGCAACAGTAACTACTAGCAGCGTTCAGATGACTGCTTTTGGGGCTACTACAACTATTGTTCGCATTGCTTGTTCTCAAGGTCATTGCCACTATGCAATTGGTACAAGTCCTACTGCAAGCATTACAACATCAGCCATGATTCCACCAAATTGCGTTGAAATTGTGCGAGTAAGTCCTGCACAAAAGATTGCCTTCATCAAGGATGCGGCAATTACCACTTCAACTGTTTCTGTGACGGAATTGGTATGAAAACCAAAACCCAAAAAAAGGTTGGTAAGATAATGCGTGAATATAAGGAAGGTACTTTGCATTCAGGCAAGGGTGGAAAAGTTGTGAAAAACCCTCGCCAAGCAGTTGCAATTGCCTTGTCTGAAGCTGGTATGTCTAAACCTAAGAAGTAGATGAAAACACCTACTTGGCAAACAAAAGCTGGTCAAAATCCAAAAGGCGGCTTGAATGCCAAGGGTAGATCATCTTATAATGCGGAAACTGGTGGTAACTTGAAAGCACCAGTAAAGTCGGGGGATAACCCTCGCAGGGCAAGTTTCTTGGCTCGTATGGCTGGCAATGATGGTGCTGAATACGACAAGAAAGGTGAACCAACAAGACTGCTTCTTTCGCTTAAGGCATGGGGTGCTAATTCCAAGGCTGACGCAAAGGCAAAAGCTCAAGCTATATCCGCAAGGAACAAGGCAAAAGCAAAATGAGAGCATTATCAGTTGGTATTAGTCCTACAGCGGCAGTAGACACTACAGTCTATACCTGTCCTACTGGCTATTACTCTAAATTTACTGTAATGTATATACACAATACAGGCGGTTCTACCAAGCATATAACTGTTCAATGGTTTGACGCAAGTACTAATACCACTCTTGATATATTGACTCAATACGATTTCACATCAAAAAACTATTTGCAGTTTGATGGCAATGCCTACATTGTTTTTGAAGAAGGCGATAAGTTAAAAATAACTACTCAATCTGCAAGCACATTTAGTTTTATAGCAACATTTGAAGAAGAAGGGTTGACAAGAGCATGACCTACCTTGAACTTGTAAACGATGTACTCGTAAGGTTGCGTGAAGCAACAGTTTCAACTGTTTCCGAAACAACTTATTCTTCCTTAATTGGCAAGTTTGTCAATGATGCAAAACGTCAGATTGAAGATGCCTTTTCGTGGAATGTATTAGGTCAAACCATCACAGTCACTACTGCGGCATCTACAGCATCTTATTCTTTGACGGGTGCTGGTCAGAAGTTTCAAGTGATGGATGTAATCAACACCACAAGCAATGTTGGCCTTATAAACATCAGCTTTGTGGACATGAACCGCAAGCTGAACTTTACGCCACTGGTCAACTCAATCCCTACTGAATTTGCTTTTGATGGGGTTGATGGCAGCTACGACACCAAGGTAAATCTTTATCCAATCCCTGATGGTGCATACACAATCAAGTTTGCTTTGACAGTGCCACAGGCTACGTTGTCATCAGATGCAACTGTTGTTTCTGTTGCTGATACGTTAGTGTCTCAGAATGCTTATGCCCGTGCATTGGTAGAACGTGGTGAAGATGGTGGTCTGTCTTCATCTGAGGCTTATTTGCTTTACAAAGCTATGTTGGCTGATTACATTGCATTAGAAGGTACTCGCTATCCTGAAAATCAGGAGTTTGTTGCGACATGAGTCAAGCACTACAGACTTATTCTTTAACAGCCCCTGGCTTTCAGGGGTTGAATACCCAAGAATCGCCTCTTGATTTGTCTCTTGGATTTGCCTTAGTTGCTCAAAATGCAATCATTGACCAGTATGGTCGGATTGGTTCTCGCAAAGGATACTCTAAGGTAAATTCTTCTAGTGGTGCTTTAGGTGCAAATGATGTAACTGTCATCCATGAATTAGTGCAAGCAGATGGAACTTTGACTGTTTTATTTGCTGGAAATTTAAAGTTATTCAAACTTGATGGCTCTAATGCTGTGGTTGAATTGACCTATGGGGGTGGTGGTACAACACCAACCATTACTGCTAACAATTGGCAATGTGCTTCACTCAATAGCATCACATACTTCTTTCAATCAGGCCATGATCCACTGATATTTGATCCTACTGTCTCAACCACAACATATCGTAGAGTTTCAGAAAAGACAGGTTATGTAGCTACAGTCCCATCAGCAAATATTGTTATATCTGCTTTTGGTAGATTGTGGGCGGCAAACACCACAGCTAACAACGCAACAGTCTTTTTCTCTGACTTGATTGCTGGTCATGTTTGGTCAACAGGTACATCAGGTTCTTTGAATGTAGACCGTGTGTGGGTCAATGGTGCTGATGAGATTACGGGACTTGCTGCACACAATGGCTTTCTGTTCATTTTTGGTAAGCGTCAGATTCTGATTTATCAGGGTGCAACTACACCAGCTTCAATGCAATTGAGTGACACTGTTGAGGGTATCGGTTGTATTGCAAGGGATAGCATTCAAACTACCAGCACTGATGTGTTGTTCCTGTCTAACTCTGGTGTTCGTTCTTTAATGAGGACTATTCAGGAGAAGTCATCTCCAGAGCGTGATTTGTCTAAGAATGTTCGCAATGATTTGATGAGTTCTGTTTCTGCTGAAACTGCATCAAATATTAAAGCTATATATTCTGAAACAAATGCACTTTACTTGTTAAATCTTCCAGTATCAAAATACGTTTACGCATTTGATACAAAAGGAATCATGCCAGATGGTTCTTCTAGGTCAACAATTTGGGACAGTATTGAGCCAACATCTTTTTGTGCAAGGCGTAATGGTGATTTGTTGATTGGCAAGAATGGGTATATTGGAAAATACGGCACATACTTGGATGATGCAACGTCATATAGATTGGCATACTATACAAACAATTCTGACCTTGGTGATATAAATGTTACCTCTATTTTGAAGAAGATAAAGGTTATTGTTGTTGGCGGTTCTAATCAATTGGTAACATTAAAGTGGGGATATGATTTCACAGGAAGTTATTATTCTGCACAAGTAAATATACCTACTCAAACAACTGCTGAATATGGAATTGCTGAATATGGTGCAAATGCCACAGTAGTAGCATATTACACATCTGGAGTTGCATTAACAACAATAGAAACAAATGCAAGCAGCAAGGGAAAAATTGTTCAAATAGGGGTTGAGATGGATATAAACAACAGTCAGTTATCCATTCAAAAGATTGAACTTCAAGCCAAAAATGGCAAGATTGCATAAGGGAAAAAATGTCAAACTATACACAAACAACAAATTTTGCAACCAAGGATGCTCTTGCATCTGGTAATCCTTTAAAAGTTGTTAAGGGTACTGAGATTAATACTGAGTTTGCAAACATTGCAACTGCTGTAGCAACTAAAGCAGATTCGGCTAGTCCAACCTTTACTGGTACGGTAACAATTCCTACGTTGGCTGTTACTGGTGTAGCAACATTAACCTCCCAACCAATTCTTTCTAGCCTAACAGCGTCTAAACCTGTATTTACAGACGCATCTAAAGGTTTGGTGAGTACAGGTACTTTAGGGGCGGATCAAGGCGGTACAGGAGTCGCAAACAATGTAGCAATGACTGTCACGGGTTCTGGTAACTTTGCTTACACTCGAACTCTGACAGGCACAACAAACGTAACTTTACCTATAACTGGAACTTTGGCTACGCTTGCAGGAACAGAGACTTTTACTAATAAAACTTTAACAAGTCCCGTAATAGGTGGCACTCCAACAGGTGTTGGTGTTCTTACCTCTGGCACTGCGGTTACGCTTACCACGCAAACAAGTGTTGACTTTACTTCTATCCCATCGTGGGTAAAACGTATAACTGTGATGTTTAATGGTGTGTCTTTATCTAGCACAGCGTATATGCAAGTGCAACTTGGTGATTCTGGTGGTATTGAAAACACTGGGTATACAGGCTCAGTAACAATTGTTGGTAATGGTGGTACAGGTGTTTCAACTGCTTTAAGCGCAGGATTCCAAACAGAGAATCATACTTATTGGACTGCCGCTTCAACCCGTATGGGGATGATGACAATTACAAATGTTAGCGGTAATATATGGACTGCAAATTGGGTATTAGGTGCGGTAAACCCAACCACCCAAGCTAATGCTTGGGGTGGCGGCGTAAAAACATTAACCGACACCCTCACACAAGTACGCATCACCACGACCAACGGCACAGATACCTTTGATGCTGGATCAATCAACATCCTTTTTGAGTAAACATCATGACACACAGAATCGTAGTAAACGTAGAAACAGGCATAGTCACTCAAGTTGAGTACACCGCTGAAGAACAAGCAGTTCATGATGCGGCAGTAGCGGCACAAACACTTGCAGAGGCGGCAGCCATTCAACAACAACAAACAAATGAATCAGCCTGAAATTATTCATCACTTTTCTGATGGCTTGTATGCCAAGGAGTCAATGTTCCCTGCTGGAATGTCTATCCTAAAGCACACGCACAACTTTAGTCATCTGTCGATATTGGCTATGGGTAAGGTGGTGGTGTTAAAAGGTGAGGAACTTGAGATTGTTGAAGCTCCTGCTTGTATTGAAATTAAGGCTGGCTTGACGCATGGCGTTAAGGCAATAACAGATTGTGTTTGGTTTTGTATTCATGCTACTGACGAGACAGACCCGTCTAAAGTGGATGAAATTTTGATTAAGGGAGATTGATATGCCATTTACAGCAGCATTAGTTGGAGGAGGTTTGTCACTCTTAGGTGGCGCAATGCAGGGGGATGCCACAAGAAGTGCGGCTCGCACTTCAGCCAATGCCCAACTTGAGGCGGCACGAATTGCAGCGGATGCGGCAAGGTTTCGTCCTGTTGGCATAACCACTCGTTACGGTACATCTAACTTTCAGACTGATGCACAAGGTAATGTAATTGGGGCTGGTTACGAAGTCAGTCCTGAGTTAAGGGCTTACCAAGACCGTCTACAGGCTCTTACAGGCGGTGCATTGACTCAGGCTGAACAAGCACAGCAACAGTACGCCCCACTTCAGCAAGGCGCACAAGGACTGTTTGGCTTGGGTCAACAGTATTTGCAACAGACTCCTCAACAGGTTGCGGCTCAATATATGCAACAGCAACAGGACTTGCTTGCTCCTAGCCGTGAACGATCAATGGCTCAACTGCAGAACCAGTTGTATCAACAGGGTCGTGGTGGTTTGTCTGTTGGTGCTACAGGTATGCGTCCTAGCGGTGCGGCTGGCTTTGGTGCTGCCTCTCCTGAGATGGAAGCGTATTACAACGCTTTGGCTCAACAAGATGCTCAGTTGGCTGCTAATGCTCAATCTGAGGGACAACGAAATGTTGCATTTGGTGCTGGATTGCTTGGTAGTGGTTCTCAGTTGATGGGTCAGTATCAATCTGGTCAAGTCAGTGCATTGAACCCGTTTACAACGTATTTGGGTTCTGGTTCTACTCTTGAGCAACTTGGACAACAGCCTTTGGAGATGGGTTCTGCTTTAGGTGGTAGAGCCGCTACTGCTGGTTCTAATGTTGGTCAGGCGTTACTTACTGGTGGTATGGGTGCGGCATTGACTCAACAACAAGCTGCTTCTTACAACCCATTTGCTACTGCTCTAAGTGGTCTTTCAAACAATCAAAGCTTTCAACAAGGTTTAGAAAAATACTTTACGCCATCGCCTACTGATTTTGGCGCATGGAGTGGTGGAGCAGTAGATTCATCTAAAGTTGGTTATAACCCTGCTCGTTTTAACTATTAAAGGGAAAAATCATGGCTGAAATAATCAATAATCAATCAAAACCAGAAGATTTTATTCAAAATGGAATGGAATTTACATATGTATGGAATCCCCGTATAGTAACTGATGAGGGACAAGGTTCTTGGACTATTCAACCCAAAGAAAAACTTGTTTTCACACAAGAACGACCTCCGCTTCGTTTGTTTGATGATTTGTCAATATCAACAAATAGCGGTACAGCACCAGCACCAGAGGCTGCATCAGCGCCAGCACAAGCACAAGCACCAGAACGACTATTATCTGGACAGAGTGATCTTACTTTTCCTAATTTAACACTTGATACAAGAAATGATGCACCAGCATCAGCACCAGCAGCAGCACCATCAGCACCCACAAGTGTCTTAGGAATGTTTCCTGAAGTAGAAGCCATGCAACGTGCTTTGTACCAACAAAAGCAAAATGAAGCAATGCAAGCACAGGCAATGCAATTTGCGTCACTTAGTCCAATGGCACGAGCGCAATACAGCCTGTATATGGGTGGTCAACAGTTGGGTGATGCTATTGGCAGTGCTTTGGGTGGTAAAGACCCACAGTTGCAGTTAATTTCAATGCGTAATGCTATTTCTAGGCAAATAGATATGCGTAGTCCAGAGTCTTATTATAAAGCAGCAACTTTAGCAAATCAGGCTGGAGATACAGAGTTTGCTACATCACTTGTTAATGTTGGTAATAAGTTAGAGCTTGATACAAGTTTAATTCAGCAAAGAACTCGTGAGAAACAAGCCGCTGACCCAATTCAACAATTGCTTCGTACTGGTAAATTTACTGCTGCAAGTGTGGCGAAATACGAAACAAGTAAAAATATTTCTGATCTAAGAGAAGCTGACAGTCCAGACAAAATACCAGCAAGAATTCAAGAAGCTAAAAAAGTTGCCACAAGTAAAGGATTTCCTGAAGGAACTGCTGAACATGACGCTGAAGTTGTTAACTATCTTGAAAAATCAGAGAAAGAACCATCTGTTGGTAGTGATAGAGAAGCTATTGCTAAAGATATGTTCTTCAAACCATTTTCTCAGTTAACACAAGAACAAATTAAAGCAGTCAATGCCAAAAAGAAAGCAGATGATTTAGATGCCGCAAAAGCCACAGTACCAAGTTCAGGAATAAAAGAATATAAAGATATTCCTAAACTACGAGCAGACATAATTTCTACAATTAAACCATTTAGAGATACAGTAAATGCAACAGATTTTGCGTTAGAAAATCTTGATCTATCTATAAAACAAAATAATTTCTCAGCATTCAATGCGGCTCGTGTTCAATTGGCAAAATCATTAGCTGGTGGCGATTTAAGTCAAAAAGAAATTCAAGCCGCTGGTGGTGACCCATCTATTATTGGTGGGTTAGTTGATATGGCATCAACTGCTTTTTCAGGCACTCCATCAACAGATACGCAAGAAAAAATAAAAGCCACAATTAAAGCTATTCGTAAGGTTGCTTTACAAAAAGGTCGAGCAGAATTAGAAGTTCAAAGAACCCTTGCAAAACGATCTAATTTTACAGATGAAGATTTTGATTTAGCATCAGATATTCCTGAGTTTAGAAAAAAACCTTCTTTAAAAACCACAGAATCTGATGATGCGTTAGTAAACAAATATCTAACAAAAAAACCTTGAGGTAATTATGGCAACTTATGATGAAGTGATTCAAGCATTGCGTAATGCTGATGCCGCAGGGAATGTAGAGGATGCTCGCAGGTTGGCTGAGATTGCCGCTTCTATGCGTATTATGGAATCTCCAGAAAATGCAAGAGGCGATGTTCCTTTTATATTACAAACAATGGGAGATGAACCTGCTCCTCCAACAATGGGTGAGTATATAAGGGAAAGTGTTGGAAGAAGTTTATTTAACATTCCTGCACTTATGGCTGAAAGTAGTGCTCTTTATGGCTTGAGTGATGGTGAATTTCCATCTCAATTGCCGCCTCAAGGTACGGCAGGACAAGCCTATACTCAATTCCAAAGAGAATTGGGTTTAAAGCCTGAGATGCGTCCTGCAAATCAATTGCAAAGAGCCGTTGGGACAGTTTCTGGTGCGGTAGCAGACCCATTAAATCTTTTTGGTGGCGCAGGTATTGTTAGACAAGGATTGAGCAATGCGGCTCGTGGACTAGGACTCTTTCAAAAAGGCGTAGGCGTACAAACAGCCATTACTGGAGTTAGTGCTTTGGGTGGTGAATATGGTGGCGAGGCAGGGGGACAATATTTTGGAGTTCCCGGTCAGGTAATAGGCTCAGTTGTTGGTTCTCTTTTATCTGGAGGTGGAACTATCAAATTAGGTCAAATGCTTGGTGATCGTCTGTCATTGAGAGATATTGATGTAGAAGATTTAGCAAATGTTGAAGGCGTTTCAAGAGCAAAAGATATTATTGAAAAAGCCATTAAGACAGACCCGTTGCTTCAACAAAAATTAGAAAACATACAAAGCAAAATTGAGTTTGTTACTGGTAAAAAAGGTGGTGCGGCAATTGCAGGGTTAGATAATCTTGTTTTAAGCAGTATCTTGAAAAAATTAGCCACTGATGATGTGGAATTTGCAACAGAATTAAATAATATTTATTCTGAGCTTAAAACGGCTGTTCGTAAAAAATCACAAGAGTTGTATCCAAGACCTAGCGGTGAAATTCCATCAGGACAAGCAAAGGTTTCTCAAACAGAAACTGACTACAACCAACGAATTACCTTTATTGATAATCAATTAAACAAACTAACAGGACAATTTGACATTGCTGGAGGCACAAAACCAGTAGAGATTGGCTCTGCAATTCAAAACTTAGTTATTTCTAAAGAAAAAGCGGCTAGGAATGCCTTGCGACCTGAATACGATTCAGTGTTGACGCAAGCATCTAGTCAGGGTGCATTGTTGCCAGCACAAGATACTCAAGATTTGTTGCGGACAGCAGAAAATTTGTTTCAAAGTGATCCTTGGGCAAAAGAAGCACCATTATTGAAACTTGTCAGAGAACAATCTTCAAAGTTTAAAGCAATGCGTAGACAAGCAGTGCCAACTGGTGAAGGAACTACTTTACCAGCTACCACTGCACCAGACCTAACAATGGGCATGGATATAACAAGCCTTGATTCATTGAAAAGGCGTGTTGCTCAAGATATTAGAGAAGTTCGTGATGCCAATAGACAAGATAAATTGCGTTCATTTCAAACAAAAATTGATGAAGCATTAGACAAAGTACAAAATTCTAGTGGCAATATCGTGATTGATTTTAGAGGTGAGAAGTTGCCTTTCGGTCAAGCTATGTCAACACTTGATACTGATTATTACAATAAAGTTGGTATCCCATTTAAAGATGCCGCCGCTATTGAAAAAATTAGTTCTTCTGATTACGCTGAAAAAATCTCTCCGTTGATTGCCTCAAGCCCAACTGCATTAAATCAGTTTTTGCGTGTTGCAGGAGATGAAGGTGTTTCATTAGCAGAAAAATCTGTTATGTCAAAGCTATACAACAAAGCACTTGACAAGAATGGTGTCATTGACCCATTGAAACTGGATAATTTGTTATCTAAAACCAGTACAAATGGTGGTTATAGCGACATTCTTGACCAACTTCCTGCGTTGAAACAAAGATTATCTGACACTGGACTCAAGGCGCAATATTTATCTTCTGAAAAAATTGCTATTGATGATGCAGCAAGAGATTCCATGAGCAAAGCAGGGCAAAGTTTCTTGAAGGACTATGACATTAGTGGAGTAGATGGCATAGTATCAAAGATGACTGGTGAAACTAGAAAAGGATACCTTAACAAGTTTTTTACTGATCTAAAAAAATTACCTTCTAATGAACAAAAAAATAGTTTGCTTGCTGTGAAAAATGGTTTGGTTGGTAATATGTTAAATAGTCCAAATCCTTTTGATTATTTATCTAAAAACTCCGATGCTTTTATTAAAGTATTTGGAGTAAACGAGTACAAAAATTTGAATGCACTTGCTGATGTTTCAAGATTGTCTAAAACTCTTGACATTAATAAATTAAATTTCAGCAAAGTCGCAACAGAACAAGAGTCTGCATTGCAAAGAGCAATGGGTGGTATAGCTCCTCAAAGAATCTCTGGAATTTTGGTAAATCAAATTGCCAGCGTTTTTAATAAAGGTTTTCGCATTCTTTCATTGATTGGTCAAACCAACATAGATAACGCTACGAAAGAAGCACAGCGAAAATTATTTTTGGATGACAATGGAGTGGATGTAATTGTCAACGCATCTACCAAATTCTTTACCAAAAAAGGCGATGAGATTCAATTAAATCGATTAATTAGTCCAGATGATGTGAAAAAAATGGCTACTGCTATTGGTATGGGAGCATTGAGACAAAACTATTTTGGTGTTTCCGCTGCTGCAAGCCCAAGCGAAGTGGTTAGACCACAAGAAGCTGTTGTTGAAGAAGAATAAGGACGCAAAATTGATCCGATCAGCCTCCTCTTTGCCGCCAATGCTTGTGTTGCAGCAATCAGAGAGGGCTGTGAACTTTACAAACAGGTTAAGACTTCCTTTATGGAGGTTAAGTCTACTGTTGACGAAGCTGTTGGCATATATAAGGAAGTTACTGGTTTTTGGAGTAACTTTAGTAACTTCTTTAAATCTAAGAGTAAACCAGCAACAGTTGCCTCTACGCCCAAGTCTGTGGCGAAAAAGAAAGACAAGTTCGTTGCCGTTGACGAAACCCAAGTCAAAGTCGATATTGTCAAGCAACTCACTGAGTTCTTCAAGATTCAAGAGCAACTTGCCGCCCACATAAGGGAAGAAGAAGAAAAGTCAAAGAACGTCTACGATC
>Ga0222713_10002126_pt1 | contig 21348 bp, 13 predicted proteins | sample C33_649DmetaG_FD_165061 | JGI IMG/M metagenome (GOLD analysis project Ga0222713, IMG submission 165061) | Estuarine water microbial communities from San Francisco Bay, California, United States - C33_649D | ecosystem: Environmental > Aquatic > Marine > Unclassified | place: USA: California...
TTTACCACTGATAGGTACGACAGCGCCGTTACTACCAATATAAAGTACGTCACCGTTAGCGGTATAAGCAAGTTCACCATTAGCGAGAGATCCAGGAGTCGCCCCTGTCAAACTTCTTTTAATCTGAATTAAATTTGGCACTTAGAAGGATCCCCCATCTATATCTAATATCTTTACTACGTATTTATCAGTAGAATTATCATACACTAGAGTACTATTATTAGAGGGTATCAATCCTTCCTCTACATCTGCAAGCTGATCTAGCCTTAAGGTGCCTACTCCAGATGTATCTACAATAATAGCAGATCCATTCGATGTAACGGTTGATAGTCCGGTACCGACAATAGGGATTGTATCAGCTACTACATTGGTCTGCTGTGTTACGAGACTAATAGGACCGGCGGAGTTATTAGCAGGAGTATCTAAAACATAAGTCACGGCAGGCCTTACTGTAGCTGAATGTACATCGATACGTAACGCAGCTGAATTAGCAAGCGTCACATTGTATTTATTTTGTGTAGGTTTAATTACTCTATATTCAGCCATTACTTGGTTACTTCGGGTGTGACAGTTACTATACCTTCTACTATACGAGTCACTTCACCTAAACCATTAGTAATCTGTAAGTCATAAACATAACGATCTGGTAGTAGTGTAGCTGTTTGATTTGCGGTAAGAGAAGCCCTTACGGTACCATTAGAGTAAACACCAATAGTAAAAGAAGTAGCTGAATTAGACGCGTAGTTCCGGCGTAGCTGACCCGCGCCGGTATAATCAGTAAGATTAATTATATCATTATTAGCATCTTTAACGATGAAATCAACAGAGAACGTAGAGCCCTGATCTATTGTAAGGTTTACTTTGTCAGCCATAGCACACTCTTTTTATTGTATTTATACTCTACGGAAGATCTACAGCTTATCTTGTAAGAGCTCTTTCTAGTGCTTTGAGCTCAGTTTCTACTCTACTAGAGAGTTGCTCTAGCGATTCGTTCATTACTCTATCCGCACCTGTGTCCAAGAACCTGTTTGTAGTTGTACTAGTTCTAAGAGTGCTGTTTATCATTCTATTTAAAGCTAATAAAACTTCGCGAGGTGTATTATTAGACGCATATAGGCCTTGCCAAGCTACAAACTCTGCATCGACACCTATCTCTCTCCATGTAGGAATGTCCGGTGCTACTCTACTTCTTTCTCTGGAGGTTACAGCTAAAGCCCGAGCAGTGCCTGCTCTATGATGTTGTAACCCTACAAGATTAGAATCAAACATTAGTGCTATTCTACCACCTATCAGATCTGTAGCAGCGGTTGATCCTCCGCTGTAAGGTACTGCAATCATATCTGTATTGGATGCTCTTAGAAACAATGATGCAGCAATCTGAAGTGTACCTCCACCTGCGCTAGTACCATAATGAAAATAGTTAGGTCTAGATTGCATAAGAGATACGAATTCACGTCCATTAGCAACGGGTATATTATTAGCAACCATCATAACCATTGCTGATTCTATTACGCTTGCTACGGGTAATAGTCTATCAATTACATCAACGTCTTTATTATTACTAAAATACCTATTTGCTAAAATACCATTTGATGTAAAAAGTAAAACACTACCATCGGGTCTTTGACTTAAAACGTAATTAGCTCCTATAGAGCCCAGCGCGCCTGGTCTGTTCTCTACCACTACATTAATATTTTCATTCTTGGATAGCTCTTGAGCTAATACTCTAGCAGTCACGTCTGTGGTACCTCCTGCAGCAAAAGGCACCACAAAATGTATAGTTCGAGAAGGTGAAGGCTGTGCAATTGCTTGCACAGCTAAACAGATAAAAAATATTACAAATTTAAATATATTCATAACTAAACTATATCCTAGTCTTCTGCAACTCTCTATAACGAGCCATTAATGCAGAACCTTCTTGCCCGGTACGAGATACCCATTCACCTGCTAATTGTGTACCAATGTCTCTGAGTCCTCGCATTAACTCCGCAGTGGGAGCAGGAGTTTGAATACCTTTCGATCTCAAAGCTTGAAGAGAAGTTACTTCTATTTTACGAGCCTCTACAAAACCTTTTTCATTTGCCTTTTTACTAGCTTCTAGAATAGCAGTTCTAGTATTAACAGGTAACGAATTTAAAGCGGCAGTATTTGCAATTACAACCGCTCTATTTCTCATACCACCTACTTCAGTAAAGATCTTTGTAAAGTCCCAAGCATTAAAATCTACACCTGTCTGAGCAGAAGTAAACATTGCATTAATAATACCTGAAGCAAACGCCTGTGGTATCTCGCCCGCTACAATATTAACTGGTCTAGCACCTGCGAGGGTAGCCATTCTACTAGTAACGGGATTGTAAATTCGGAGTCGAGTATCTTTTAAATCGGATACTTTTGTAACAGGGCTATTCGTATAAAACCCTTGACCTGTCCATGGAATTGAAAACAGTAATGTCAAACCTCTACTTTCTAGACGCTGTCTAATAAAAGGCTCTGCAGCTGTTTGTAGAGCGATTGTATCTTCCCATGTATCAGCAAGAAAAGGAATACCTTCTAACTCAAAGAATGGATCTTCATTACCATGTAGTGCGAGAAGAGTTTTACCTAGTTGTATTTGATTGGTTCTCACACCTCTCATAATATGAGGCTGTGCAAGAAGAGATGCTCGTGGATGTAGTTGAATTTGAAGTTCATTGTTACTGCTTGCAGCAATATCATCAACAAATTCTCTTACAATTTTACCTAGGTAGTTTGTTTCAGGCGCACCAATCGCCATTTGCCATTTTGTTTGAGCGTATGAAGAATAAGAGAATACACTATTAAGTCCTGTAGCTCCTACAGCAGCTAGTAGATTTCTTCGTAACATTATATACCTCACTTATTTCTAAAATGCGACTTCGTGCCAATTATCTATCAAGTATTGCACTTGCATACTATACTTATTACACCAATCTTCAAGATATTTTCTAGAAGCGTCTAATAATACTTTACGTTCATCTTCATTAAGAGCTTTCCATTTTAATACTTCATCACGCCAATTTCTATCTATTGCATTGTTAGTAGAATGGTATGTTGGTGATGAAGAATCCATTTCTCTATTACGACTAATAAAGAACTGAATAGCAACAGCTTCCACTAAACTATCTGAAATTTCCACTATTATAAACTCTCAAATTTATCTATAGCAGTTTGCACTATTAAATCACTTATATCAACATTATTTGCAAATTCATTAGTAACTATACTTCCAATTGAATTAACTTCACATACGGATAATTTACCCTTATTAATAAAAATATCAATTCTGGCAGTATCTAGTCCAGCTGCATTCATGGTCTTAAAGCATAAGTCACTTAATTCTGATGTCACCTTACAAGCTACACATGTTCTATCACTAGATATATTTGACTTAAATGTATTTTCTGCATAGGGTGATCCTAAAGAAAATCTAGGAAAAATTTTATCTTTTATTACCCTAGTACAGATAAACAAACCTTGCGTGTCAATATATTCTTGTACAATAACCGGATTTTCATTTTTAATATAATAAAAATTCTTAAAATATTCTAGGATATCCTTGACTCTTTGTAAGGTACTACATTTAAACACTCCATTACCCATAGTACCAATAGGGTTTTTTAATACTACAGGGTAACCGCCTAGCATATTTACCGTTTCGTCAATTATGTTATCTTCAGCATCGCATAATATAAAATATGTCTTAGGTATAGGTACTCCTGCTTCAATCAATTTTTTATACATAAAAACTTTATTACTAATATCCCTATGATTGTCTACCTCGTTTACAAATACAGCACTAGTCTTTTTAAGACGTTCTAATTTTTGTGAAAGTACAAGATCACTGGGTGTAAAAAATACCGGATCACTAAAAATAGTGATATCAACTTTTTCTATTTTTTTAACGAAATTAAAAATAAAATCACTATTATTTACTTCTGTACCTTGAGGAAAAAATTGAGATCTAACCTCAACTTCATTTATAGCGAGAAAATCAGTTTTAATATTTCTTTGTTTGAGAGATTTAATAAGCGAGTAGCAATTATACCTACTCTCATCTGAACTGTTAAACCCTACAACGCGTGCTCTAATCATTTTATAAGACTTTATGCAATTTAAACTCTACGCCCATCTAGGACCTTTGCACCATACTGTTAAGGAGCTTCTACTACCTTTTAAGATAGGTGTTACTCTATGAAAGAGAAAAGACGGGAATATGATACAATCACCTTGACCTTTTCTAGAATAAATTATATTACTGCTAGAAGGTACGATACCTATATTAGAATTCGTACTATAAGTTGTAGGTACCTCACCAGAGGTTGGTTCCTGATCGATAGTCTGTACAGGGTGGTATACGATATCAGGTTGCGGACTAGTAGTAGTATTACTGCTATAATTAGTAGTAGAGTCTACTAGATTAATAGGAGGTGTTATTCCTAAATCTGGGGATACTTCAAATTGACCTCCAGAGTAACTAGAAGGATCTGAGAGTTCGATAACAGCTGTTATCTTTCTTCCTCTCCAGAGGTCTGTTATTGGGTAGAAACTATCATCAGAGTGCCACTTAAATCCTATCTCAGCTTCATTATAAGTAGTTACTTGAAAAGTATATTCATCGAAGAATATTTTATAGGGTTGATTATAATCTTCAATAGCGTTTTTAACTTTATTAACTAAACTATCAGTTAGTGTACTAAGATTTATAAAACTAATCTTACCTCCACGTATATTACTATCATAGTAATTACTACCATCACTAGCTATAAGATGAGCTGGATTAAACCCAGTATCACTAGCAGCGGATAATATAGTATTACATTCTTCAGATGTAAGAAAGTTATTTTTCACAACAATCATTTTAATATCCTATTAATTAAGCAGCTCTAGGAGTCCATGTATCATAATCAAAGTCATCATCTCTAGCCCAAGCAGATACTACAACATCATTTACTAAGCATGTATGCGACCCATCGCAAATTAATGTATATACGAACTGCTCTGGGTCGGCGTTATAGTCAGCATCAATAGAATTAATAACTTCAGCTCCACTACCTGTAACTAAGGTCATACCACTTTCTAATGGTAACACAGTTGAATACTTAAGCTTGACGTTCTTTCTCATCTCAGTAGTGCCATTATTATCAATATAAATTTGATGTACATATTCAGGTGCAGCGCTTGCTGTATCAATAGCTGTCCATCCACTAGTTGTCCAATGTCTATGCTCTTGGGTTGTTTTATGTCTATTATTAATATTGTAAAGAGGCTGTTTACCAAGCTTAACTTTATGGTAGGCAATAACTGTATTAATTTGGCCATACCCTCCAAGTACTCTGTCACCTACTAATACAGAATCGATAGTCTTGATACTACCATCAGCCATAGCTACTATAGAATATGATGGGAAGCAGCCTACACCTACAGGTGCGGGAGCAGGTGTAAAGTACGTGTAAACTCTTACAAGTTGAACGGTTTGACCTGAAGATTGGATATAAGAATTAGATAAGTACGAGCCTGCACCCATATTACCATTTGTAAATGCATCTAGATTCTGCACTGCGTTATAGTTACCAGATGCAGTACCGGTAATATTCATAGTATAGGTACCGGACAATCTACCTGTAGGTAGCGTACCTGTATTAATATTGCTAGCATTAAGGTAGTATGAAGCTGCTTGACCGTTTAGGTTCGTAGCGTTATTAGCTGTTAAAGGCCAAGTAGTTCCAAAATTTGTAGAGTCTACTTGTAAAGCTAATTGACCTCCAGCGGTCCAGCCAATGTAAAGCTTGTTAGCAGCTTGACCTGTACCACCACCTTGTTGTACTGGTGTATATCCTAACCTTGAAGGAATATCTGTATAAAAACTAGCTAATTGCCCGTTTAGATAGGTAGCATTATTTGCAGAAATAGTAGCAATATAAGAAGCATTAACAAACGTACCAGTTGAATTAGCTACAATACCTGTATTAGCATTAACAAATACACCTGTACTGTTTGATACAAGTCCATTGTTAGCTAAAACATATACACCTGTAGCATTCGATGTTAGACCACTGTTGGCTAATACTTGAATACCGTTAGTATCTAAAGTTGTACCATTACCGGGACGTATAAAAACACCTAAACTATTGGCTATAATACCATTATTAGCATTAACGAATGTGCCGGTTGAGTTAGCTATTATACCACTATTAGATAGTATATGGATACCAGTTGTGTTCGCTATTAAGCCGCTATTAGCTACAACTGATAATGTACCCGTTGATGTAATAGTACCACCTGTAATACCGTTACCAGAAGCAACAGAAGTGACACCTTGGTCGTCAGTAGCCCAGTAGGTAGCTGTGCCATTAGAATGTAGGACATGACCTGCGGTACCAAAAGATCCATTTGAGGAGAGACCTGAAGAACCTAAAACGATATTTGCGTTATATGTTTGTACACCTGAGTATGTAAAGCTTCCGCTCGTGTTAACAATAGCTGAACTTAATCTAGCATTAGGTAGGGTACCTGATGTAATATTAGTAGCATTAGTGTAATATGAGGGTAATTGTCCATCAAAATAAGCAGCATTATTAGCAGATATAGTAGCAATATACGCTGCATTGACAAACGTACCAGTTGAATTAGCTACAATACCTGTATTGGCTAATACATGCACGCCTGTTGAGTTAGTTACTAAACCATTAACGGTAGTAACAAACAAACCGGTGCTATTAGCTGCAATACCATTATTAGCTAACACGTGAACACCAGTACTGTTAGATACTAGAGCTGTATTAGCATTGACGAATGTACCAGTTGCATTTGCTACAATACCATTATTGGCTCTTACATGTACACCAGTTGTATTAGATACTAGACCACTATTAGCTACAACTGATAATGTACCTGTTGATGTGATTGTACCTCCAGTAATACCATTACCAGTAGCTACGGAAGACACACCTACAAACGGTGTTTCCCAATATGGAGATGTCCCATTCGACGTAAGTACTTGACCGCTAGTGCCTTGACTACCATTAGCTGATAATCCAATTCCAGATCCAATCGTTACTCTAGTAGTATTAGCTACAAAAGCAGTACTAACAGATGCAGAATTAGTAGCATTAATGTTAGTGGCTTGAACGTTACTAAAATAACCTGTATTAAAGGAAGATATCGAGTTACCTATAGAATAAGCATTAGTAGTAGGTGGTATAATATCTGCATTAGCGATGACAGTGCCTGTAGTAGTAAAAGTGCCGTCGAGAATTAAAGCTCCAAATCTAGCATTATTTGCATATAGATCAGAGCCGTTTGCCGTAGTATTACCTATTGTAATAGTAGATGAATTAACAATAGCATTAACAGTCGCATTACCAATTTTAATAGACGAGGTATTAACAGTAACGTTCGCGCCAACATTTACTGAGGTTGTAGCGTTTGCTGTAGGTGTATTGACGTTACCGTTGAGCGCTGTTAATCCAGTTACAGTAACCGTATTTGAAAATGATGCTGAGTTGAGTACAGCAAGAGTGCCGTCAGTATCGATACCTGTAGAGGTAATTACTGTATTAACGGTCGAGTTACCGGTTGTAAAAGAGGTTGAGGTGATAACTGTATTAACAGTCGAGTTACCTACTTCAAATGAGGTGGTATTTACTGTTACGTTAGCTCCTACATTAAGAGCTACTGAAGCATTAGCTGTAGTTGTGTTAACGTCACCATTTAATGCAGTGAGACCTGTAACGGTGAGAGTGTTAGAGAATGAGACTGTATTAAGAACAGCAAGAGTGCCGTCTGTATCAATACCAGTAGATGTAATTACAGTATTAACCGTTGAATTACCTACCTTTATAGTGGATGTATTTACAGTAGTATTAGCACCTACGTTTACAGCTGACGAGGCATTTGCTGTTGTCGTGTTCATACCACCATTAAGGGTCGTTAATCCTGTAGTAGTAACGGTATTTGAATGAGTAACAGCGCCGGAAATAGTAGCTGTATTAGTAATGCTTAAATTAGACGATATGGTTAGAGTACAAGCTGTTGAGACGTTACCACCACGTAGTGCAGTATTTGCAAAAAGAGTAGTAGAACCGAAGACCCCATTTACAGTACCGTTACCTGTACTATTATTACCAGTTGCAGTACCATCAACAGTAACAACATGATTTGTTGTTAGGTGTGCTAATGTATTAGTCTTACTGACCCAGGTACCAAATGTATCTGTAGTAATGTCAAGATTTGCTACGTTAATTGTCATTATTTTTCTCTAAAATCCTACTAAGTAGAAGCTTAATTTCACCTATATCTGCCTTCAAGTTACTTACCTCGCTGACGATATTGTCCATGGTTTGTTCTCTTTGACGTTTTGCTTTGTAAGCGGCTAACCCGTCATTATTAATATTTAGTATGGCTTTCGAGTCACCATCTCTAATTATATCACGCCTATCTTGCACTTTTATATACATTTTAAGCCTGTAGTGCGATTGCACGCATATCAGCAATACGTGGGATTAAGTGCGTACCTTCAGTAGATGTCATGACTATCTTAATAGCAAATACCTTAAACGTATCTACCGGTGCACCAGCAGCAGTATAATATCTAACAATATTAGAATTATTAGCATTTCTTGCTGCAGTTTTACCTACAGATATTGTTGCAGTATTAGCGAGCGGTAGCTGATAGCGATACTCATTATATGATTTAATATCCACTTTACTACTTACAGAACTAGTTGGATTTACCTGTTCAAGTAATGACCAATACTTTTCATCAAACGGCTCAGAGTCTTCAGATCCTTGTAGTTTTGCATATACGTAGATTTCAGTACCTGATGGTTTACTGGCGGTTAAGAATACTTCAATATCTTCAGCGTCTTGACCATCTGCTAGAACAACGTTTCTACTTACATACTTACTTGTAACTACAGTATTACCGCCAGGGAATGTTTCATTATTAGCAATTTCAGTATTACCTGTAGATATATTATTTTTAATTACAAGTACACTCTTTTTAATATCGTTAATAACAGGAGAGATTCTAGAATTTGCAGAAGTAAAGGTAAGATCTAGCTGTAGTGAATTATTACCTGACATGTAGGTTAATTCGTTAGATCTAGATAGTACTCTTCTTTCAATATCTACCAACTCAATTTCAGTATCGTTTTGAGCGGCAGTACCTGTAGTTTCTCTTACGTATGTCGATAGCGGAGTACCGTTAAATGATAGGTTTACAGTAGTACCAGGAGGTCTTATTATAGACATCTGAGGCACAATAACACTGTAAGTAACATTATCTACGCTTACTAAATTGGCACGTGCTCTACTTGCCTTACCTATAATTAGTGTTTGAGTATTACCAGTATTAAAGTTCAAAGATGAATTAGCTGTCGAGTTTTCAATATACAAATCACCTGTATCAGTATTATAAAACTCAATTATACCTGTAAATGCCCCGTTACCAGCTAATTTACCAATACTGGCATCATTGTCAGTAAACGAAACATTAGCATCTAGACGAATGTTTGTTGTATTTGGTAGTGCCGTAATAGTAGCAACGTCTGTGATACCACCTGAATTAGATGAGATATAAACCATCTGACCGACCGAAAAGGCCGATTGCGCTGTGGTAGTACCAATTACTATAGAGTTAGATAGTGATGCGTTAACAACAGCACCGGAAGCTACAGTAACTACTGCATTAGAGACGTATACTGTTTCTCCGTCTAGGAACGTACTCTTAAAACTATTTACTGTAAGATATTCTGTATTTGAATTTTTATAGTTTACAGAACCAGTCAAAGAAGAGAAATTAGCTCTATAAATTACACACTTAATATCTTCTTTGGTAAACGCGGTCCATGCTCTATCAGTTGAAGATATAAAGACATCACCCATTGGATTATTTTGATATATTGGTGACCGTGTCGTTACATCTGTACCGCCAATTTCTGCAATCCAGATTTTAGTATCAGTATTATTACCCTGAGGTTTAACTACAAAGCAATATTCTCTACCGTTCTCAAGATATATTGGCGAGTCAAAAGTAACAGTAGTTGCTAGAGATGCGTCTGCGCTAGTATTAATATTAGCAGTAGGTACTACTACTGAACCGTAAGGTAAAATTTTAGGAGTAGGGTACCCGGTATCTACACTCACTTCTCTTATTTCAACTACTACACCCAAAGTGGGGTGTTTTTGCCTGAAGTATAGGTCGATTTTTGAAACAAAAATACCTGGTATACCGCCCGGCTCATCTATTAAGAATGATTGAGCGATAGGGTCTACTATTTCAGCAGTCGCTGTTACACTTACGCCAGTGATTACTCTCTGCTGTTCTCTCGAAATAGATGTACTAATGGTTGGTTTAGCAGAGCTAAGTCCTAGATTAGCTTTAGTAATAGAGATATTACTTCCAGTATATAATGCAGATGCTACTGTAGATATAGTATTAGCTTCTGCTGCATAATTTTGAATATCTACTAATTTAAAAGTACGCTCACCGGATTTAAAGGTATTTTCTGGAATATAAAATATACCATACACAGTACCAATACTATCTGTGGTAAGTGTACTATTAAAAGCCCCTACATCAGCAAGTGAAGAATTAGAAGACTTACAATAACTTGATACAAGAACATCGTCAAAAAATGGATATATTATTGTACTTGGCTTTAGTCCCGTTCCTACGAAAGTTATACGCCTAGCTCTCATATAAGGTTGTGTGGAAACGTCTTGAACAACATCACCATAGCTATAATTTTGTTTATTAACATCAATAGAGGCAGTTATGACATCTCTTACTTGATTAGCAGTAGTTACAGTGGTCTCCGCTGATACTATAATACCATTTCTAAAATTATTTGCAGAAGAAGAATTATTAGAAGTGCTTACTGTTCTCCAGTCACCGAATGAAGTTTTGAAGAATCCTGCATTGGCAAGTGATAGTAATGGGCTGGCTAGATCTACGTCCAATACAATGTCAGGATTTCTTTTTACATCCGCGGCGTGATCACCATCAGGAGATAAAGAGATTTCACCTTTAAAGACGTACACAAGTGATTCTGCACAGTTTCTTACTTTACTGGCAAAAGGCTGAGTTATAAAGGGAGTATGGGTATAGGTTAAAGATAAGTTTTTACCGTACTTGGAAGTATTTGTAAGAGTTTTTTCCGCTAATGGAATATACGCGCTTTCAAATTGAGGGCGTAAAATTCCGAGTTGAGTATCAAGCGCTGCTTTATATTCAGCGCTAGCAGTATTAGCTATTTTAAAATCTTTAAACGAGTCTACAAAAATACCATTTTTGAATCTATCATTACCAGCACTATCGGTTATTAAAAGCTTTTCAGTATCAGCCTCTAAAGTAGATAGTAAAGTATAATATTCTAGATTTTTTACTCTTTGATCTATGATGCCTACATCACGCATAGTATATCTACGCTGTTGAAGTAGTGATGTCGAGATAAAGTAATCAAATCTATTGTAGGTTCTAGATTGTTCCTGAGTTAGTGAGGGGTATGGTGGTATATTAACAATACCTAATGTCATAGCCCCTTCTTGATCTTTAGGTGTAGTAGGTGTAAGGCTAGGAATACCCTCTATAATCGATACTCTAGAGTCAGGTGATAGTACAACCTTATCTGTTCTTCCAATATAGAAGTTAATATCAAAGGAAGCGGTAGTATCAGGGGCTGGAACTATAACACTTGTAGTATTAAAAGTATTAGTTGTGGAGGGGTTTACAGTTATAGTGCCATTAGTAATAGCATATGCTGCTGTGTTAACATACTGAGGCCTGTAATCTACCATATCTCTAAGATCGTAACGATTGCCAGATAATGATAGGTAAACGGGAATTTCTGCTGTATTAATTGTGTTAGCAGCAGGTGAAGCCGAGTCATCGATTACATAAGAATCTACAGTAAAATACCCACTACCTGTCGATACATCGGCTCTAAAACAATCGAACTCTACAAGAAGTCTATCGTTTGCTCCTATTGTATGACCTGAACCTGGTTTAATTTTAATCTGAGAATGATTATAGAGAGAGTCTCTCTGACCGTTATCTAGTTCAAAATATCTAACATTATTAGTATTCGTGTTGCTATAAGTAGATCCTTGGTATACTGCTCTTAATTTATAAACATCTGGTACGCCTAGAGGCCATGGTCCGGTTACTGTATTAGGGTGAGTATTAGCTTGAATACCAACCATAATATTTTTGTTAACGGTCTTTTTGGTTGGTGCTATTGATCTAGAGACATTATAGAATACATCTGCTGTAAAGGTATTAGCAATACCTACATTAATATTAGCCGATACTGAAGTAGCTACAATATTACCGGTAGATTTAAGACTTATAGGCTGCCCTTTATTGATACCTGGTGCACCAGTATTTGAGATAGGAATAATAATAAATCTATCTTCTTGTGTTGTGGATAGTGGGCTACCTGTATCAGAAAATGCAGTGTTTGAACCATCAGGTGTAATAGTGGCTATACCGGACGTGAAAGTGACACTACTCTTAACCTGTCTAGCAGTATATGAGCGGTCAGAAGTATTTGCAATTGCTCTGCGACCGATAGGAAAAAGTAAAGGCTTAAGTGAACTGTCGTAGAGATATGCATTTCCACTCGTTAATATAACATCAGCAATACCATTAGCAGAAGCGTGTTGCACTGTTACACTTCTTACACTATCAAAATTATAACCATTAGCCATTCTGATATTATTAAGATACATTCTATATTGTGCATTAGCTGTACCGGGTGTACCTGAATCATAAACTACAGAATGTACGTATGCGGTACCTAGCGTATTAGCAGGTAATGTTGTACTCGAGTATGTACCACTAGTAATAGCAGTAGCAGTGGCGTTACATAGGTTTACTTGAACGATCGAATCTGTATCAAATACCCCAACAAACTCGTTTACTAAAATATAGTTGCCGTAACCAGTACCTACGACTAGATTATCGATAGAAGAAGTATCAGTGCCTTTTCTTAGATTTAGGTTACGTTTATCGGCAAACTCTACTCTATAGCCAAGAGGGTAACCTAAGCCTTTATCAACAGATAATACATGGTAGGTAGAATTAGAAGTGTTGGCAGTTACTGAAAGCTCGAATGGGTCGATAATATAGTTACCACTCTCTTCATAGGTACGCTTTGCTAACTGTCTACCAAGTTTAGCATATTCAGGCTCTGTGCGAATTACTGCGGCTCTACCACCTTCAAAATCAACAATAGAAAAGAAATTATCTGTATTGGCAGTATTGGCGGTAATACTAGTATTATCGGTAGCACGTACAACTAGATTAGCTGATAGTTTTAGTCTATTAGCACCAGGTGCGTTATAATTAGGAGAGCCGAGTGCGTTATCTAGTAACTCTTCATCACTATCGGACGTAATTATTGATTCGTTAGTTTTAAAACCGACGGATAATTTATCTGGCTGATTATTATATTTTGTTACAATAGTAGTTTGAGGCTCTACACGAACAAAAAACCCTTTTTGAAAAATTGTACCTTCCGTGACGCTAACGGTATAGCCTACCCCTACAGAATTTACAGAACTATTACCTACAGTTACGGTACCAAAAAGAGTATTAGCTACTGTGCGAATCTGTACAATTTGATCTGGGTCGTATTTTTTCTGGGGTGTGTTATTAGCATATGTTCCAGAATTGATATACTTAATGTATAAAGTGTTTAGGTCAGGATTAGCAGCCTCAAACCCTTCAACTGCATTAACGATAATAGCTTCAAGAAGAGTATTAGAGGAATAAACTTTCTTGCCAATAAAATCTGTAACTGATGAGATAGCGGTACCATTACTATAATTGTCTAGAACTTTGATGTAATCTAGTCTATCATCAAATGTAATACCACAACCATCTATAATAGAGCCTTCAACAAAAATATGCTTGCCGAACTTCTCAACCTGGTCCTGTAAAATGGATTGTAATTGAGTTAATTCACGAGCTTGTACAGCTGTAGAGGGTCTGAACAATACTCTATAAAAATTATTATTAGCGTCATAATCATCATAGTATGGAGGAGTATTGAGATTTGTTTCTAAAGGCATATTACCCTCTAAGTTTAAAACTTAATAATCAAATTAACGGCTTCTGTACTTGTATCAGTACGAGTAGCAGGCGAAATGTTTTCAGTATATAGGACAGATCCAGTATCTCTAACTAGATTAGGCCTGATAATACTATTAGCATATTCGGCATAACCTTGAGCGTTCGAGGTTATGCCCTTGATAATATTGTCAGAACTTTCAGTTAAAGTGCCATCCACGTCCGCTACACTAATAACACTAAGTACCGTACCTACTGCAGCATTAGCGCCAGAAGTCACGCCCACTACGTTAGCGCCATTAAGAAAAGTACCTCTGACGTTAGTAAGCTTCATATACGTGCTATTTGCAAATAATAGTATACCATTGGCAGACGAGCCTTGTGTTATTTTCTCATTTGTTGTAAATGCTATTGTATTGCCCGATATTAATAGATCAGTATCATTATTAGCGTTATAAATGAGTCCAGTTCCAATTACAGTACCGATTGGAGTTATAAACTGTAATGATTCACCTGCTGTGAAGTTGCCTGTTTTCTGTGAAAGAGTAACTCTTGCGATCTGATTAAAATAACCAAACGTTAGAGTTTTTGTATTGTTAGCGGTCTTTACTGCTGTGACGTTAGCGTAAGCATTTGAAACTGGATCATAAACAACAAATCCAGAGCTGAATACACCTTCAACGTTTGATAATCTTAATGTAGTATTATTGGATGATATTAACCTTCCAAACGCACCAGTGTTTTGTTGATATACTACACTATTAGCTACTACTGTAAATTCGTTAATGGATGTATTAGTAATAGTGGAAGTATTTTCAGAAGAAAGGCCTATTACTGTTGTATTAGTAGCGGTCTTATCAAATGTACCTTTTACACCTTGAAGTTCTACTAGAGAGGTGTTAGAGAAAACTACTATACCGGTAGCAATATTAGCTTGATATACGACTTCTCCTACCGTAAAGGTGTTGGCACCTGAAAGAGTAAGTTTAGTGCGATCGTAGCTATTAATAGTTAGATAAACATTATCATATAGTGGATTTTTAATAATTCCAGCAGTTCTAAAAGAGCCGCTACCTGGCAAATTATATTGCTCTATGCTTGTATTACTAAAAGTAACAGCTATGCCTGTATAGTTTCCACCTAACTCAAAAGCAACGTTACTGCCATGGCCGGTTACAGGACTAATAGAGGGTGTTAGTACAGCACCATTACCGTAATTAGGATTAGCAGATACAGAAACATTTGCCTCGGTATACCCTGTACCTTTATCAAAAACAACAATAGACGATATAGCAGTAGTCGTGGTATTAACTAAACTGTATGCAGCAGCGTTTACGCCATCACCTGTAATGGTGACTTTCGGTGAGATAATGTACTCTGTCTGCTCGTTGGGAATAATCGATACAGAAGTCATAGTGGAATTGCCACCACTACTTGAAGTTAACGGTACACCAAACAAGAATGATCCGCTAGTATTAGATAGTGTAATGGTTGGGTTCGCAGCAATAGCAGTGACATTTGCATATGTGTTAGTTGTTACACCTACTATATTTGCACTAGTTACAAAACCTGATCCGGATATACTTGTTATAACTAGCTTAGTACTATTAGCAAATGATACTACACCGTTTGTGGAGGAGCTAGATTGCGTTATTATTTCACCTAGATCAAAGCTACCAGTTGACGAGTCATAACTAATAATCGAACTATTTACGTCAGCAAATTCTACTACACCTTGTGCTGAAATATTTGTTACGCTGGCTACTGTAGCGCCTGAGTTTATTTTATAGTGAGCGTTAGCAGTATAAGCAGCGTCAAAAGGACCGGCAATGGTAAGTCTTGTATTATTAGCTACAGCAGTTACGCGATGAAAAAAGCTTCCTACTTTAATGTAGTCGCCTGCAGCATATAAAGTTGTGAATAATGCATTAGCAGCCGCAACAACTGTATTACTAGTAGTATTTACCGTTACTGTGCTGTTACCTAATGTTGTACCTCTACCTGCATCAATTGCTTTATCTAAAACAAAAACATCATCAGTTAATGGTTTTACTCTTAGGAGAGAACTATTAGATGTAATGATAGTTGCTGTTGCACCAGAATTACTCTGTGTGATAGTATCACCAGGTTGTAGGTAACCAGATTGTGATGTGATAGAAAGAGCTACTAAGTTCTGTGTAACGGTATCATTTACGCTAAACGTGCCCGTAATACTAGTTAGAACTATGTTTGTTTTTAAATCTAGAGCATCATCTAGTACAGCTCTTCTTGAAGGACCGTCATAGCTAATAATTGTCCTATATTGACTAGAACCTAAACCACTCTTTAAGTAAATAGCAGAGTTAGAATAAAAGTTAGTATTTGTGGATGAATTACTAGAGATAGTAATTACACTTGAATTAACAACAGCTTGAAGAGTGCCTATGTTATAGGCTACCCATCCAGTACCACCGCTATTAACCTTTATTGTATCAATAGTGCCAGGAACAGCTGCGGATGTGACGGAAGTATTTGGAGTAATAGGTATGTAATTATTAGAGCTAAACTTACTGAGCTCAGTAGTGCCAGCTGTGTACATGTATTTCCATACATAGCCATCAGATGTTTTAAATGAGGAGGTGGATACTATCGACGGCAACACTACAGAGTTACCACTGCCTGATTCTAGTACTTTATAAACACCTCTATTACTTGCATTATAAACAAAAAACTGTTTGTTAAAAATATCACTATCATCTTTATCATAAGCAGGGTATGATGTATTATTGGTCCAGTTATTGCGAGGAACCATTAGTATGATGTCGTTATTGGTTACTTCTTTGCCGTATAAGATATTGTTATAAACATTATGATCATAGTTGCTTATAGCTTGGTTAGCAGTGGGTGGATTATTGTCATCAGGCCAAGGCGTTGATTTCGCTGTGAAAACATAATAATTGTTTTCGTCGCTTTTAACGTCATCAATGAATTGCTGCGCAATATCGACTTGTAGTTTTTTTGTAATAATTCCAGCCATATTAGCTATCCAAAATCTTATGAATTATTTATGTAAGGGTTATATAACTGCTCATGTATTCTGCAGTACTATCAAGGTTATCATATATGATATATTTACCAAACAATTCTGTACCCGCTGTATGAACCATGGCTAATACCACATCTTTATATTCGTTAAAATTAACTGAGGATCTTAACTCATATGAAAATTCTTGATAGTATTTACTATCTTGAATATATTTGTCGGAGTCTAAGAACCCTCTAGTTGATTTCCAGTAGCCTTCTTTTCTACCTTCACTCGATACAACAGCAGCTCCAGTAACGCTAAAACTGCTATCTGGTGAAGAGAGAGTTACTCTTTCTCCAGGTTCGTACCCTAATCCACTATCTACTATTTTAGTAGCAAGTGCAATACCTTGACCTGTACCAGCAAATGCATCTACTATAGCATCAGCTCCTTTATATCTACCAGCTACTCCTGGCTGCTCTAGTGCAGCAATAAGAGGCTCTGTTACGCTTACGTAGGGATTTAAAGAATACCCCGTACCAGGATTAATACCAGCGAGATAACTAATAGTACCTATCTCAAACTCTTCATATGTTAGAGCGTTAGTTAAAGTAGTAGCTAGGTTTTCTATATCTGCTATAGAAGATACTTTTTGAAAAAGATAATTAGCTTGATCTTTAAAGTACTGTACACCGCTTTGTGTATTACTAAAATTTTCCGTGACGGTTAAAGAGATATTATTAGCAATTGTAGATACTTGACGAACTTCCTTCGAAGTACTAGTATTTACTTGAATGTAATCTCCTACCACTAAATCGGTAGTAAATGTAGTACCTGTACCGGTTAATGTATTGCTTCCACTAGTAGTAGCAACCGTTCCTGTAGCTGGTAATCCCTCATTAAAAACAAGCAGTTTTGTATCAAGTCTATCTCTAATATAATCAGTATTAATAGTAACGATTTCTTTATCGATTATATCGCCGATTCTAAAAGTAGCACCTGTACCTCCACCAACTATATTAGCTACAGTAGCGGTACCAGTATTGCTACCTCCTATTACGTTATAGATAAATCCTTGCGCGCTAGAAGTATTACCTACAAGTAAAAAAGTATTTCCGCCGGTAGAATATACTGAAGTAGTAAAAGCGCCCGTTACGTTAGAAACATAATATGAGGTGTTTCCTACATTAGGTACTATGCCAACTATGGTACCCACAGCAACGTTAGCAGAACTATTTGCCTGATAGACTACTTCACCATTTGAGAAAGTACCAGATGCTACATCAATTATTAAATTGATCGCAGTTCTTACTGTAGATCCATTAGTAAAGCCGCTTGTGTATTGCTTAAGTATAATAACAGATGAGTTAGTTTCTGTAACAATACCATTTGCAATTATAGTATTACTTTCATTCACTTGAAAAATTAATTGGTTATTTTGAATATTACCAGTATTAGATGAGTATTGCAGTTGTAGTTTAGGATATACCTGTGTTAGTGCATCTAGAGAATATCCAGTACCACCATTTTCTAATTCAAAAGTGACACGACCTAGTTGCCTGGTTGTAGATACTACTTTTGCTTTACCACCAAATCCTTTACCTTCTACATTTAAAATATCACCTATTTCAAAATTAGCACCACCATCAATTATACCTATTGCAGATAATGAACCTACGGTAGATGGTATATTAATTCCAATAATATTATTATTTGTACCGGAGAAAAGTGATTCGCCAAAATCAAAAGATCCCTGCACGCTTGATATCTCGAGTATATCAACTACTTTTCTATTAGAAATACGCTGTGAGTAATTTTCAACAATACCAGTAGCACCACTATTAACGCCGGTTATTTTTTTGCCGATATAGTCTTGAATGTTGTTTGCAGTGCTAGTTATTTCAAGAAATTTACCTTCTACCCACTCACCATCAGATACTCTTAAAATATCATCTCCCGGGATATAGATAGAGACATCTTTATTGTACAATGCTCTAAATAATATCTCATAGCTACGTTCAGATCCTTTTGATTTGTAGAGATCTTGAATGTTTTTTAATAAGAGTCTCTTATCAGCTTCTGTCTCTAACTTTAAACCTACGGCGTATTTGTTTTTAAAATGTACAATATACTCATCTAGTGTAGAGTCGATATCTCTGTATTCAAATAATCTTCTAGTTTTAAACAGAGTATTATCTTGCTGCTCCATCCATTCAAAATAGGATTTTACAAACTCAACTAATACTGGTCCATCTTCTCGGTATATCGCCGGGAATTGTGACTCAATAAATTGAGATATATTCTTTTCTATAAACTTCATTATTCTTTAACAGCTGTAGATGAAATATTGTTTAAAGCTACGTCTATTCTTATTACTGTGTTTCTATTAGAAGTAATATCTTGATTTCTAGGGGTAGCAGTAAACGTGATGCCGTCGCCGCTATAGTCAGCTATTACCACTGTAGCAATGTTAACTATACCATTTTCATAGTCTACAGTTCCAGCGTCTGTCTTTAAGATGTTTCTACCTGTACTAGTATTTTCAAAAATGAATAATTTACCTGCACCATCTTCACCAAAATATGATTCTCTAGAGTTGTAAGTAAAGCTTGACGAATAAAGTGTGAACTCGTTACTTAACGGTCTAGATACATTATAGTCATCTCTTTTTATAGCATTATTAAAATCTATAGTAGTAGCATAATTCTCATTTAATAATGGTATAATAGTCTTGGCCATTATCACAGTAGTCTCGTTACTTAAAATACTAGCATGAGTGTTATTGATATCACTAACTAACTTAGAGTATCTAAACGTCTTCTTAAAGTCAATAAGGTACGTATTATTAAAGTTATTGATAGTATTAGCAACAAGACTACTAACTTGACTGTCAGTTAGTGTAGTTAGGTTACTATTATATCTAACGTTTGTAGTTACGCCTAGATCTAGATATTCTGGAGTTTCTAGTTGAGGGTTAATAGCTAGAGGAGATCGCGTTTTTACAAAACTTAGTAATCTATCAGCTGTAGTTTGAGTGATATTATCTCCGGATTGTGTTACGCAAGATAGTATTACTCTACCATATTGTGGGTTTTGAATTAACTCTTCGCCACCATACACACTTATTGATTTAATTTCAGGAAAATTAGCAAGAATTAACGCTCTATAATCCTCTTTGGTTACTAGCCTGTCTTGAGTTTGGAAGAATCTTGTAGCATTAAATTTTATTGAGGATAGGCTTTCATTTTCGGCACCACCAGCAGCTGCAGATATTGTAGAAGCAGTGACGGAATACCCGTCGATGTTAGTTTGAGGAGAAAAAGAACTTGCTCCGTTAACAGCAGCACCCAACGAGACTCTATACTTAACAGCAATCATATTACCGTGAGCAGGTTTCTTGCTTATTACATTATCACCAAACTGAATTTCATACTTACTACTTTCAGCAGGCTGAATATAAAACACAGTAGAGTTAGCGTTAAGGCCGAATACGCTAGATGTAAACGTATATTCTGTGTTAGTAGAGGAGCTAGCTGTAGGATGTACAAATACTTCTATACTATCAGTATCCACACTTGGGTTTGATAATAAAAATCTTTGATTTTCGATACTAGTATTAACAACAAACTTCTCTGTAAGCAAAACACCTTCGTAAATATCAATATTTCTAACAAATTGATTATTTGCATTTCTATTGATTACGTAAGGTTCAGCAGTGGAGAAGGTATAAGTGCCGTTCGAAGTAGTAGCTGTAAATTTATAATACTGAGGTACAGTAATAGAATATACTGAATTATTTGTTACGTTGACATTAACTCTAACAGTAGCAGCAGCTGATGTATAGGATCTAGGTAAATAGTTTAGTTCCTTGGCGTGAGATATAACCGAATCGCGTAACGTAGCAGTATCAAGAAACATCTCATTACCTATCATATTAAGATAGAATGCATTCTGATACGTATTAAATGCTAGTATGTCTAGCAATACAGAGATATTAGACCCTTCAAAATCATAATCAGCAAATCTGCTCTGACCCTGCAGGTATGTCTTGAGATTTTCTCTCAGAGAAGAGAAATCTAATTGATTAACTGGTAGAAAATCTGACATTACCTTATCCTATCTAACGTAACTTGCATGGTAATAGGCTGTTCTCTATTTATTACGGAAAAAACAATGGTAACGTCGACAGCATTATTGTCTTCGTATGGTGTACAGATTACATCTATTAGATTAGCTCTAGGCTCATAATTAC
>Ga0222713_10002127_pt1 | contig 21347 bp, 13 predicted proteins | sample C33_649DmetaG_FD_165061 | JGI IMG/M metagenome (GOLD analysis project Ga0222713, IMG submission 165061) | Estuarine water microbial communities from San Francisco Bay, California, United States - C33_649D | ecosystem: Environmental > Aquatic > Marine > Unclassified | place: USA: California...
GAGGTTAATTCATTTTCTCTTTCTCTAAGTCTGTTAATTTCTTCAAGGGCAGTAATTTGTTTATCATAAGATTCATTAATCTTTTCTTCTTGTCGTGCAATTAATTCTAAAGCATAATCATTATTTCCTTGCTGTATGTCTAATATGGTTTTTTCTTTAACGTATTCATTCTCAATCATTTTTTCTTGTAACTCAATATATTCTCTTGCCATCTGAAGTGTTTTGCTTTGTGATTCTGCTGCATCTAATTGTGCTGTTTTTGTAAATCTTTCTTGTTCAAAATTCTGTTTTCTTAGTTCTTGGGATTTTGCAACAACATATTTTATTTCTTCTTTACTAAGTTCTCCTTTATTGATTGCTATAGCAATTCCCTCAGTACTAACAAAATTTACTGCCTCTTCATAGTTCATTCCAGCAATTCTTAATTTATTTATAGCCTCATTAATATTTTTTTGTTTTTGCAAATTTTGTACAATTTCATTTATTTGTTGACCTGCTTGTCCAGCAACCAATCCTTTTTCTATAACATTTACTCTGTCTCTGTTAAGACCAGTAACTTTGCCCTTTTTGTCAACCTTAACTCCGTATTTTGCTTGTATTTTAGGATCTTTTAATTCTTCTGGACTTAGGTTTGCAATTAAATCCTGATATTCAGCACTTACTTGTTTTCCACCAACTAGTGCTGTTTCTTTTTTGCCAACTTTTTGTTTAGCAAATTTTCTTATTTGTCCCAAAGTTCCTTCAAACTGCATCCATGCACTTCCACCACTCTGAGGCTTTGAGTTCATAACTCTTTCTAATTCTTTTAATCCACCAGTGGCTTTTACAGATGCTTGTTGAAAAAGTTTAAGTTTCTTAAGCATGTCATCAAATCTGTCATCACGTTTTGTTTTAGTTCCACCACCGCCACTACCACCAGGTTGTGTTGTTGACATTCCTTGTCCTGCTTCTGTTGCTGTATATCCTAAATATTCTGCATATTTTTGTACTCTAAAAACATCAGAATATTTTGCTTTATCTGCCCATTGTTTTCCACCTTTGGGACCAGGTTCTTTAAGCCATGCTTGATATTCTGCACTTTGAATATTTGTCATTAAACCTAAACTTAAAGTTTGTGTAATTGCCTTAGTGTATGTTACTTTTGAGTCTTCAGTTAATGTTTTAAAATAATCCATATCCATTGACTGTGGAAGTTGAGCATCAATGTCTGCTAACACCTTTAAAGTAAGTTTACCTTTATTGTCATCAATTGCTTGCATATCTTTTGCAAGTTGTTGTTGAACTTCTGGATTTTTTAAAATATATTCTGCTTCAGTATCTAAATTAATTATTCCGCCAAGCGCAGTAAATTGTTGCATAAGTTTAAGATATTCTTGTCCTTCTTTATCTGTTTTTGTAGAAAGTTGAGCCACAAATTGAGACTGTAATCTTTCTACTAATGCACCATTTGGACCCTTAAACATATTTATAACACCTAGAGCAGCAGAGCCTTCATCTCCGCCCATATCAACAACAATTTTCATCATGTTTTGTATATCTTTTTTCTCTGTTAATGTTCCAAACATGTTTCTAATGTCTGTTGGTAAAAGTTCTCCAGAAACAGTCATTGCTTTAAGTAGGCCCTGTTCTTTTTCTGTTATGTTTCCTGCATCAAACTGATCTGCTATTGTTTGAGTTGCTACACCAGTAAATGCTTCTTGTGAGGTTCCTTTATATTTAGTTGCTAATGCTTTTTCTAAACCTTTATCAAGTGCTTCACGAGCATTACCTTTTGTTCCAGCATAAGCATCCATAAATTGTTTTCTTTGTGCTATTTGCTGGTCTGTAATTTTTTTTCTTCCCTCCTCATATTTTGTTTGTAATTTATTAGCCTCAGAAATTTTATTTTCAATAAGAAGTTGTTTTCTTTTTGCTTGATATTGTGCTTCATATGAATCTAAAAGTTGTTTAGATTGTTCAAACATATTAACAGCATCTGCAACTGCTGCACCAGACATAACTCCAAGTTTTTTAACATTAGCCTTATTTGCAAAATATGCTCCAATTCCACCAACAATTCCACCAATAGCAGTTCCAACTAAAGTTCCAACTCCTGGAAGAATCATTGTTCCAATTCCAGCACCAATTCCAGCACCTGCAGCAACCATTCCGCCAGCCTTAACTTTTGTATTCATTCCAGCAATTCCAGAGAAATACTTTGATTCAGCAGATCCTTTTTTAAGAGCCTCTATAGAACCACCCTTACCAGTAACATTTTGAGTTGATTCTTGCATTAATTTTGTTCTAATTTCAATACCATCTTTTGTAACATCTTTACCATTTTTATCAAACAACCCTTGTAATTCTCCAGCAACTTGAACTCCTATTGTTGCATCTCCTAGTTGCAATCCAATGTTGGCTGCGATAGACTGTGCCTCTTCTGCGCTAAGTGCTCCCGATAGTACTGATGTAGTCAGTTGTGATTGAAGATCTTTTTGTGCTGCTGCTCTACCACCTATTTTCATTTTTTCTTGAAATCCAGCAATTGCTGATTTTCCAATTTCTGTTTGAACATAAGCCTGACCAACTGTAGTTTTTCCACTTTGAACTGCTAAAGGAATTTTTGCTGCTTCTCTTTGTTTATTTAATAATTCTGTTCCAGTTACTCTTCCTGTAAATTCAGCAAATCCTTGAATTGCTTTTGTACTAGTTCCAGTTGCTTCTCCTAGTTTTAATGCTGCTTCTTGTGCTTTATTAAACTGCATATTTAATGCAACTATTGCTGCTCCAAATGCTGCAATAGGGGCAACAATTGCTCCAGCCTTACCACCAACTACTTGACCAAGCATAGATGCCATTCCAACTGCTGGCATTAAACTACTAGCGATTTCACCAGTTTTTCCTGGAACCATGGTCAAGGCACCCATTGCCATTGTTGCGCCCATCATTCCGCCACCAACACGTTGGCCAATCTGTCTTCCCTGTTCTCGTCTTGCAAATTTTGCATTATTTTTTTGTTGAGCAAGTCTTTGTTTTTTTTCTTCTGCTTTTCTTTGAGTTGGGCTTGTATAAAATCCAGTTGCAACGGCTGCTGCTTCTGCCCTTTGTCTTGCTGCCTGTGCTCTTGCAGAATTTTGAGAAACTGCTATTTCAGAACTAGTTGCTGTTTTTCCACTTTTCCAAGAAGGATCATTATTTTTTGAAAATTTGTTTTGCATCTCTCTCATTTTTATTCTATGCTCTGCCTCATCTTGATCAAGTTCTACTTGAAGTTGACGCATTGTTGGAGCAAGCATAGCATTACCAATTACTTTTCCTCCAGTTTTTACAACACCAAGAAATGCTTTGCCAATTGTTTTTCCAGTATTTTTTGAAACAGGATCTGAACCAATAGGAATATCGTCATATGGATTTCCATCTCCACGTAAAACAAATCCGCCTTTATTGAGTCCTTGTAAAAATCCACGATTTTCTCTTGTTGATTCTTTATTTACAACAAATGATCCTTGATTTAGCATCATTGGTACTGTATCTTTATTGCCTGTTCCTGGAACCATTGTTCCATTAGAACGTCTTTCAATTTTTCCACCAGAATTTATATATTGTAATGCTGGACCAACTTGTTGTGCTAATGCTGGAGATGCAATAAATTCTCCTGGAGTTAATAATGCTGGTACAGTTTCTGGTTCTCCATATTGTGGAGATCCATTTTTTCTAACTCTAAACCCTCTTCCTATTAACGCTTTAGTAACAGCATTTTGAATAAAACTTTTTTGTTTTCCTGTTTGAGTAACATTTAGCAAACTCTTTACTGCATCATAACCTGCAACTTTTTGTATTGATTTAGAAAGTGGAACCTTTAGTCTAGAATGCAGAGTTCCTTTTCCTGTTTGGTTTTTTCTTCCTCCTGTAGACATACCTTGATCCCCAAAAAATCCATCTTTCCACATTTTGTCAACAATTGTTTTATATTGTGCTGAAATTGTTTTAGTGTTTTTACCACTGGCCGCTATCTTATTAAATTCAGCAAAAACTTTTTTAAATACTGGACCGCCCATATCCTGTCCTTCAGATAGGGCTGCTGCTAATGCTACTCTTGTTGCCATGGAATTAGACCATGCTGACCTAGCAACATTTCCTCTTGCATTTCCAACAATAGTAGAAATATCTCCTTTTAATTGCTCTGAAGCAACTATTGCATTACGATATTGTTTAAATGCTTTTTCTTTTTGTTTTTCTGTAGTTGCATTTTCATAATTTTGTTTTGTTTTATTTACATGATCTTGAAGTTTTTTATCTGCCTCAATAGCATCTTCATAAGTAAGTGGGTATGGTTCTGGAAGACCAAGACCTTTTTGACCTTGAGTTAATTGATTATATCCTTGATCTCCGATCATTGTATAACCAGCACTCTTTCTAAACCCTTCTAATCTTCCCTCTGTATGTGTTGGTGCCATTCCCGCATGTGCATCTTCAAAATGTAATAAAGCAGTTCCAGCAACTCCTCCTGGTTTAAGCGTCCAAGGATCGCCTTCATTTCTTTTTACAAAACCACCTTTATTTAATGCAGCAGCATGAATTGCCTGAAACTTTGTCCAATCTGTTTTTGATCCAGATTGTAATCTAGCAATCATTGCTTCATATACTGGAAGTTCTTCTGGAGTTAAATTCATGCTTGCTATTTTATTTTTTAATTTTGGTAAAATTTCATTAATTTCTTTTTTCATCAACCTATCATATTCAATAGGAGACATTTTTGCTGCTATTGGTGCTGTTGATTGAGCAAAAAACTTTTTAGCCCCACCCTTAACACCAAGAAGATTAATCATTGCTTGTTCTTCCATTGATGGCATTTGTTTTGCATATTCAGTTTTCATTCCTGATGCCCTGCTAAATACACCAGCAGGCCCTACGTCTGCTATAATATTTCCACCAATATTTCCTGGTGCTAAATCTTTATCGCCACGTAAAGTTGAAGCAACTAATTGTTTGATTGTTTGCTCTTTAGTAAATTCTTGTGGTACGTTTGCAATTCTTGGATCTACCTTAGATTCTAAAGCAAAATACCTTCTATGTCCAGTTGGGTCATTTGGATCTGCAATCAAAGTTAATTTTTGTTTTGGAGAAACAAGACCATGAACATCTCTAGCAATCTCTGTTGCTCTCATTTCTGCTAATGCTGCTTTTTCACTTGGCATTGGTTTAACAAAAACCATATCTCCATTTGGTTTTTTATAAACGCCTCCAACAGAAGAACTTGGAAAACTACGTCCAGTAGAAGGAGAAACTCTTTCTCCAGGATTTGTAACTAACATGGTTTTTGCTCTAGGAGATTTATAAGTTTCAGTTGCTATTTTATCAAGTTCTAATTGCCGTGTTTGTCTTTCTTGAGCCTTACCTGCATTTTTGGCAGGCATACCTAAAAATGTTTGTTGTGCTTTTCGTTTTGCAACTAATGCTTTGGCATATTCAATTGATCCTGGACGCATTCTTGGCAATGACCTATCATAACCATTAAGCATTTTAGTTCCTACACCACGTAAAGCATATCCTCCACTATTTAATCCTTGTAATAATCCACGATTTTCTTTTGCTGCTTTTTTATTTACAATAAATTCTCCAGGAGTAAGCATTGCTGGAACGGTATCAGTATTTCCAGTTCCTGGAACATCTCCTCCTTTATTAAATTTTCTTGGTGTAAATCCTGGTCTCATCATTCCTGGATTTGTTCTAGCAAAATTATTTGCTGCCACCATTCCTCTTTGATATGCTGCTGTTAATTGATTTGCAGCCTGCGCTTCCAATAAAAAGGTTTGTCGTAATCTAGAATGTGCTTGATCTAGAGATGCTGCTACTGTTGTTGCTTCAATTTGCTCTGATGTCATATATTGGGTTTGATTACCAAGCATTTTAGACTGTCCACCAAGATTGACAAATCCTTTTCGCAACGTGACAAACAGTTTAATAATATTTGCTACTCCGTTTGCAATCAAACCAAATGTCATTAACATTGCAGGACCAATAAGACCAACAATACCAATAAACTTTACAATTCCACTTTTTACTCCATCACTAAGTCCATTAAATTTTGCAATTATTTTGCCAATAAACTCTACTATTGGAGTTACGGCTTTTAAAAATTGTTCTCCAATTGGAGCAAGTGTTACTTTAAGATCTTCCATTGTTTTCTTAAATTTTGTACCAGTTGCATCTTCTACTTTTTTAAGTTCTCGTTCAGATAAAATAGCAAGTTCTTCAATTGAATTTGATGCTAAATTAAGAGTTCTTGATGCCTGTGTTCCGTCTTTTGTAATGTTTTGAAATAATGTTGAAAGCCTTGAAAATTGAAATTTTCCAAATAATTGCTCAATTGCTCTTGCTCTATTTAAAGGATCAAGTGTATCCAATGCTTGTGCAAATTGAATAACGGTTGATTTAATATCTCCCTTGTTTGATTCAACTATTGCTTTAATATTAACACCAAAGTCTGCTAAAAATGCAGATGCTTTTTTGCTTGGATTAATTAATGATGCAAGGCCAGACTTTAAAGCGTTTGCTCCTTCAGATGCATTAATTCCGCCCTCTTTCATAGCAGTCATAAAGAAAGCAAGATCTTCTACATCTCCACCTAATTGTCTGATAACTGGAGCAGCCTTTGGAATTGCAATTGTTAAATCTTCAATGTTTAATACTGTTTGGTTTTCTACAGCGTTAAGAAAATCAATTTTTCCTCTTAATTCATCTGCAGCAATTCCAAAAGCATTTGTTAGTGATATTGTTGTCTCTAATGCTTGTTGCTGCTCAACTCCTCCAAGAACTGCAAGCCTTGTTGCTTCTTTAACTTGAGCAATTAAGTCTGCTCCCATTTTTCCTGTTGCTGCTGCATCTGCTGCAATTTCCATTGTTTTTTCAACAGCAACTCCATACTTAGTAAATTGTTTTGCTAATAACTCAACTTCTTTTAATGCTTTAGCGGTTTCATCACTAGTTGTAAACATCTCTCCATAAACACGTTTAAACCTAATTGCTTGTTTTTCTAATGCCATAAATGTTTTACCTGCAGAAACTGCCAACATACTAAGTGGAATCGTAAAACCAACCATAAGTTGGCGACCAGCCCACTGTGTATTTTTACCAAAATTAAGAAGGTTGGTAGATCCTTGTTTTAATAATTGATTTAATAGTTGTTGTTTTTGTGCTGCAAGAGCAGTTTTAGTAGCAAGGTTGTCCATGTCTAATGCAAGTGGTCTAATTGCTATTGATCTAATTGCACCATTTGCATCTCTACCCATTTTAATATATTGGGTTTGCATTGTTTTAACACGTTCTTCAGCAACTTTTCCAATAGTTTCAAACTCTGTTTTAAATAATTTTCCAAAAGATTTAGTTGCCCCGCCAGCATATCTAAAATACTCACGAGTTGAAAATTTGTTTCGTTCTAAAGAATCAGTAAAAGCATCAGTAGAACTTTTAATACTTGTAATGCTTGCTTGAAATTTTCCAGTCGCATTTATACTATTAATAAGATTACTGTTTAAGTTGGCTTGAGCCCTTGCTGCTGCCTTATTAGTTGTTGCAATTGAATTATTAAATTGAGCAAGTTGTGCTTGAAGTGACTTTAATTGTGCAAGTGCTTGAGTGGCATCAAGGTTAACTTGAATATTAGATTGTACATCAGCCACTCATAACACCTCTTCTTTTTTACATATTTAGTAAAGAACCATCTGGCAAACTATTTCCAGACGCTGCCTCAACAATTTTATAAACTGTAGGCAAATCTAAGTTTTCTTCAAGGGCCTTTAGGTCCTGTGATAATTCAGGCTTATACTGTTGCATAGCAATCTGAACACACTCCATAAGAATATTCATGGATTTTTCATTGTCTTCTGATACTGCTGCAATACCTTCAAACTTTTTCATAAACGGACGAAGTAGTGAGATCTTTAGTGGTCTTACTGCCACCTTTGTTCCATCAATTAGTACTACTACGTTTTCATCTGCTTTAACTGCTGCCATTATTTCTCCTTCTGTTAGATTAGTTAATTATAGCATAAATAGGTTTATTTTTTAGTTAAATCTTCATATTCTAATCCCATACCAATACCAAATCCAGCCTTTTGTGCATTAGCACCCTGTAATGCCAAAACATCATTTCCATCACTTGTTTGTCCTCTACTAAATACTCTTGCTTTCATATCTTCCCACTCTTTTTGTCCCCTGCCATTTTGATTATTTTTTTCTAAATCTACTCCCTGAATTGCTGCTAAAAACTTTTTTTCTTCATAGTCTAATTCTCTTTTTGAAGAAAGAGTTTGCATTAATTCTGGTATAGAAAGAGATAATTCCAATTCTTCATAATTTTTCCATATACCCAAAGTAAAAACCTCTGCCTCTAGTTTTGCTAAATCTAGATCAAACCAACCTTGCTCTTTTTCTTTTTCTTTTGATATTTCTTTGATTGGTGTTTCTTCTTCTTTAGTAGTTTCTGGTTTTATTTTAATTCCCGCAGCAATTTCAACAATATCATATAACGCATTAAGGTCTACGTGTTCTTCTAAATCTAAACATAAAATAGGACTATACTGTTTCATAGCAACCCTAGAACATTCTAATAAAATTTCAATTGATTCATCATCATTTTTTGAATTTTCCATACGAGTAAAAATGTCCATAAACTCTCTCATATACTTAATTTTTAGTGGAGAGCACTCAAGAACTTGATCGTTTAATAATACAATCTGAGAAGTTTTAAAAACCTTTGTAGCCATTAATTAATTTTAGCATAAAACAACAAAGCCTACTCCCCATTATTTGAGAGTAGGCTATTGTTTATTTGTTAATTATGCTCCGATAAAGTTAGTACCAGATCCATCGTACCAAGTACGATCAACAATCTTACCATATGTTGCAGTTGAATCATCTGGAAGCATACGGAATGAAACTTCAAACATAGAAGCCTCTTCACGCTTTGCTGAAACAGTAACAGATTCAATTGAAAGAGCACGGTATCCAACATAAACACGCTCAACAGAGTCGTTGTCGCAATCTCCAGTTCCTGGACCAACTGCTACGATTCCACGCTCTACTGGACATTCTCCAATGTTTCCTGCGGATAATTGAAGTGTGCGTCCTGCTGAAGTATTCTTTGTGCCTGTAAGATCTGCATCTTTTCCTGCTGTTGCAAGAAGTAAGTTTTCCAATGTTGCCTCAGCAAAAGCGGTAGCAAGAGTAACCTGCATTCCCTGCTTGTATAGTTTAGCAACGTCAAGAACCTGATCTACGGCTACCTCGCCGAAATCTGGTGTGAAAGTTAACTCAATACCATTCATTGTATAACCGACGTTTGTAAAGTCAGGATCTGATGATAGAGTCGACTTATAGGACTCTGAAGATACGAATGAAGGAATTGCGGTTCCACCTGTTGGTGTAAGTTTGTAGTCTGCAACGAAAAGTGCTGCTGCACCTACGATAATATTTGTGGACGTACCACGTGAATATGCTGGCATATTTAGTTCTCCTTTTAAGTTTTTTCTATATTAAATTTTGGCATCGTTAAATGCTGGTAAATTAATTATAACAGCCTTTTAAGTATAACTGTGGTCTGGATCGGTAATCTGAGTATTTGGTATTTTAGGCTGATTAACGACATGGTAGTCGTACTCAACAATAAACTTATTAAGGGTAAGCCCTCTGAGGGCAGACAACTCTGTTAAATCACGTACTTCTTCAAGTTGATATACCTTCATATCGTGAAAATAAACATTTCTAGTAAGTGGAACCGCCAAGTCTGTTAATGGATTGCTTCCATTTTGTTTTGCCATAGCCCACTTATTAAGATCTTCTGCTGCTGCATCTGATCTATCTAGCAACTGAGACAAAATAGTACTAACATCTAAAATTTTACTTGGAGTTGAATAGACATAATATAACAACTGTTCACACTTTAAAGGATAAAATCCACTTCGTCTAAACCTTAATAGTCTGTCATATTGAATTACAACATCTGGTTGTTGTGAAAGCGGAATGCCTTCATCGTCATATTGTGTAGGTATGTCTATTCTATTTTTACTTAAATCATCAATTGCTGTTGCGTTAGATGGTATTGTCAAAACACTAAATCCATATTTATTAAGTTCTTGTTGAAGATATGCATTTACCCAAACTGGTGGAAATGGAAGATCTAGTATTTCTTTGTTTGGCATTTTATTCTACTCCTACTTTTGCGTTTGTAATCCAACGATACCCTGTTTCTATTCCTTTGGCTTTGCCATTTTTTGAACCAGATCTAATATTTTTTTTATATATTTCTGGTTTACTTAAATATTGATAAATTCCAGATGCTCTTAAAAATGATTGCTTAAAGTAATTATTCATAAAATTATCAAATGTTTTTTCATATGACCCTTGCACCCAGTCTCCTCCTGGATTTGATACATTAACAGGATTTTTAGTAAATACCTGTTCTCCTCCAACATTAAAAGAAAGAACAGATGCATTTCTTGGTTTAATAACTACTGGTTGTCCATCTTCCATAATTCTTGCTTTATTATAAAATGGAACTAAAGACCCTTGTTTAATTGAGGTAGACTGTCTAAAATCTGATTTAATTGAAAGCCCTAAATTACTAACTGTGTGATTAAGTGTAAAAAGTCTTTGTGAAGCCATTCCTGTTTTGCCCCATTCATAAACATGGTGCATTGCTTGTGGGTCCATTCTTGCATTTGTATCAATAAAAATCTTTAATGCTTCAATAGTATCTTTTCCTAAATTATCTAAAAATACTGCTTTGCCTTTTTCTGCTCCTTCTAAAAATCCAAAAGAATATTCAACAATATTATTCATTGTTTTCATAAATGCACGACTGTCAAATTTTGCTTGCATTAGTCAGTCGCTCCTTGATTTTCTGTTCTTCGTAAAATTACTTTATAATAATCAATATCTCCAAATGGATTAACTATTGGATCATATGTTGCAATTTCATATAATGTGCCTTTACCAGATCTTTCTCCAGAAGTTTCTTGATAGATTAATGTGTCTGAACTGTTACGTATGTTAGTAATAAGAATATTTGTAATAGCGCTAGAATCTTTTCCACTTGAACTTCTAATATCATTTTTTATTCTTCCAATAAGCATGTTTTCATTTTTTGCATAAACTTTTGCTTTAATATCTTCTGCTAATGCAGTTCCACCTGGAGTAAAGTTAGCAACAACGCTTTTATCAAAAACCCAAGTTTTTAAGCCAGTTCCATACATATCTCTTTCAATTATTGGGTAATAAATATCGACAATCATTGGGTACATAAAGTCTGTTGTACAGGTCATTATAGGACCCCAATTTTAACCCTAGAATCCGATATATACTTTGAAAGAATTTTATCAACTAATAAGTTTCCAGTACCCTCTAAAATAGATTTATCAAACTGAAGCCTAAACTGATCAGTGTTATAACTAGTAACATATCTTTTATAATAATCTAATTTACCACAACGAATATCTTCCATGAGCATTAAAGTTGCTTCTTTAATGTCTAAGGGAACTACTTTATACCCTGTTTCTAAAACAAAAGTAAAGTCTGATCTATTATCAAAAGAACTTCCATATCCTATTGGACCCATCCAATCTGATTGACCTACTGGCAAAAATAAAGGCGCTTGCTCTGATCTATTGTATTCTTCTCCTGGCAAATCTTTAATAATTGCAGTCTTGTTATCGCTTAACTTAAAAGTAACACCGAAAATTGCTGGTGTTGCTAAAGAACTATCAAACCATAAAATATTATCTTGATAAACCTTAAGAACTTTATGCGCTCTATCATTAATTGGAGCATAGTCTGTTCCTAGTCCAACATGTTCAATTGTTTTTGCAACATAGTAAAACCCTTCATCAAGAACAGAGTCAATTATTGACCTTGCTAAAAATTCTTGTGCTTTATATTCTGCTATTTCTGTTGCTGTGCTGGCTAAAGAATTTGGGTCTACATACGGTCTATAAATTTCAAGACTATCCTGAACAACAATATCTCCTCTAGATCCACTTTCATCTTCATATATTGTTAATGTATAAGATCCATCATAAATAACATATTCATTATCTAAAGAATAAAAAACCTTTTTATTTGCATTTGAAGTAATTTCTTCTTCAATTTCAACAGAATCTGAACTTTCAATTACCAGCAAATAATTAGCAAATGCGTTTGGAACTTCATATGAAATAGAGATTGGGTATGGTGGAATTCTTAAAACTTGCATTATTTAACACCATAGTGCTTTGCAAGTTCTAAAGCGCTGGCCTCTCTAACTGACTTGTGTTGTAGATAGATACTAAGAAATTCTGTATTAATAATATTAAACCCTTTATCAACATGTCCATAACCATCAAAATAAAGGTTTTTATCAGAGTAAATAACTGCCTGACTATTTTGCTCTTTAACTTCAACAACTTTATCTTGTGTTGTTGTTTTTTTTACAGTTGACATTTTACTCCTTTTATCTTATTATATCAGATTTAATTAAAAAGGGCAGAGAACGAATCCCCTGCCCTAATTAATTGCTTAATGATTAAGAAGCAGCAATGTCCTTATAGGCAATTGCATCTTCTTCTTCAATTTGAACACCAAAACGTACGAATACGGTGTATTCAATTGTATCCTTCTTTGGAACATATTGACGATTAACGGTAATATCCCGTTGGAATCCCCAAATACGGTTCTGTGGGAAAGTAAGATCAACATAATCTGCTGGATAGTAAGGAACTTCCATTACGTCAACGCCAAGTACACGAGTGGTACGAGCGCCTCCGAATGTTTGTCCTTGTCCATCAAGGTATGCTTGACGATTCTCTTGTGTGCTACCAATACGGCTTGAGAAAGCCTCAGAAATAGCATCAGCAAGTGTACCGTTGTTACGAACAATGCTCTGGAATACATCTGTACCTGCATAGAACTTAAGATTATTCTTAAGCGCACGATACTTACGTGGCATCGCATTGATAATTCCCTGCATAACTGGAGTTGTCCAGTTATCAGATGTAACTGCTGGAAGAACTGCATCGTGTGCATCTCCATTAGTTGTAATTTTGTGAACGAAGCCATCCATGATTGATAGGAAGTTTCCTGTTGAACCATCTCCGTTAATAGCCAAATCTTCGATATCATTACCGAATGCATTGGTCATCAAACGAACAAGATGATCTTCAAGAGCAGCCCCCTCAATATTGTCTTCTAGACCTTCTGATGTAACTTCCCAATCAAGACGAATCTTCTTGGTTGTTAATTCTACCTTAGAGAAGGTAGCACCAGCATTTGTGTATGCGCCGTCGCCTTGAGCAGCAGCACGAATTACACGCTCACCAACGTTAACTTTTTCAAGTTCCATTGTATTTGCTCGCATTGTAACTCTACGTCCGTCCTTAGCAAGAACGGTTGCATCCCAAACATAATCAATAAATTGACGAGCCTGCTCAGGTCGTAGAATTCCACTACCCGCTGCTCCCGAAGGGTTTACAGCGTTTGGTCCTGAAGTAATTCCAGACAAAGCAGTTGGGATATTTCCCAAAATTCCTGCTGCTGGTGTAGTTACTCCACCAATTCCACCAGATGCGAAACCTCCGTCTGCGTTATACAAGCCTGAGTCGGATGCTCCACCACTACCTGGTTGGTTTTTAATAATTTGTTCTGACATATTGTTCACCTCCCAGTGAATTTACCTAAATAAGTCGGAGTTTGTGAGGAAACGCCCGCCCCATATTGATTTTTGAACCATTTCTGGCTCCTGTACAATCTCACCGAGATCGCCAGACTTGCGGAAAGCAGTATCTTGCTCTACGGCATCGACACGTTTTCCAAACTCGTCGTAAGAATTCTTAACTTCTTTAACCTCACTGGAAATGTTTTGAATTGACTTACTTAGATCAGCAATTTGAGCCTGTAATGCTTTTACAGTCTCTTCATTTAATGATTTAACCATTGCTGTTAGATCGCCAAAGGCATTAGCAAGAGTATCCTTGATTTCAGTGGTTACTTCAACTGCAACGTCTTCAGATTTTGCAATTGCTTCTACTGTTTCAACAGTTTCAACAATTTCATCTGATTTAGCAATTTCAGTTTCGTTTACCACATTTGTTTCAACTTCAACTGCTGGTGTAACTTCAGCATCTGCGCTTTTAGTTACAGCAGTATCTGTTGCCTCTGGTACGACCTGAACATTGTCAACAACGTTTGTTGTCTCTTCTGTCATAGGACTTACCTCCTTTTGCATCTTAATTGCACTAATGCCTTTAGCACTATCAACTAAGAACTTTATCATCTTATCTTTATCTGTATCGGATTTTTCAACAAAACCTATATTTTTCATCTGATTACCTGTTGTTGGACTTGTTTCAAAATCATTTTCTGAAATCATAATCAAACCAGAATCCTTATCCCAAAAAACATTTTCCACTACTAAGTCTGCAATGTCACCCTTCATAATATTAACCCCGTTAACTTTTTCAATTGAAACAACACTTGCAAATTGATTTGCTGGATTATCTACAAGTGATAGTTCAAACAAGTCATAATCTTTAATAATTCTAATTGGTTTTTCAACTTTCTCGTCAAATCCATCATCCCATTTATTCATAATTCCACCAATTGAAAATCCTGAAAGAGTGCCATCAAGAACTTTTTCCCATGTATTTTGTGCTCCCTTTGAAACATAGGCAGAAACAAAAACACCAGAATAAAACTTTTTTGACTCTGGATCAAAATACTTATCTTCTTTAAATGAAATCATTTTTCCAACGGCAGATGGCTGATGCATCTCACGAATATTTCCTTTAAATGCATTAAATGCTTTAATACTGGCTTCTGTAGTAACAATATCATTTTGTCTATCCAAATTGTCTAATGTCGCAAAACCTGATACAATTCTGCGTTCTTGGTCAATCTTGGATATGGGCATGGACAATCTAAGATTGGTGCCCTCAGTATTCCAGTGTGCTTTATTGATAATCATATCCCTACCATTATATCAACTATTTTATTACTTTTTTTAAAAACTACTGAGAAGATCTTCCTTCTCCTTGTGCATTTCTTCCAGCAATGGTTGAAGGACTATCAGAATTATTATTGGTTCTTTCTGAATCTCTTTCTCTATTCCCTGCCAAATTTGCACGAGCATCTGTTGCCTGTCTTGGTGTCATCTCAAATGGAGTATCTCCATCTTTAATTTGTGGCAAACCTAATTGAGTTCTAGCCTCATTTGGCATCATAACCTGAGTCTTTACATATCTTTCTAGAATCTGAGACTGTGCAATTTCATCAGTTAATGTAAGTTCATTAAACTTAAGTTCAAGAATATCAGTTTTTTCACGAATAATTTTATTTACTAGTTTTGATATTTCATTTTGTGCAGGTCTTGAAACTTGCTCTTTAAAGGTTCTATCTTGTGCAAGTGCGCTTGCTATTGACCCAGAATCTCCTCCACCTAATTTTGAAAGCGGAACTTGATGTGCTACTAAAATATCATTTCTATTCTGTAGTCTATACTCTTTAAAAGATCCTTCTTGAATTCCATTTTCAATTGGTTTCATATCAAACTCAACCTTGCTATTTTCTGTGTCTCCTGGAAGTGGAATATACAAAGTTCTATGAGACTGACCCTTTAAACCAGTTTGCAAAAATCTAAACATTTTATCTTCTGCATCTGCACTTAACTTTGCGCCCTTAAGAGTAATTACATATCTTGGAACTGCTTTGTTTTCAAAATAATCAATGTTATAGTTTGATGCAAGTTGATCTCCAAGCAAAGATGCAAGTGCTGAAATAATGTCTGGTACTCCATAATATGTATTTAATGGAGAGTATTGTTTAAAGTGAATAATTTCGTTTGGTCTTGTATCTGTTGTTACAGGATTTTTATTTTTTGCTCCAAAATTTCTAAAATATGTAACAGATGGTTGAATAATTTGAACATATCCATCATTTAAACGACGGACTCTCATTGTTGTTGAAGGTACATGACCGATATACCCAATATCTCCAGTAACTGTTCTTCCAACTTCCATATATCCATTTCCAGTTGCTTGAACATCAATATAAATTTTTTCCATAATTTTTGTAAAACTATCATCATCATTTAGGCTTTCTAACCAATCACGCATTTCAATTTTTGCTCTTTCAATTCTTTTACGAGCACGGCTTAAAGATGTTTCATCATCAACGTTTTCAAGTTTAAGCATTGTTCTTGATGAAACAATAAAGTCATAACCAAGACCAACTACGTTTTCTACTTTTGCATCAATAGCAGCATGATTTGCAAAAGAAGTATCATAATAATTTGCTAATTCATATAGGTTGTATGGGGGGGTAATTACATCAAATAATCCATAACCATTTCTTACTGCAGTTCCTGGATTAATTGCCTTAGACTTAGAACCGTCTTGTCCAGATTGAACAGCATTAGCGCTATCTAAATATGCATCATTTGGATCTATTGCTTTTCCTAATGATCTACCGATACGTCTTTTAAAGTTTTGATCTAAGTTATTTAAATTTTTTATTACATCCCACCCTTTATTGAAGGGATCGTTTTTCTTAAACTCATCATCTTTTTCTAGAAGATTATCAATACTTGCACCAATAAAATATTCATCATCAGTCATCTGAGCCATACTCCTTAATGGTTTGCTGTGCAGCATGAACTGCACCAAGATCATTCATGTTTGGAATAAGTCCCTGCTTCATTCTGTCTATTTGTTCTGAATACTCTTCTTCGCTAACACGGCTTACTCCAGGATGAAATACTGGCTTGCCTTCTGGCTGACCCCAATATGCTGCTGCTTTTCGAAGTTCCATAATCTTTTCTAAGTCTCCCTTACGTGCAGGAATGTTTAAAAGATTTCCATGTCCATCACCAAAAATTTTACCATTAGGCTTTTCCCAAAAATATAAACCCCAGTCATATCCCTTTTCAATAACCTTGATCTTGGACTTACCAACTTGGTTGGGATTTTCTTTTTTCATAACCACAAGTATACCACATTATGCTATTGTAAAGACTGTGTTTGCCAAGTTGCATCTTGGAATACTGTTAAATTGTCAGTTTCTAAGTAAATTCCCTCATTATCGTCTATCACAATTCTACTAGTTCCAGTATAATTTTTATAAACACTTTCAGGACTAACAACATATCTTGTGTCTCTTCGTTTAATTACTACGTTATCCCAGTCACTATTATCCCAATATCCCCAACTTTCTTCATTAACCTCATCCCATGATCTAAAGATAACTCTTTGTTCTTGTTGAGATTTAGTGCCTTGATAAAATGAAATATTGTTATACATCATTAAATGTTTTAAATTAATTTTTCCATTATAATTATTAAAATTTAAATTATTTGGAAAAGAAATTCCCAAAACTGACCATCTTTGGATACTTATTGTTGGTTCTGCAACATAAAGTCCATCTAGATAATAATTAATATTTGTATATATTTGATTGTCAGACTTTGTTCTAGCAATTATAATACCCCTATCGGCATTTGATGAATTTGCCTTAATATAAAACTGTACTGTGTCAACACTATCTTCTATTTCAAAAATTAAAGTTTCTGATTGTGGAAATGCCCAAAGATCAGACCGAATAAACATTTGAACTGCACTTATAGATACTACTTCTGATTCATTTGAATTAATATCAATAAATAATCCACGATTTAAATCAACAAGTCCATCTTTTAATTCAATACCGCTTTTTCTTGTTAAATAAAGATATGGAGCACTTTCTTTATCTATAAGGTATGGATTTTTATCTTTATAATTATATGACCCAGTATCTCCAGACTCTTCAATTAAATTATAAGGAACTAAATTTATTGCATGTTTGGTTGTTATTGGATTAAATCTATCTGCATCAAATGTTTTTGCAGCAAACTCTAATTTTCTTAAAGAAATTTTATTGTGCAAAATTCCAAAAACTTTAAACTTAACTAGATAAACTATTGCAAGATCATTAAAGTCAACTAATTTAGATGGATATATTAAGTAGTTATCCACAATTTCAAATCTTTTTGTTTCCCAATCTTCTACTTCATCTAAATCTAAAATTTTTCGTTTAATTGCAGGTTGATTTGTAGCATAGTCTGAATCAACTTGTGTTACTCCATCCACTATGTTTTGAAAAGTAATAAATGTTCTTACATTAAGACTATCTGTATTAATTGAATCATTATTATCTTCCCAATATGTATCTCCAAGTTCTTTAACTTCTGGCGGAGCAGGATAATCAATATTAAATTGAATAAAATCAATATCAGAAACAACTTGACCATTTTGATCAAAAGAATCTTTTGCAAGAGAAGATAGCGGAATGTAATCTTCCCAAGATCCTGATATAGCAATATCAATAAAAAATTTTCCAAAGTCTTCAAAAGAAAATAAAGTATAACTGCCTACGTAATCAACAAAATTTGCCGATGAATCAGCAGTACCATTTGCTTCAAAAGAAGAATCTATTGCATAGGTTTCTTTTGGTGTATTAATACTAATATTATATATATTTCCAGTAAAAATATTGTTTTGATTTGGATTACTTCCAATATATAATTTTAAAGATGCTGGATTAGCAAAAAATTCAGATAATCCTCCAATTGCATTTTCTGAAATTAATTTTGAAATTTTAATGCCTGCAGTAAAAATCCCTGCTGGACAAACCTCACTATAAATTGTTGTAGATACGTTATTATAAGTAAAAATATAAGTTAAATAGTCAACACTAGAAATAGACTTTCTTTCAATGCTTAAAGAATTAGTTCCATTTCTTAACAGTAATAATGTAGCATCTTGATCATCAATAATTTTAAAAACACCCAAAATTGAGTCAATTCCATTTTTCATAAACGAAAGATTTTCAAAATAAATATAAGATGTATTTCCCCAATCATTTGAAGGTTTTAATCTAAAAAAATTATTAACTTCATCTTGAATTAAAGCATTGTCAGATTCTAAATCTTTTATTGTTTTCTCTGTTGCTGAATGAGAAAGAATAAAATTTGGCAAACTATATTGTGGTGTGCTTAAAGTTAATGACCCAGGAATTAAATTATCTTCTTCTCCTGAATTCCAAGATCTAGTAACTGGGTAAGTTATATTATTACTGTAATTTGCAAATGGATAATCTATTTCTACAGAAGATCCACCATAATAATTATCAATTAGTTCTGATGTTTTAGGAACACCCTGACCTAAAATATAATTTGTTTTTGCTAAATTTGTTAAAATAGAATATGGGTAAATTGATATGCAATCAATTTTAATTTGATCAACACTTTCCCTGTAAGCATAAACTCCGATCCAGTCGTTGCTTTTAGTTGTTGAAATTTCATCAAACTCAGATGGCAAATTCATTGACTGGGTATCAATATTTAGGGTTCCTACAATTTCTCCATTAACCATTAAAGTTGCTTGATTTTTAATAAGTTTAATGTGAATTAGCATTGGTCTAAACCATTCACCAACAAAATGAGAAACAAATTGACCATCAATAGAAAGAATTAGAAAACAATCTTTTACATATAATCCGTCATAGGAAGATATTGGTCCTAAAATTCTTTTACCCTCTGTTGTATTTACGTCAGCCTGTAACCAAAATTCTAAAGTATAGTCATTGTTTCTTCCAGATTCATTTAAAAATCCATACCCTGGAAAAATAAAAGATGGTTTTGTATTAAGAATTATATCTGCTTCATTTGTAAAATTTAAAACATCGCTCCAAGACTCTTCGTTATCCCAGTATGCCCAACTTTCTTCTGCTACTTCAGACCAAGTTCTATCAATTGCTTCTGCACTTGGAACAATTTCAACTGCCCTTGCTGACCCATAAACAAGTGGAACTCCAAAATTTTTAGCAACTAAAGAGTTATTATCAACAATATAGTATCCATTATTTGCATTTAAACCATAAGAATAGGCAGGCAATACTCCATCAAGAGACAAGTTGATATCAGTTGGAAAAGTTGAAATTGTTTGACCTAAAGAAGTTGCATTAAATTCTTCACTGTATTGTCCTACTGTAATTCCATTAAAATGAATATTATAGTCATCAACTGTTGCTCCTCCAGTGGAGGACACAACCTTTATAACAATTTTAAATTCTTCATCAATATCGGGATATGTGAAAGTTGCTGAAATTGGAGTCCAGGCTTCTAAATTAAGATTTGTAAAATCTTTAAATGTAAAACTTCCAGACGCATATTCTGCTCCAATTGAAATTGAAACAATATGTGAACTTGCAGTATAGTAATATGTGCTTATTGCTAATGTTTGAAGTGAAGAGTTTAAATTTTTAAAATTTATCAAATTTGGACTTTTTATATAAGATATAACATTTGATCCAGCGGGAAGTGTTGATCTAAATATTTTTCTATAACTATTTGGAAATGGGTCTATTTGTGTTTCTGTATTATAAATTGGAGCAGATCCAGTAATTACTGTTCCATTTGTTTTTGTCCAGGTGTTTATATCTCTTTCTGCTTCTGTAATTAAAGAGATATAATCAGCACTATCATCTAATGGCCATATGGCTAATGGATGATTAGCAAAAATTTTTTCGGCATATAGATTTGATGAAGTCATTATTAATCTATTTTACCACATTAAGGTTTAATTTTAGTTACCAGTCTCTACCTTAATTTCACAATAATCTGTAGTACAGTACATTTCTCCAACGGAATCAAGATTCTCAATACCGTCATAAATTGCATCAAAGTTAATGTGGGCAACCTTTCCAACATAAGCATCATACTCTTCTTTAGTAATTTGTGTGTATGGTTGTTGTGGATAAGTGTGATTGCCCATTGGAAGGAATGAAACTGCCTTTAATTGACCTTCATACATATGAAGTGCTGGAGCAATATGTTTTGTTTCTGTTTCTTTGTCAAAAGATAAAGTTACAGAGACTCCATTATCTGACCAATATTTTTGTGTAGTTGCAGCAAGACCAATCTTTTCAAAAAGACTTACATCCTTCTCTGATCTTGGATGTCCTGAAGACACTGGGAAGTATACTACGCTAGTATTTGCTGATACTAAATCATCTTCAATTTTATACCCTGCTGCTTTAAATAAGTGCAACATTGGGTCTGTATTTCCAAAACGAATTGCACGTAAGAAATATTCTCCACCAACAGACCAATGAACTCCTGGAGATGCTCCAGAAAGCAATGAGACAGATCCTGAAGGCTTTACTGTAGTTACACGAATTGACTCACGAACACATAGCCATTCTGAATATTGCTTATCGTAATGGCGAATCTTATTATATCCTTCGTCCATCCACTCTCTTGTTGTTGGCATTCCATTGATATCAGTAAAAGATGCAATTCCAGTTAG
>Ga0222713_10002128_pt1 | contig 21344 bp, 22 predicted proteins | sample C33_649DmetaG_FD_165061 | JGI IMG/M metagenome (GOLD analysis project Ga0222713, IMG submission 165061) | Estuarine water microbial communities from San Francisco Bay, California, United States - C33_649D | ecosystem: Environmental > Aquatic > Marine > Unclassified | place: USA: California...
CGTTTACCGGAGAATAATGGCGGGAATCGAGTGGGTGGCCCGGAATGAGTGTGTGTGCAGTACAGTAAAAGGGTGAAACGAATAGATAAAAGCCTCATAGGCGAAGATAAATAATTTGAAAGCCAAAAGGCGCTTTGTTTTAAGTTAAATTTGTTCACAAAGACAACACAAAAACCTAACGCAGACAGGTAGGCCTCTTATCAACTCCCATGGCAAGCTTCAACTTCCATTCTCCAGCCCACAAGTTAAGTTCCTTGATTTCCTTGGAATGGGCCTCAGCATACTTGCAGGCATTGCGGGGGTCCTTTATATTGGACATGTAATAGCAATGCTCTGCGCTCTTGCTCTTGGCTTCCCAATAAATAACAAGCATCTCGCGGATAGAACGGGGAATAGCAGTGGGGAGAACCATAGTTAGAAGGAGAGGCCTGCATGAGCAAAGGATAGACACAGCAAAACAAGGCAAGTTAGAAAAAATCGCAATCGCAACCAAAATGGCTCAAGCGCCGCAAAGCCCAGGAAAAGCAAATTGTCGTTCCTTCCACCCTTCTTGTGCTTCAGACCATCCAGAGCCATTGAATAAATGAATGGCTGTGAAAGGTCCACGTGTCATAGAGTAATCGTAGCCATTCAAATATTTACGACCCGCAGCGAGTGGTGTCAACCAACTTCAAGTTATATAAAATGAATGGCTATAAAGCTTTTCCCGGATATTTTGGCGGGAAATGTATGAGTGGCCCGGATTGATTGTGTGTGTAATATTTTAGTTGCCAGAATGTTTAATCTTCACCAAAGAATGCCTCCCCACGAGATTCCACCTTCTAGTTTTCAAGACCGTTATTTTACTAACTTACTGACTCCAGAGCAGTTAAGAACAATGGAGATTGAACGAAGAGCGGCAGCTCGTAGATTAGATGAAATGTTGAGATTACAGCGGCTGGAACAGGATATGGAGGATCTTCAGATAGATCCTGCTATATTTGGACCACCAGCTCTTACTAGACAAACAGCTGGAAATGTAACCGTTGGTAGGGCGGTCACAGCAGCTCAAAATGCTCAAAATATTCAAAACCAACGGGACGCCCCACCCCCTCCTGGTTTCTTGTAATTTAAAACTAATAAGTTTGTTTGTTGTTTGTCTTTTTTCTGCAGATGTCTCCAAACGCTTTCCACGATCCTACAAACCCTTGGTCTTTCTATATAGCTCCTGTTGTAGAACCAGATGAAGAATCAGAGTTTGAATACGAGGATTTAGATTCAGATATTGATTCAGATGAGGATGAATCAACAATTCCTCCTTCTGCTATTATTGAAACCCCCCCTCTTACGGAATGGGATACAGATGAAGAGATTGACGATCTTCCAGAATTAGAAGATTTCACGAATTAATTGAAAACTATATGCCTGATGGCTTTTTACTTTCTTGATCAATTAATATTCACCAAAGATTGCTGCAATGTGTATTTCTAATGTTACAGATAAAACCATGTTGCGTCCTTCTTCGAGGCCTCGTCGCGAAAGGGATTTTAATTGGATTCGTTTGTCAACTTCCCGAAATGAACATCCCAATATCCTGTGTCTTGAACGACCCCATCCTGATATCTTCAAATCTATCAACGAGAAACATTCTTCTGATTTCAATGATACAACCAGTTGCGTCATGCAGTCAATTAATACTACTATGGCAAATGTACAATGGAATCGACGAGTCCAGATCAAACAAAAGGAAATTTTCGACTTTCCTGATTCGTACAAAGGCTGTCACAAGATTGGTAGGTCTTATGGAGCGTTGTTTTCTAATGTCAAGAGCAAGGTCGTGAATACGCTTTATATGGATACTCATCGATATATTGATGCCGTCAACTGTTTTCCGACTATTCTCTTTCATGCTGGTAAGCATTTGGATATCGAAGCCTTGGAAAATTACGTGAATGGTCGATCTGGAATATTTGACTTGTTTTACGAGCAGCATAAGTTTTCGAAGTCGGTCATCAAGAAAGCTATCAACTCAATGATTGGTAGTTGTCCCCGTCTACCACGAGACTTTGGTCTTGGACCCGGTGCAGAGGATACAGTTCGAGTTTTATGCGAGCATCCTTTTATTCTCAAGATACAGTCGGAGCTGATTTCCATTGCCAACGACATTTCTTTGATTTATCCTGATTTTGTTACTGGTATGGAGAAATACAGCCTTCGGTTAGGCAAAGGAGATTTTTCCAAGGGTATTGTTCTTTCTTTTTTTTGTCAGGATATTGAAGATTCTATCATGCGGACGGTGTTGGAAACAATTCAAGCGGATAAGGATATCGAGTGTGGTGATTGGGTTGACCAGTTCGTGTGGAAGTATGATGGTATTATGTTCCCCAAGACTCTCGTTGTTCATGGAGAGGATGCCATTCAAGAGATCGAAAGAGCTGTATTTGACAAGTACCAGATCAGGATGAGATTCGCTTTTAAGGACATCAGCACGGAGGATGTTGCATATCAAGATTGTGCATCTGTAATGGTGGTTGATCAATATCAGCAGTGGAAGAAAAAGATGGATATGCAGTATGTCAAGTTTCTCGATCCACCACGATATGGTAAGCTGAACGAGGATGGTACTTACAAACTTGTCAATGGTGGTTCTACTGGTACTGGTGGGGATTTCGGATTTGCTACTGCCGAGGAAAATCAAGACTTTATAAAAAGATGGAGTCAAGACCCAGATAAGATTATCTACAAAGGAATGGATTTTTGTCCTCCGCCTATCGAGTGTAGGTATGGATATTTAAATACATTTCGTGGGTATCGCGTCAATTCTATTTTTGATGGAGTCGATTTGAGCGATGATGATGTGGACACGAAAAGCAAGCTGATACGAGTTCATATGAAACATCTTTGTGGTGGTGATGAAATGTCGAGTACGTTTCTTGTCAAGCTAATGGCGCATATTATTCAAAAGCCTGGAATCAAGACTGGTAAGATAACATTCATTCGGTCCGTGCAAGGAACTGGTAAGGATCAATTTTTCAATTGCTTTGCGAATGTTCTTGGTCATCAACTTGTTCATAAAGCTACCAACATGAACATGATCAAGGGAACTCAATCTTGTAATATCGAGAACAAGTTGATGGTAGCTCTTTCTGAATGTGCCCACAAAGATTTTGAGGATGCCGAATCTTTGAAGGATATTGCGACAAGGACCCATTTTACCGTTCAACAGAAGTATGTTCCCGAGTATCCGGCAAGGTGTTTGGTGAACCTTTTTATGTTCAGCAACAAATTCGGGAGCATGGGCATGGACATGGACGATCGCAGATATCTGGTGTTGGAAGCCAACCCGCGACTGAAGGATGATTATGAATATCACAAGACTTTTGCTGATTATATTCAAGACCCTATCAATCAAGTAGCGATATATCGTTTCTTTAATGAGATGGATATTGAAAACTTTTCTCCTATAAATTCAGATACCAAGACTCGAATCCATAAGATTATGGCGACCCAGACCTACAACTACGCGGCTTGGTTCCTGAAGGAGGTGTTTGATGAATGGGTTAAATACTCTTCAGTGTCGTGCAATACCTATCGCCGAGTTTCTGATACTGTTTTGAAGGTGAGCAATGATCAATTCAACTCTTCTCTTCGTCATTTTTGTGAAAAGATGAAAATTTCCGACAAGGAGTCTACACCAAAGCTTACATCATGGGCGATTACCATTTTTACCGAAGCGAGCAACAAGATGGCCAAGTTTTCTCCGGAAGGTACAACTCCTATTAGCATGGGAACTGCGAGAGACAAGTTTAGAATTCAAGGAGGGCGAGCAACAAGATGCAAAACTTTTTACATCCCTGCTGTCCAGGAATGGTTATCTGAAGTCTGCGTAATTGATGATATGAATGAACCAGAACCAGAAGAATTGATTACTGAGAATTCCAATTTTCGTCGTTTTTAGGAAAGTCGGGGGGTGATAAAGAGTGATTTATACTCTTTAGTAGTTCGATCGACATCTTCGTCAACATATACATGATAAGTAATATTAGGACCTTTTTCGCTTCCATACGCTCTGTCCATACAAAACTTATCTCTTTGAGACTCAGAAGTAATAAAGTAGCGATAGCATGTATTTCCCATTGTCTTGTTTCTAAATAAACGTATCTCTTTTTTTTCCAATGCTTCCATAAATGAATTTCTGTAAATGTTTACAAGACGGTGTTGCTTGTCTGTCAGGATGTTTCCTTCAACATCATAAAGAATTTTTCCGTTTGTCGTCTTGTGATCAACAATCTTGATTGGCCAATAGATCCTGTTCTCGCTGTTGCATGACTGGCTCATCGGAAGTAGTATCTGTAGGATGAATCACCATAGTGGAATATCTATCAGCAAAAGTATTCATATTTATCATCAAAGCACTTCGTTTCCACTCCAGCATGGAACACGAATCGCCATCTCGAAACTTATTCTTTTCACGTTCCACATATGCTTTATCCGCATATACATTACGATAATGTGTATGAGTCATCTTGGGGAATAATTTCTTGGCACCAGTATAGGATCCACTCTGGTGGCAGTAAAGGCGTACATTGGTAATACCCTTTACAATAGTATCGATAGGAGCAAGCAATGGAATCCTTTCCCATATTTGATCAGGCGACCCCATCTGGTGTTGGATGTTTTTACCAAGTCCTTGCACCATAGCTTGATATATTGACTCCTCTGTAGACTTGATACGAAGTGTGGAACACAATTCCCATTTACGCCTCCCAGTTAACAAAGACATACATTCTAAAAGGCGTAAAGAGTTAGATCGAATATTCCAATTATTATTGGAATGAATAAAATCAGTAGCTTGCTTTACCATATCGTCAACCTCTTCTTCGGAAAAGTTGTAATGTTCTCTGGGTTTCCTATTATGGTTGTGGTTTTCTTTAACTTGAGACGTAATATCTTGTTGGACCAATACCTTTATCTTTTCGGGACAGTCGAACTCGTAAAAAGGGTCTTTGACGATACGAATAGATCTCCATTCTTGTTGAAGATTAAAATCAGAAAAGAATGTTTTGCATACCTGAGACCAACGAAGGAAATGAAGAGGTTTGGAAAGAAGAACTTCCAATTTGATCTTATCCGAAGGGTTAAAATCATCTCGTCGAGCCAATTGTTGTAGTTGTTGGTAACCATTTGGGCATCGATAATTCTCTTGTTTTAAAATCTTTGTACGAATATTATCAAAAACGCTTCTCCTTCTCTGGGGGTTGTCATCCTTTGTAATGTCCAAGATATGACGCATTGCGCCATCGATATCGCCATCCTCCATAATTCGCAAGGCAAGTTGTTGGTGGTCAAATCGTGCTTTCATCGGCCTATAAGATGATAAGTACTGCTGTATTTATTATCAATATCAGCACGAACATTGGTAGACGGTGAAATTTTGTCAATTGTCACAGTAGGTTTGTGAGGAAGACCATGCTGACCTATTGTTGGATGTCTTTTCTTATCGTATCTAATTTCGACATGATGAGCTCTGACGAAAGGACTGGCAATACTTATGGGATCAGTAATGTTATGAATAATGTCAGTTGTTGGATATGTCTTTTTCAAATGTTGGGGTCCTACATAAGGATTGATAGCAACCCCTTTTATACCAAACTCGCGACTTATTTCCATTGTTTGACTTCCTCCTAGAGAATGTCCGACGACCGTTACATTATCCTTTCCATACTTTTGAATTACACGGCGGGTAGTATCCCGGGATTTTTGAAAACGCGAAAAGTGTTGTTCGAATTCTGGAATTCCAAGAAGCGGTGCTCCCATTATAAGGTCTGTAGAGATGTCTCGAAAAGAGCGGGAATACCATAAGGATTTCAATCCCTGTTTTATAAAATCCTTCGGTGATTCCATGGAAGGCATTCCAGAAGCCCAATCATTATTTCCCAAATATTTAAATCCTGTGGTATCCGTTCCCCGGAAACTAATAACCACATTGTTTCCTGTTTTGTTCTTGTAAACAACTTTATCGTCGGTGGTGAATTCGTCTATGATTTCATAGCCAGGTATATATCTTTCTTGTTTAGTTTTTTTATAACTAGCTCTTGCAAAATCTTCGTAATCCATGTTGGTGAATATTACTTTAACAGGAAACTAAATAAACAATGCGTCCCACTATTGGCTTCTTGTTTCACAACCTTCTGATGTTAGGTCAATCATTTCTCGAATTACGACTGGGATCACAAGACTATATCGACCGCGCCGCGCACGTCGTTGTTCCCATGAGTCATATCAACAATTCCAGTTCCTGTCTCATCCCCGCCTTCACTCCTCTACGAACAGGTCGGGTCATGGTATCCGTTTCGCCAGAAGATTACGAGAGATTAATCGACTTATCATCATCTTGGCGCGTCACAGACAGTGGTTACGTCGTCTTCGGCAAGAGAATTGGAGGTAGGAATACAATCACTTATATGCACACTGTAGTTTTCGGTGGACCATGCACTCATGTGAACGGAGACCGTTTGGACAACCGCCGATGCAATCTTACCGGATCGAAGAAAAGGAGAAGACCAACAGAATTTACATTGGAAACCATTCTTGACATCGTTGATAATCCTGTCACCTACTGCGATGGTAAGCAATACCATGGAGATCATGTAGATGGAAAACCTCATGGATTTGGAATTCTCGTGGAATCAAAAAAAAAATCAATTGGGTGGTGGTCAAATGGAGACTTTGATAGTGGAATTGTAATGTATATTCTCCCTGTTCCCTCTGTGATGCTATCTTCTGTTCAGATGTTCCATCCGACGAAGAGAGCCATCCTCGTACACAATAACAATTCACTAAAAACATACGAACGTTCCATGTAATGTAAAAACAGATTATGCGTTATTTAACTTCTGCCTCCGAATGGAAGACCATTGCCGATACTCTCAAGGACATTCTAATGGAATGTTACTTTGTTTTTGCTGCTGACAAGATTACCATGAACAACGTTGATCCTGAAAAGGTTGTCGAAATTTATTTTGAAATGATTCCCAAAAAGGAAACGTATTTCTGTCCAACTAATGTTTATTTTCCAATCTACATCCAGACCATCTACCGCGTTCTTCGTGGTGTAAAAAACAACGACATGTTAGAAATGTCAGACTTGAATGACGGGTCCCTGAAAATGTATGTATACTCCAACTCTGGTGTGTTAAAGAACCAGATCACCATGGCTCCACTGACGGATTATTTTCCTGTAATGATTCGGAATCCTCGCGTTTACGAAATAGGAGTTACCTTCAACAACGATCAGTTCTATCATATACTACACGACTTGGGGGCTATTTCGAGGAGGGTGAGTATTCATGTCAAAGATTCCAACATCGAGTTTTATTCTAAAGATGAAAGCGGAACATCCTCTACTTTCCAACAACATTTTCAAGAGATTGAACCGTCTTACAAGTTCAAAAACACCTTTCTCTTAAAATTTCTCGAAAAGTATACAAAACCAGGACTTCAAAAATTGGTGACTCTACGCATCGATAATAACTTACCTCTTAGCGTGGTTTACTACTTAGAGAACGGGTCTCTAGAGCTGACCATTGCGGGGTTGGAATGAATCTCCATTTTTTATGATCGCATATTTTTCTCCACAATTCGTCCTGCATAGTAATTCGAACATTAGATTTTAAAGTAGGAATAATACGAGCCATATTAAACCACCCTTTTAATTCACATAATTTCTTTAAAACAAACGGATAACAAAGCATATTAACTCTGGAATGTTGAAGGGATAAGAAGGAATCCTGAAGACTCGTAAACATTTCGATAAGAGTTTGTTCTTGAGTTCTGGTCATGGAAACCAAAGGTCTTCCTCGTATTTGACTCATAATGTAGACACAATGATTATAATGTCGTTGAAGACCAAGTCTCTGAAGGCAACTGCGAATATTCCAGTAATGAACTCCTGACATGTTGTCCTTGACGAGTAATTGATGGACCATTTTGATTTCGTCCATAGTAACTCGATGTTTTTCCTTTCCTTGTATTCTTTTAATCCAGAATTTAAAATGAACCACGCGTTTGTAAAAGTCTCCTGACAATTTACGCGCATTGTGGAGCTTTCTGGATTTGGGGATGTAGCATGTGTTTTCAGAGTTGATCTCGTGAAATCCACAGTATGCACACACCATCAAATCCATTTTTGAATCAATTCGCATATCTTCTTCGAAACATTGAGAACATAGATGAACTGCAATACGAACAGTAGGTTCTGTGGGTAAACCAGTAGTAAAAAGGGGATCATAACATGACACAACAGGCAGTAAGTGTTTTCCATAAATAACTGGTATCCTGGGTTCGTGAATTAGATCAAGTTTTTTTGTGTGACTAAAATGTGGTACTTTCAAAACCAAAACTACTCCCTGCCAATGTTTCTTGGTAAGTCCTATCGGAACGCTCGAGGGATGATGTTCATGATGGCATTCTTGAGTTCTAATTCGTTCTCTCGGAAATCTTGTTCGGCAATCAACTCTATCTGATATTTCGGCTGGGAAAAGAACCATATGTTGTGACGAGTGTCGTGAGGATCAACAAATACCTGTTTGAAATGGATATCCCATAAGACGTTATTATACAATAAGTGTCGTACTTCCCATTCCTTGTAAATTGCAGTATCGTAATACTGGGCGTTGGGAACGAGAAGATAATAATCTTCTACAATCTCTTCTGTATAGATACGAAATCTATCAAAATTAAGTTTTGGCTGTTTATATTTGTATGTATTGTATTCGAGGATTTTACGCTTTCTACAAAGCGGTACTCGGATACTGTCACAAACTTCAATGTAATATTCGGGATATATTTCGGAACGTTCCACAACCATATGAGATGGAATCTTGTATTTAATGGTAACAGGACGAATTGTGAAATCGTACTGGAAGGTAGAAGTGATGATATGCATGGCGTCGTAAAATTCCTTGGTGACAAATTTGGGAGTTGCACGAGTTCCCAATACAATTCGCGTTTGTGTTTTTACCATGATCCTTCGAATGCGATTCGTTCGTTGGCGCCTAGAAAGTGAGGTTGATTTTGCTGTGGCCAAACAGTACCAAGAAACCTGCCAAGAGGAAGATCGTTTGGTTGATTATAAGATGTTTTTACAACGTCCCGCTGGGGGATATAAAAATGCCTCTGAAGAGGGTCTGGAATAGGAGGAGCTTGAATATGGAAAGGAATATTACTTTTTGGGTGTTCCAACAACTGGTAAGGGTGCTTAAAAAATACCATTCTAAAAACTTTGGTGAATATTACACCTTCGGGAAACTAAAAAGAAACAGTCGTGCTTTTGCCGGGTTCAATTCGCAAAAGAGAATCGTGTTGACACATAACATCGATGGTGACTTGTCGGCATTGAATACTGTCCGACTTGATGTTATACTTGAGGACATTTTTTGTAGTATCGATCCCACCAATCGATTCAGAAACGGTACCAGGAAGTCTTGTATCAAACACTGCCAGGAATTTTCCTTGATATAAAGAATTAACAGTATGAATGTCATAAAGCGGAGTATAGAACTCGCCATTCAAGTATGCTGTATCTATATCCGATCCAGGCCACCAACCAAAGTTGGCGCCACCGGACAATCCCAAATAAATATAATTGGGAGACGGGAATTGATATCCTTGAGTGCTAGATGTTTTGCTTGATCCATCTTGAAGAGAAAAATCATCCAACCCCAAATAGTAATCCATAGGACCAAGTGCTGAAACGGCGGCCTGTATAGTTTCTTGTGTATTGTCCAGACTTCCCACCACAGCATCATTAAAAAGCAACTCGACGCCACTTAGGTAATTCTTGATTCGGAAACCAATATTTTGTCTGGAAATAAGATCAACTGTTGTATTGTACATGGGTCTCTGTCCTATAATAATCTTATTAACGGATCGAAAAGATGGCATGATCGCCTTGACAGTATTTACTCGTTTATTGCTATCGTTTTTATCCAAAGAAGTTTTGTCCCATTGATAATTAAAATAATCATCTTGATACTTAAAACCCTGGAAATGAACAACCTTGTCAATACCTTTATCCATTTCCGAATTCAATTCTAACAATTCGGATTTGATGTAAATATTTTTAATCTTAAATTCTTGGATGGATGGGTCCAGAGTAACAGCATTAGGATCATTTTGTAACACTGCCGTAGTACGGCTATAAACATTGTAAAAGACATTTAACCCTCCCCATGCGGTACATAGAGAAAGTGGTGTATACATATCATTCAAAACAAACTCAATACGAAATCCGTTATGAAGAGGTACAAACTTATCACTAAGTTTTCCAAGAAAAGAGTACAGATCGATAGCAAAATGAGCTGAAATCTTTATGGGAACTGAAGTCATATTGACACCGATAAGATTACCAGAACCATCTGGTACGAGTTGAAATCCCTTAATACTTGGTTTTTCATAACCTACATCGTTTTCAGGATCGATTAAGGAACAAGGAGATTTGCGAAGTTTATGTTCGAGGACTTCCGGACGATGTAATTGAAAGTTTTCATCTTTCATATCGAAATCCGTTAAAGTGGCTGTCAGAATATCGTGTCGAGGAACATCTTCCAATAATGTTGTTCCCAAGAAATCGTATACTCTAATATTTTTAATCAACCCGTATGGACCGTTAATGTCAAAAGAAGGGATCGGTTTTGTAAAGGCATAAAAAGGACTTTGACTGGGAGATGTTGTACCGGTACCAAAATATGAATCTGCATGACCAGTTAGTGCAGTCACATTTGCAACAGGGACCGTATTAGTTGGACTTATTGCACCATTTCCAGTCATAATATCACCATAAATATACTTCCATTTATCGGAAGAAGCCTCAGTGTATGTAAAATCAAAATCAAAGTGAAGTTTTGTGTTTTTTGTCATATAAGTCCTATCAATGGGGGGGATGTTAATAATAAAAGTATCCCTCTCGCCATATGTCTTTGATCGAGGAACTTCAAAATTTCGAGAATATCTCCTTGCTTCGGGGAGAGATGTAAGCTCGCGGGGTAGTTCCATCGTTGGTGAATATTAATCTAAAAAGCAATTAAAAATAATTCACTGGAACATCCAAAACTCATTTGGCTGAAGTTGAGGAAATTGATACCCTCCCGGACCGGGAGTTCGAACATAAGTTGTTTTTGCCGCTTCCAATAATTGTATTCGATTATCAATGGCATGTACTTTTTGTCGATTCATCGTAATCAAATCAATAGGAGATTGGGTTCTCTCCAAAACACCAATCCTTTGTCGTATTTCATGTTTTAAATTTGTAAGGTGTCTAATATCTCTTCTATGAACTGCACCTCTTTGTGAAATTTCAAATGCTCTACCTTTTGTTATTCGTTCGCGTAGAGGAGTAAAATCTTCTTCCAAAACATTGGTGTCAGGATGTCTTCGTTGTGGTCGGATGGCAGGTTTGTGCTTTCTTGACGGGTGAACGGTTTTTGCGGGTGGCATGATTTAAATTGGTTGAATATTAACTTTTTAAGAAACTAAAAAGAAACAGTGGTGGCAATACCAGGACTAATGTTTACAAACGCATCATACTCGGCATAAGCATCCACCGTACAAGTAGTATGCATGTAATTCGTAAAACTAGGATGAAAGTTACCACGAATACTAGTGTTCATACCATTGGTATTGAGACCGCTGATAATATCACCCTCCTTACCATTCATCAACTGTAGATTAAGACCTGCAGCAAACCGAGGAAGTCCTACGAAAGAATACTGACTAGGGTAGAATTTTTGCCAATTAAGATCAATAATACCGTTAGCTGCTCTCTGGTCAAGATTGGCATTAAATGATGCATCAAGATTGTAATTATCAAAATTCAGTCTACACGTAGACAAAGAAATGGGACGAGATTTCATTAGCTCCTGGAAACTTTCACTTGAACAAACTGCGGCATCTCGGTATCTAGCAGTATCCGTAATTGTAAGTGCAGCAGTAGTTGTAGAAGGATATACAGGAAAGGTTGCTGCCATTGTCTGAATTCCATTGTTCTGAGGAAGAGTAGTAGATCCATATTGGAATTGCCATCTCTGTAGAAAATTCCTTGTTCGTCCACCACAAGAAGGAAACAAAATGCTATCAATCTGAGTCTGTGGTCTCATAAACCACAAAATATTTGTCAGGGAAGCAACATTAAGATTCATATTAAGGACAAACTCCTGTTGACCAGTTCTAGTAACAGCACCCGCAGCCCATGTTGCACCACTGACGGTTCCAACATAGTTTCGGAAAGATTTGGTGTGTACAACAAGAGGACTTCCCTGTGTAGAACTTAAAATCATGGATTCAGCTACAGGACCTAACTCCAAAATCTGACACTGCATAAAGACGTCGGTAATTTGCCAGACAGGGCTTCCTGGAAGAGTCCCAATTGTCTCGATAGTTCCCGCACTGGGAACGGCTGCAGTTGCTGGAAGTTGAAGAATGGGCTCAATGGGTTGAGAAACGAACATGGGCTTGTTTTGAGTGGATACGGTAAGAACAATAGTAAATCCGTTATGAAGAGGAATCATTTTCTGGCTCAAAAGACCCAGGAAACTCAAAAGAGGGATAGAAAACTCCCGTGAGAAAATGGATTGTGCACCGGTAACAGCTCCCGCAGTAGTATGATCTGCTGCCACCAACGCCAAACCAGAAGCAGGAGGACATACTCTAGATCCCTTTGTCGAAGCACTTGCCGCAATAGCAGTATCACCGTTGGCAGCAGAAAACGTTACTGGATTAGACCCACTATAACTGTAATCAGGTCCTAGTCCCATAGCTTCCATACCATTATTCTTGTCTGCAATTTCTTTCATACCCATATCCAACAAGAGAGAAGCCAATTGAGGGGCTCCTGAAATGCTCTCCAAAACAGTGGAGCCAAGGTAGTCGAATACCTCCATCTTTTCAAAAAATCCATAGGCGCCACAAGTATCAAGAACCAATGCCTGACCAAAGTCAGTCTTCGTAAAATGACCATTCACTCGAAAACGGAGGTAAGAATCTTTTCGAAGATAAGATCGCTGGAGACGAGGAATGTTAATAGTAATCGTCTTTCCATAATCATAGTTCTGAAGAGTTGATTGCTGACGGAACATATAGGAACGAGCCTGAGGCATCTTGGCAGGAACTCCAAGACGGAGCTCCTTGGGCAAAACGGTGGCAACACTAGTATCATCCATTTCAGTAAACTTTGGTGAATATTGATCTATGAGGAAACTAAAAAGTTGTTGTTGTTGCAACTCCAGGAATAATGTTCAAAAAACTGTCGTATTCTGCCCATACATCCAAAGTACTTTGAACCATGCTGTTAATCAAATCTCTATCAAATTGTCCGTTAATACTAACAAGAAGACCATTTGTATCAATTCCCGAGATTGTCTTTTTCTTGTTAAGACGAGTATCGATACCAGCAGCAAATTTACCACACATACCACTATCAGGACCAAAAGTAGGTACTAGAGCAGTAAGTGTTCCTGCATAATTGGAAACAGAAGTACTGCCAAGATCAATTCTATATTCTCCCCAATTAATAGACATTTCATTATTGTCGTCTACCGTCTTGGAAAGCTCCATGTAAGACTGACTATTTCCACTAGCCTTAAAATAATCGGAGCTTCCGGGAAAAATGCTTGCATTAACGGAATAACCTGCACGACTTCCTGGAATAATACTGGATCGACATGTAATACCCGCAATCTCTGGTAGATACGAAGACCCATATTGAAGATTAAAATTCTGAAGAAAGTTTCGAATCCTATGACCATAAGTAGGATTTGAAAAACTATTGTAATCAGTTGGTCTCATATTAAATCGGATGTTACGAAGAGATACAACATTAAGATTAAGATCCATTCTAAAACTTGACTGGTTTCCACCTCCAAGAATAACATCACTAAAATATCGATACTGCGTAGAGTGAATGACGAAAGGGTTAGTGGCCATGACCATACTCTCTGCAAGCTCACCAAGTTCCAATACCTGGCAACAATACTCAAAATTTGAAATCCAAACTTCTTTCATTGTAATGGTTGCTGCATTTGCAGCAGTTGTTCGAGACACAAAAGATGATGCAATATCATTCAAAAAGAAATCGACGCTAAATCCGTTATGAAGGGGGATATACTTGTCGCTAAAGATTCCAAGGAAGGATAATACTGGGAGTGAAAATTCCAGAGATAAATATCCATCTGCTGTTCCGGTAGTACCAAACGGAATAATGACCATACCAGAATTACAAGTTCGCAACTCATACTTGTCCAATTCTCCAACACCTGCTTGGACGTTACTTCCTTCGTATCCTTGAGTGGATTGTAGTTTGGTATTAAAAAGCGTCAAGTTATTGTTAACATCTCCTAGCAAAGTAGCAAGGGCTGGAATGTTTTGGGTCTGTTCCAACAATGTTCCACCGAGATAATCGTAAACTTCAATACGATCAAAAAATCCATAAGCGCCACATCTATCTAGTGTCAGACCGGCATTTGCAACTTGTGTGTAGTCGATATTGACGCGAAAACGGATATAACTATCTTTCATCAGATAAGATCGCTGGAGTCGTGGAATGTTAATCCTAATCCTTTCGCCGCGACTCAAATTGTACTCCGTATTCTCACTCTGTTGGCGAAACATATACGACCTCGCCTGAGGCACGGTAGGGGGTGGCACCAGCTGGAGCTCGGAGGGTAAAACTTCGGACTGCATGATAGACTACTTTGGTGAATATTAATTTAACTGGAAACTAAATTATTATGAATTAGAAATGGGAGTAATTTGGATTGATAAGACTGAGGTAAAATCTAATCCACCAAGAAGAGGGACGTCGGGAGTGCTATTAAGGCGTTGTTGAACCGTACATTGTGTATACAGAGGATCCAACAACAACACATTTAGAGTATCGGGATTCCTACTCGGTGAACTAGGTATAGGGACTGTTCCTGTAATTACTGGAGCAGTAAACGCAACAGCTGATACATTAAATTCCGAACTACCTACCGCTGCATTATAAACATAATATGTACCGGTAGGAAAAGTATTGGCAATTGCAGTTGTATTTTTTATATATACTTTATCACCTGGCGTAAGCCCATGGGGACTTTTGGTAAATATGGAACCCTCCACAGTGATATTATCAATAGCAGCATATTGTTGCACTACTAAAGGTGTGGGATTCGTTGTCGCATTGTACTTTGTATAAGTCAACGTAAAGGTAGTAGCAGTAAAACTACTCGGTCCAATAAAATAATCATTCGTGCTTGGAAAAAAATCTAACGAATTAATATTGGTAAACAATACCTCGTTCCCAACAAGAAATTTATGAGCAGTCGCTGTTGTAAAAACGTATGCGTTGCTCATTTCCGTTATTTCAATCGATGGGTATACAGAAGCGCCAGGGAGCTGTGAAATTATAAAAGTCAATTGCTGAGGACCATCAGGGATGTATACATGAATCGAGGGATTTGGTTGTGGACCTGAAGGATTGATTGCACCAAAACCAATAAAAGTAGAAGATTCCACTGTAGAAGTTTTTGATGATACTTTATAATTAATTGATTGGCTACGAGGTTGTGTCAGACCCATTAAAGAGATTGTTAAAGGGGTTCTTGGAGAAATAGAAGGAGTCACCGTATTATCAACCACAGGAGAAGTTTCCATATGAACTAATTTCAATAAACATTCTTTTCCTGCAATGTCTTCCGGTGGATCAAAAGTAACTTGAAATTTCAGGTTCATTGATTTGATGTCATCATTATAACCATCATCCACATAGGTGGCAACAAAATGACAAACCATGGTTTTTAGGAGACTTTGGTGAATATTAAAACTAAAAGAAACTAGATTTCTAGCGGAACAAAGCCTTCTGGCATTGCGCTTTGTATCGCGAGATCAACCTGCCAGTCCAATTCTTCTGGGTATTGCAATACGTTTCCATAGTCGTCTTGCAGGGAAATACGGATATAGAAAATATCAGGAGCAAGGCACATGACGGATTGAGAACTATCAAAATTAGAATAAAAGATATGTTCTCCATAAGAAACGTTAATAGGAACACATGCAAGATATTCTGAAAATGGGATTGTATCCATTGTAAAGTTTGTCCAGACATTGATGCAAGGAGGACCTTTTAGTTTCACGGGAGGAAATTGGGAAGTGGTAATATTTGTGTAGGAAACATTATTAGCAAGACCAAGATAAGGATTTGCGGTAGAAGTATCAAGTATTGAAATGTTAGGACAGAATGTGAAATGAAATTGATATGGATCCCATGTCACAGTAGTTCCTACTAGTTTACTTGAGAGGTAACTCGCCAGTGTCTCGGGCGTCCAGTTTCCCGGAAAGATATTGATCGTCTGGGTCGGTGTGATCAGGTCCACCGAAGAGGGAATACTCTTGAATGTGTTCCATATCTTGAGACTCTGTAGCATAATTTTCGATTGCTGATACGTTCGTCTGTTTGCTTTCGGTATGACCCACGTCTTGTCCAATGATTGACTGCTTATATCGGCTTGCCAACTCTTTAAACTTATCAGCCGAGTAGTACCGATAGTCTCGTTCCCCGCAAACTGTTGAGTCAGAGGGAGGGAACTCTTCTCGATCAAGTTGGACATTATCTTTGGTGGAAATTAACTTATCCAAGCAACTAAAATACTTATCAATCTCTTCCGTGTTGTCTCCAATCGGCAGATTTTCGTAAAACAACTCCTTCAGAAACTCCATCTCGGCTTTCAATTGCTTTTTCTTAATAATGTCCGACATACCTGCACCCACTAAACGCGTTTTGTCTGAGGCTCAACGATTGGCTTTTCTGAAAGGAAGGGAGAAGCGCATGGCCAACATTGAGAAGAAGAGATTAGAAAAAGAAGAGGCGGCTACCACACAGTTTCAACTTCCAGCCGCACCACCAAAGCCTACCAAGAAGAGCGTAAAGTCAAAGCCAATTATTGACGAACAACCTGCCAATGAAGAATCTGTCAAGGAAGAACCTGTCAAGGAGGAAGCTGTTAAGGAGGAAGATGTCAAGGAGGAAATTCCCGTAAAGGATAAACCCACAAAGGATAATGTTCTTATGAAGAAGGAACATCCTTTTGATGAGGATGCATTTGCCGAAAAGGTTGCTAGCAAGATAAAGGAAACTATGGCACCTCCAAAGAATAAGAAGCCTCGTAAAACTAAACCAGTTGAGATTCCAGAGGAGAAGACAAAGGTCACCAATATTTTTAGTTGGTTGTAGGTATAATATTCACCAAAGAAAATCATGTCGGTCAATTTGGGAAATGTTCCCACTCATCCACTTGATATTCATAAAATACCTTTGAAAGATGGCGTCCCCAAACCCCCGGTTCTTGGTATATTTGTTGGTAAGAGGGGACAAGGAAAGACGGTAACAGCTACACGATTGCTTCATTATTATACTCATTATAACCCTGAGATATTTCAAAAAGAACTTGTATTTGTAATTTCACCAACGGCCGAATCACAAAAACATTTGTGGGAACATATTGGTGTTCTAGAAGAAAACGTTTTCGCGGTTGCTACGAATGTTGAAATCAAAAACATCGTGGATGGCATCATCGACGTCTTGAAATCTAAAAAAGAGAAATACGACGAAGACCAGGAATACTTGGAAGCATACAAAATTTTATCAAGAGGGGGTAAATTGACGGCGAGACAAGAATTTCTTTTGGATATGAGAGAATGTCAACCTCTTGTAGATCCTGAACCTTGGCCGCGTCCTATTCTATTACTTGACGATTTAAGCCACTTAAAAGTTCTTGACAAGGCCTGGTTCATCTCTCTTTGTCTTCGCCATCGACACGTAGCCGGTGGTGTTTCTCTTTCCATTCTTATGCTTGTTCAAAGTCTTCGTGGTGGGGTGGCAAGAGTGATTCGTCAAAACTGTAGTCTAATTATTTTGTATTCCACTCATGATCAAACGGCGAAAGACGATTTATATGCAGAATGTTCACATCTTTTGGATAAGGAAGAATTTATGGCATTATTTGAACATGCCACTGATGAACGTCATGACTTTCTTTCTGTTGATTTGTCACAGGACGATAAAAACAAAGTATTCAGCCGTTCATTTGAACATTGGTACCAGATCGATGCAAATCGCAACTCATTTTACCAAGATCAACCCCTTGACCGACTTCACGGCGAATCTACCGTACATTCCGCAGAACCTACCCAGAGGGATAAGATGCCGAGGAGGAATAAAAAGCAAAGTCACAAATCGTGATGTAATTTTTACAGGACCCCGCATGAAGGTTGTGTATGCAGGATGTCAGTGGAATACAGTGGTGTTTCAGATGGACAACAATCAAGTCGAGTTTGAGAACTGGTTGGCATCTGCTTGGGACTGGCTTCAAGAAACTATTAACAAAGATCCTACTCGATTCAAGGTCCGGTCCAGGCCTACCTTTAACAACTTCATTGTAGTCCCCAGTCGTGATCCAGAGATGTATCCTCCCGAGCTTCGAACGAGACTCGATACAAAGAGAAACGGTAATGATGTTAATGATGCTATTGTCACGGCAGTTATTTTGTCAAAAGAGGGTGAGATAGTTGATCCTACAAAAGTATGGTCATCGTCGTACATGACTCCTGTTTTTCGTATGAATTATTACAAGGATGGAGATGATTTTGGTCTTTCTCTAACGGTAGTAAAGGCAGAGTACGAACCTTCCGACATGCCCCATCTCTCTAATGATGTTTGGATGATTGACTCAAAGACATCTGGTTCACCTTCTTCTACTGTAGGGACTGATCTGTAAATAGGAATTTGCACATGTTGAACAATTCGATACAATGAAGAAGGAATTTTTTGGACAGTTTGTTTGTTACGAGTTAAAGGCGGCTTTCCCTTTTCACTCATTACAATGGGCAGCAATGCTCCTGTTTTTATAGCGGTTATGGATAATAATGTAAACCAAGAGCGCGTTCGAAGTCCCAATAGTCCTCGTTTGGCACAGTTCCAACTGCAATAAGTACCATAAATCCCAAGAATAATAGAATTATTCTTTGGAACGATAATCCCAGCAGGTATATCGCTAAAACGACAGTGACAATTGAAACAGGGAACCAATGCTCTTGTAGGCCACCTGTCAGAATCATTTTTAGTTTCCTGTAGGAATAATATTCACCAACGATTATATGTTTTCAGGCACATCCGGTCGCGACGCCATCCATGGATTTGGCGGATTTAATGTTAGCGATTTCAGTACACAAGATCACACATTCAAAAAACATAAGTCAAATTTTAACGAACAAAATCGCTCCACTTTCAAGTATGCAGGACCAAACGCTCTTAACCCTCCCAAGGCTACCGACAAGAAAGAACAAAAACTTCCTAATGGAATGAATAAGATCTATAAGTGGAGAGAACAGACCTTGCCTGTTCCGTTGCCCGGTCAAGTTGCCGGGGGTTTTGGCCAAATCCCTTTTGCTTCTTCCGATACGTCCTTGTTACAGTGGAAGCTCCAGCACGGTTACGGTCAGAACGATCCATCTCTCCATCATCTGTTGGACGAGCAAAACATTGCTCCTCGACTAGAGGCTTCGTGGAGACTTCAGAGCGATCCTTACCTTCATTCTGATGTTGGAGTTCCATCCGTTCTTGGTCAAAATTACTTTGATCTGCCTACCAGTAATCCATACCCACAAAACATGAAACACATTTCAAGGGGAAAGCATGATCACACCAATTTACGAGAACAGTTAACACCTGGTGCTTGGAATACTAGTAATACATCTGTAGCAACTTTTCATACTTATTCAGATCCTGAATTGCAAGTTGTGAATGGTGTCGCTGGAACAATTAAGGCTACTCGAGAGCCATTGAACCGACCTCTTCTTTACAGCGATCTTCCAGCCCCTCCTCAACCCGTGGTGCAAAATTAGTTGCCGTACATTGTAATATTCACCAATGAGCGATCCTGAATATCGTTACTACAATTGTAATTTGCAATGCCCGAATCTCAAAACCAAAACGATATACGCCAACAGCGCCAACATAAGTACATGGTCGCCCAGCGGGATCTCGACGGAAAACGGATTTTTAGATTACACGAATATCTTCGACATTGCACCAACTGCGCTGCTGCAAGAAAACTCGGTGGGGGAGCTAACAGTATATCTAAAAAATAATAGTCTCGACAAGATTCAGGTTCTCATGATCATTGTCACCAAAGCTTCCTCTGTCATTGTCACTGCTTTGCCCTACCAAACTGTTGGAAATTTTACTACGAGTACTGTAACTATTTTAAATTCAACCACAGTCAGAATTACTACGAATCCCTATTGTGTTTGTTCGTGGTTTTGGAGAGGAATTTAGTTTCCATAGTTTGTAATATTCACCATAACAATGAGCGATCAAACTGTACGCATTATCGGTCGATTAGATCTTGTCACGACAGATAACAATACTTCTAACAAAGGTGAGATACGATTTACAGGTGAGTTTGGTTCGGATTATGGAAAACTTCGTTCTATCGGATATAGAGGTTTTGGAAATCTGATGCTGGATTGTGCAAATCTCCAACAAGGTCTTGCGATTAGAACTGCATTAAACCAAGACGGTGGAGATGGAGCTCCTGGTCCTTATGCGCCTTACGCCTTGGCAGTAGTTAATAGTGGTCTTGCGGCTCCAGGATGTAAAATGCGCGCACTGCTTGTCGACGATAGCGATTTCACATATGGAGGAAAATTAGGGTCGGCTATTTTTCAAGTAAAGAGAATGAGTACCGAAAGTATGACTTCCACAAATCTTCAATCGTGTATAGGATCCTTTACTCAAAATTCTTTTCGAGCAGGAGAATCCATCATGATGAATCTCGGATTCCAACCGACTTCGGCCAACGGTGGACTGGGATTTTATACACCAACAGGAAATCAGAGTGATAGCGACAATCGATTATTCTTGGGAATGTATAATTCTTCTACTGGAAAAACGCCTAAGACATTATCAGTTACTCCTAGTGGAAATGTGGAGATTCCCAATACCTTAACAGCGGGAACAGTTAATGCGACTACTTATATAGGTCTCCCTGTCCAAAGCGTGGAACCATTGACTTTGGATGATACCAACGACAGGGTAGGAATCAACCAAGTAACACCAACGGAAGCGCTGGATGTGACGGGAAATATATTAGCAAGTGGGACAGTCACAGCGGACACGGTTAGCGCGACCACTTACATAGGCCTTCCTACTCAAAGTGTAGAACCACTGACTCTGGATGATACCAACGACAGGGTAGGAATTAACAAGACCGTACCAACATCAACACTAGATGTGGTGGGATCGACCTACTTGGATGGTGCTACAACCGTAAATG
>Ga0222713_10002130_pt1 | contig 21338 bp, 16 predicted proteins | sample C33_649DmetaG_FD_165061 | JGI IMG/M metagenome (GOLD analysis project Ga0222713, IMG submission 165061) | Estuarine water microbial communities from San Francisco Bay, California, United States - C33_649D | ecosystem: Environmental > Aquatic > Marine > Unclassified | place: USA: California...
GCTAGACCCGCATAGCAGAGAGTATGAGCCAATTTATCATTGATGCAGGCATTGGGCAAACGATCAAATGCAAGTTTTATTCGCACGCAAACTTTTTGAGGTAGCTGCCGTTCTTCAGGGGTATGACCTAATTTAACGTGTAAGTTAAGTTTTTCTATTATGAGTTGTGATTTCATGTGCAAAAGGCGTAGCTAATTTGCATTAGTCCGCTACTATAATCTTATTCTGGCTATTAAGCGAGAAAAATTTATTTATAATGAGGTTTATCAGAACCTATTTGCCTGAGGAGAAAATCCTAGTTTTTGTATTGAGAAAATGGAAAGAAATATGAAAGCAGGTTAGATTATTTAAAATTATTTTTCCATTGACGCAGATAGGAGAATATTTCAACAGGTGTCGTAAGTTTTCTGCCGGTTCTTTTTTCTATACGTGTTTTTATTTCGGGATTATCGCAACGTAAAAAAGGGTTGGTTAATCGCTCTTCAGCTAAGGAACTAGGTACACTGGGTAAATTTTTTTGACGTAATTCTCTTGTTTTTTCTAAACGTTCTTTAATATGAAGGTTATTGGGCTCTATTGTTTGAGCAAAATGTAGATTAGCAAGTGTATATTCATGTCCACAGAAAACTTTCGTTTCATCTGGAAGCCGTGATAATTTATTCAAGGAATTTAGCATTTGCTCGGCAGTACCCTCAAACAACCGACCGCAACCCCCAGTAAATAAGGTATCTCCACAGAATAAAAAATAATTTCCAATATAAGCAATATGCCCTAAAGTATGGCCGGGAATAGCAAGAATTTCAAAAATGGGCCAGTGAGCTAATTCGATTTTATCACCTTCATTGATAAGATGAGTGACACCTACTATTTTTTCTTTTGCAGGACCAAATACAGGAACCGTGTAATGTTTTAAAATAGAGCGAATGCCATTGGTATGATCCCAATGATGATGGGTGATTAATAGGGCATCTAATGTAAGATTGAATTGTTTTAGGTAGGCAAGTACGGGTTTTGCTTCACCTGGGTCAACAATGATGCAGTGTTTCGTTTCTTCGTTAACAAGGCACCAAATGTAATTATCTTTAAAAGCTAAGATAGGTACTACTTGAATCATGATAATCCCCATAAAATTCTTTTATTTTTTTAACGTCCATCCTTTAAACGATAATATTAAGATCAGCCTAATGGATTTAGATTCTCGAAATACTATTTATCAATTTTTTTTCTTGATGCTTGGTGTCGACGATCACGTCGTTTACCTGCTTCCTCATATCGTCTTATTTCATCTTGAGTTTCAGGAATTACTTTTGGAACCGTAGCAGGGCGACCGTTTTCATCTATAGCCACAAAAGTAAAATAGGCAGATACGATGTGGCGTCGTGTCCCAGTGCGGTAATCTTCGGCAAGAACGCGGACGCCGATTTCCATTGAGCTAGTCCAACTACAGTTAATAGCTGCCTGAAAAATTAAAATATCCCCACGAGTGGCAGGTTGTAAAAAATGCATCGCGTCGACTGAAACAGTGACGCAAGGTCTTTGGCTGTGTCTTTCTGCAACTACTGAAGCGACTCTATCGAGAGTGGACATGACTAAGCCACCAAAAACTGTTTCGATTGAGTTCAAATCATTAGGAAATATTTTATAGGTATGATCATGTACAGCCGAGGCTGAAACAGGTTTTTCTTTTGGTATAGTCATGCATCACCTGGTTTTTTTAACCGAAACATATTATAAGCATTAAAATTTATAAGTACATCTTACATTGTCTGACCAATAGTCTCACCAAATTTTACTTTTTTTCCTGACAAATCACTTAACCATTGTATACGATTTGGAGCAAATAAAATGATGACCGTCGATCCTAGTTGAAATTGCCCTATTTCTTTTCCTTTTAATAAAGAAACTTTGTTATTTAAGTAGTGCCAATGGTAGATATGCCGTTTAGAAGCAGGGGCGATAATGCCTTCCCATGTTGTACGGATACTTCCGACAAGCATAGCGCCGATCAAAATGACAGCCATAGGACCTATAGGTGTGGAAAAGAAGGTAATAACCCGCTCATTTCGAACAAATAAATTAGGTAATTCTTTTCTAGTTTGGGCATCTACTGAGAATAATCGCCCAGGAACATAAACCATTTCTTTTAGTTCGCCACTATAAGGAATATGTACGCGATGGTAATCTTGAGGTGCTAGATAAAGGGTTGCAAATTTTCCTCCTTGAAATTGTGCCGCTAACTTTTCTGAACCTCCTAATAAGGCGGGTAAGCCATAGTTTATTTTTTTAGCTTGAATAAGCCGGTTTTCCTTTATGTCACCCATTTGACTAATACAACCATCCACGGGGGAGACAATATCATTCTTATTACTCGATATTGGGCGTATTTCAGGTTTTAAAGATCGAGTAAAAAAATGATTAAAATTAATGTAATTATTGGGGTTTTCTTCTATGGCTAAAGACATATCGACATTGTAATGACGTATAAACCCATAGATTAATCTATTTTTAATCCAAGTTTGTTTGCAGTTTGCGACCCATCCTGCAAAGCGAGATAGGCCATGTTGTGGCAATAATGATTGATAGCGAATACGCAATTAGTTCTCCTTAAGAATTATCAGCGAAAATTTGGCTATTATACCGCGGTCATTTTAATTCATGAAAGTCTGGACTATAGTTTTTTATGGATTCTCAATAGATATCACAGAAAAAATTGTGTGCCTATAGTTGTTCCTCTAATATATTTTTTATTCAAAATAAAAAGGATCTAACGGATAAGTTTAAAGAAAAGATAAAAACTTTTGTAGAAAATTAATCAGATTGGATAAAAGTTAATTTTTTGTTTTATCTTTAAGTAATAAAATGCTTTTAATTGATATAGTGTAACTTCATCAGTAATCTACTGTTATAAGGCCTGACAGTTATATTGGGATTTCGAATAATTATTTATTATTAGAGGAATAATTAAAAAAATATTTTTAATAAAAAGTTGGTTAAACTTAGAGCATAGAAATATTATATTTTTAGCATATTAATCAATTATAGATTCAATAAGAAAATAAACTGTAATCATTTTGACCACCTATTTTCTGCCCTATATAATTGTATAATTGGTGCATCTTAGTTATTGGGTAGCTAAACGATGATTAATAAATTCTGGCCAATTTTTTTAGGCTTATTGCTGACCGTCTCATTAGGATTCGCTAAAGAAATTATTATTTTAAAGACCAAAGCGGGCGAATTTACAATTGATCCTGAAACTTTAGTGATTTCAGTTGTGCCTACTGATGATAAAGCCGCGATTAGTTTGACACAAAAAGGTCAAATTTTTGATCAGATAAAAGATCTTACATTTGATAATAAAATCGCACAATGGTTTTACCCCCATCTGAAAATGCACGTTAAAGTAACAACAGATGAACAAGGGCTGAAATTTTGTTTTAAAACGGATAAAGAGCAAATTTTTCGATGGCCTATCGCAGGATCAACCCCGCAAGCTCAAGCTTTGGTTCTTCCAGATGGGGAAGGACTATATATTCCTAACCATGATTCTTTTTGGCGTAAAGAATTTAAGAAATATCCTAATTTATCGCTTAGTATTCCTTTCTGGGGAATAGCGTATTCTGATGAGGTTTATATCAGTTATATATGGGGTGATCAGGATGTTGATACTGATACACAAGTTTATGAAAAGCAAGGACAAATTTATTTACTGAATGAACACCATTTCTTAAAAAGATCACATTTTCCAGACTATACATTATTGATCCATTTTACTGGAGATACGCCAATTAGTCCCGCATTAGATTATCGTAATTTACTTATGAATGAAAATAAATTTTTTTCACTCAAGAAAAAAATATTAGAAAATGCGAATGTGAATAAATTATTAGGCGCTATCCACATTTGGATTTGGGGAGATGGTAAAAGCTTAACTATGCTAGATGAGTTAGAGCAGTTAGGTATTAAACATGCTTTAATAAATTATGATGCCAGTCCAGTGCAGGATAGCGTTAACATTGAGAAAGAGTTTATCTATAAAGCGGAAGGTATGGGATATTTAATAGGGCCCTATGATAGCTTTGATAATGCTCAAAACCCAAAAACTTCAGATAGTATTACCTCAACTTGGCCAAATCGCTTATGGCCGGAGGCGTGTATTCGAAATGCTAATGGATCGCTTTTAACTGGGTTTGCCAATCGCGGTTGTTATTTAAGTTCAGAAGCACTTCGTCTCAGAGAATCTAAGGAGAAAAATATTGCCAACCAAATTGAAAAAATGTTAAGTAAAGGAGATAATGCACTTTTCCTAGATTGTGATGCCGCTTATCCACTTTATGATGATTATTCAAAATATCATCCGATGACGCGCAAGCAAGATTTAAGTAATCGATTGGAACGGATGCGCTTTATTTGTAATACACAGAAGCTAGTGTTAGGTTCAGAAACTGGATTAGCTTGGGCTAATTCAGCCATTGCTTACAATAACGGCGCATTTTTAGCATTTCCAGAATCCTTTTGGCCTGCTTTACGAGATAAGAAGCATTTTGGTGGGAAGTGGCCTAGTACTGTGCCAAAAGTACTATTCCAGTCTTATAATGTGCCTAATGAGCTCATTTATACTTCCTATAATCCAGTTTATAGATTACCACTTTATGAAGCGGTATTTCATGATTCAGTCGTTACAACCGATCGTTGGGAGTTGAATGAATTAAAAATTCCAGCGATTAGAAAAACTAAGGCTTTATTACAAAACCTTTATAATGTCCCTCCAGTTTGGGTATTGGATCTAAAAACATTGAAAAAAAATAAAAAATATTTTGTTGATTATTACGACTTTTTTTCTCCTTTACATCAGATGGCAGGTTTAGAGGCACTGACGACATTTGATTGGTTAACAGAAGATCATTTAGTGCAACAAACCCAACTTGGTAATCGACTTATCTTAACGGCCAATTTCTCTAATCGATCTTATGAAGATATAAGGCCCAATTGCATACGGGCGGAATGGAAAGAAGATGGCAGCACAACTTTATTTTGTCCAAATAATAAATAATTTTCTGTACTGGATTTTTTTAATTTTATAAATTAATCTAATTCGTCTCAATTTAATAAAAACAATAAAAATATTGAATGAATTATCGCTCAAGCTTTATTTCTATTTGGAATGAAATAAAAAAATTTCCTAGTTTTATAGGAAAAAAAGTTACAGTGAACCAATTAAATGATTCTACTGCTTTCCCATGGTTTTTAATTTTTTCCAAGAATTTTTCTTCCTATTATAGAGAATTTAAGAGTAATAGTTGGGAGCATTTAGTCTCTATTCATAACTTTGAAAATTCTAATGATTTATTACAAGCAAATTTAAGTGATAAGAGAGAATATTTAATAAAAAAATATAATGAACGCTTGTTAGTTTATTCAGAAAATAAATCTAATCCTTTGGTCGTTGACGATAGAGACAGCACATCTCTGGTATTAAATAAAAAAAATTATTTAGAATTTGAAAAAAAAATAATTTACATTATTGACGAAGAAATCGCAAAGAAATTTTCATATAGAGACTTAACTAACAAGGAAATTGAACTAGAGAAAACACGCCTTTTATATCTTGTAAAGCTGGCTTTATTAAAAACATACAGAGAAAAAAATCTTGAAGAATATGACTCTTTAGCTATTAATTATTCTGACTGGCAGAAAGTTTATGAACAATTTCTTCAGCTTATTCTTCAAAAAATTGATGATGCTTCTGTTCAGAAGGAAATAAAAATACAGCTGAAAACTAATTATCGAGAATTTCAGGTTGAATTTTTTATAGAAAGAGAATTTTTCAGTATTTATACAGCGAGTTCAATTTGGGAAAAAATTAACCAATTTGTAATTAAAAACAAAGGAATGCAATTTTTATCCTTAGTTTGGTCAAGCTTAACGACCCATGCTAATTTATTAAACTGGATTAGTTTTATACTGCTAATTTTTTCATTATCTCTTTATAGTTATCCTTTTGTTTTTGTAATTTTGGGGATATCTTTAATCAGTTATTTAGCCATACAATTTTTTTTTTGGTTAAAAAAAAATCGGTAGTGTTACCCAAAATTAATTCAGATGAAACCGAACAAATTCTAAAATCTATTAAATTTGAAGTATTTAATGAAGAAAAAAACAAATATGAATTTAGATTAATTCATGGAATAGTTGATGATTTATCAAAAGTAAACTTGGATCTTAATGAGATTGTAAGCTCAATTTTAACAATTCAAAAAAAAATTGATCCAATTTTTTTTACAAGAAAAAATATAAAAGAGTCCCAACTTTATCAATATTTGACGGAAGTTTATCCGAAAACGCAATTTATTGCCTCTTTGACAGTCAACCTGAGCAGTGTACTGTTTTGCACTTATTTATTAACTTGGGCTATCCAAAGTTTTTTGACAGTTTTGGGTGTGTTTAGTCTGGCAGCTATCATTTCTTCTCCCGCCGTAGTGGGTCTTCTAATTTTAGCCGTAGCCAGTTTTTTTTTGATGTGGCATCTCTGTGAATTTCGTACACGAGAGAATTTTTATGAGCGGACTATTTTAAATAAAATAAAAGAAAAATGTGTGTATTTTTACAGAGATGAACATGGTCGACGGCAATCTATCCAAATTGAAAAATGGGAAAAATTTGAATATTTGCAAGCTAATATTCAGTTTTTAGAGAAAGAATTTAAAAGTTTTTTTGAGAAAAACAATTCAGATAATTTATACAGTCAATTTTATGTTTTATTTAATAGCTGTATTTCAAAAAAAATTTTTCATAATTCTCATGAACAAGATAGATTATTAGGAAATTCAAATCCTATTTTTAGACGGTTAAAAAAATTTTTGAATCGTTTTTTTGCTTTTTCCGGAGGAGGACTTTATGGATATAATCTAGCTCAACAGATTGTATGGAAGAGTGAACTAGGTTTACATGTTTCTCTTAAAATACTTACACTCCCAATCCTATTGATCTTCATACCATTAATTGTCATTAATGGTATTGCCAATCTAGTGACTTATCACTTGCATAGTAGACAACAGAACCGTTTTGAAATGGCAAAAAATTTAGATAGCAAGTTAGAAGCCTTAGAACAAACTAACAAAAATCTTTTATATTTAGCGGCGCTTTTAAATTTGAAACTTAAACAGTCCAATTCTGAGAGTGATCGGAATATAGAAAGGGAATCAGGTAAGGTATTATTGACTGAAAGCCGTATAAATATTATTAGTGAGACTTCTTTTTTTAAAAAGATAAGCCAAGAAAAAATAAACCCAGTTGAATATTTTGATACCAAAGTGAGCGAGAGATTTAACAAGCCTTAATTTGATATATTGGCAAACTGTCTGCTTTAGTCTATTTTAATATTTTGTTTATAACTTAGGTTATTACTGAAGGAAATTTTTTTGGAAATCTATTTAGTGGGCGGGGCAGTACGTGATCAATTGCTGGGTTATCCGATAAAGGAGCGTGATTATGTTGTGGTAGGCGCAAGTCCTGATGAGATGTTGAAGCAAGGATTTCGTTTGATCGGAAAAGATTTTCCAGTATTTCTTCACCCTAAAACCCACGAGGAATATGCCTTAGCCCGTACTGAACGTAAAATTGGACCTGGCTACAAAGGTTTTTCTTGTTATTCGGCACCGGATGTCACGCTAGAGGAAGATTTACAACGTAGGGATTTGACCATTAATGCAATAGCGCAAACAAGCGTTGGCCAAATTATTGATCCTTTTGAAGGGCAGAAAGATATAGAAAATAAGTTGTTACGCCATGTGGGCCCTGCCTTTAGTGAAGATCCGGTACGGATTTTACGAGTAGCGCGTTTTATGGCACGATTTTCCGTTTTAGGATTTCGGGTTGCTAAGGAAACGATGAAATTAATGAAAGCCATGGTAGCTATCGGCGAAGTGCAAGCCTTGGTACCCGAACGAGTTTGGCAGGAATTTTGTATCGCACTGACTGAACCCGCACCACAAGCATTTATTAAAACTTTATATGATTGTGGGGCATTAGCGCTATTGTTTCCCGAATTACAAGACCTCTACAAGCAATATGACCGTCTTGCCGATCGACGGGTTCTCGGTCAACATAGTTATTTATCCGTTTTAGAAAAAGCAGTGGCATTGACCGATGATCCACAAGTACGATTTGCTGCAATACTTTGTGATTTAGGTAAAGGTGTTTCAAAAGAAGAAACACAAGTAGGAATACAGGCGATACAGGTATTGTGTAAGCGTTATCGTGTGCCTCAGATTTATTCATCTTTGGCGATTATTGCAGCTAAGTATCATTTACTTTGTCATCGTGCATTAGAATTGGATGCGACTTCTTTGTATCTATTGTTGGAGAAAACAGGTGCCTTTAGACAATCATCACGTTTAGATCAATTTTTAATAGTTTGTGAAGCGGATTTTCAAGCCTATACTGGCTTAAGCCATCGCATTTATTTACAGAAGGATAGAGTATTAGCTGCTTTTGCTGTTGCTAAAAAAGTATCTGCGAATAAGATAAAAAATGGAGTGACAGGTGCAGCATTAGGAAAAAAACTGGTTGAGTACCGTATCAAAGCCATTGCTAAATTTTTACAAAATATCTAATCATCTGATCCGTTTGAACGATTAGCACATCATTTGTTTACGAATTTAAGTGATTGCATGGAAAAGCGGAGTCTCTTAGAATGTGAGCTCATTTATGATCCTTATTCATCGGAAGACATATTTTTTATAGTGAGTAGTTCATATACAATAGCGGTGGATTAAGATTATTTAAAGAATAGCTCGAATTTAAAGGATCCAACTTTTATTTATGTTAAGTGATGAATTACTCAACTATGCAAAAAAGCTTGGTTTTGGTGAACTTTTTTTTAAAGTAGATCAAGTTAATCATCTTTGTGCGATTGTAGCAATTCATAGCACACATTTAGGTCCCGCTTTAGGTGGATGTCGTTTTGTTGAATATAAATCTATCGATCTTGCGATTCATGATGCGTTACGTTTAGCACAGGGAATGAGTTACAAAGCCGCATTGGCGCATTTGCCTTTAGGTGGGGGTAAAACTGTGTTAATGCGCCCTAAAGAAATATCTGATCGGAGTGCTTACTTTCGCTCGGTGGGTCGTTTTGTGAATGAATTTAAGGGACGTTATATTATTGCGATGGATAGTGGCGTGATAATTGAAGATATGGATGCTATTGCACTCGAAACTCCCTATGTGGTGACAACTTCTAAACATAAAGGTAATCCTGCACCTTATACGGCTTTAGGCGTGTTATACGGTATTGAAGCAGCCGTCAAATTTAAGCTTCATCGTGATCAGTTAGAAGGTATCCATGTTGCTATCCAAGGTATGGGGCATGTGGGTTTTGCTTTAGCGAATGCATTACTGAAAAAAGGGGCTCGCTTAACTATTTGTGATAATAATATCGAGTTAATAAAGCCTTATGCAAGAGATTTAAAGGCTACCGTTGTGAACCCTCGGGAAATTTATGCCGTTAAATGTGACGTTTTTTCTCCTTGTGCTTTAGGGGGAGTTTTGAATGACAAATCAATCGCTCAGCTTAATACGGAGATAGTGGCGGGTGCAGCTAATAACCAATTAGCCGAACCCTATCATGCGGAGATTTTGCGTAAAAAACAAATTTTATATGCCCCTGATTATGTCATCAATGCGGGAGGATTGATTTATGCCTATGCAGAGTATCAAAATCGTTTGAATCGAGAATGTGTAGTGCAATATATATCAAAAATTTATAGTACACTTTTAGGAATATTTAAGTGTGCTGATAGAGAAGATAAGCCCCCTAGCATGGTTGCGGATAGTTTAGCAGAATCACGGTTAAATAGTACTTAAAAAGGGTTTCTATTAAGTTTAGACGGTACTTTTTAAAGAGGTTAATGTATGAATGAAGTTGCGAGATTCTCTGTTGAGTATACGCGTTTTTTGGATTCTAAAGGTGAGGTTCAGCAAGAACTACCTGCGTTTACACATAATGTTCAGGAATTAATAAAACTATATCAGCAAATGATGCTCACCCGTTTATTTGATTATAAAGCGGTGGCTTTACAAAGAACAGGTATGCTCAATACCTATGCTTCGATCCTTGGTCAGGAAGCTATTTCGGTTGGAATAGGTGCGAGCATGCAAAGTAAAGATATCTTATGTCCTTTCTATCGTGATTATGCTGCCCAATTGATGCGTGGCGTAAAAATGAGTGAGATTCTAAATTTTTGGAAAGGAAATGAATGGGGAAATTATTTTAGTGAATGTCCTTTAGATTTCCCTATTTGTATCCCGATAGCAACGCAGCTTTTACAAGCAACTGGCGTTGCAACCGCTTTTAAAATTCGTAAACAAGCCAGAATCGTTGTATCAACTTGCGGTGATGGGGCTACATCGGAAGGTGATTTTTATGAAGCTTTAAATATAGCGGGCGCTTGGCAATTACCCATTGTGTTTGTCATTGATAATAATCAATGGGCCATTTCTGTGCCGCGGAAACATCAAACACATGCGCAAACTTTAGCGCAAAAAGCCATTGCTGCAGGGATTCATGGTGAACAGGTTGATGGAAATGATCTGATTGCTATGAAATTTGTAATGGATAGAGCCATTGCAAAAGCGCGTAATGGAGAGGGTCCTAGTCTCATAGAAGCTTTAAGTTATCGATTATCTGATCATACCACTGCAGATGATGCAAGTCGCTATCGTCGTGAAGAAGAATTACAACAAGCATGGCAAGAAGAACCTTTAAGACGTTTAAGAAATTATTTAATCAAAGAGGGAAGTTGGTCCGATGAAGCAGAGAAAAATTTTAAAAAAGAATGTCAACAGATGATTGAAGTTGCAGTGAATGATTATTTCTCTTTAGCTAAGCCAGCCGTTACGGACATGTTTGATTACCATTATGCAGAATTACCACAGGATTTAATTGAACAACGTATTGAAGCTGAAGCTTTGCTGATGCTGAATAAGGAACTTGCTAGTGGCTGAAATAACGTTGATAGAAGCCATCACGCAAGCATTAGCTTACGAAATGTCTGTTGATAAAGAAGTGATTTTATTGGGGGAGGATATTGGTATTAATGGGGGCGTATTTCGAGCAACCACTGAATTATTTAAAAAATTCGGTGCCGATCGTGTTTTAGATACGCCTTTGGCAGAGTCTATGATAGCGGGTCTTTCAATAGGCATGGCGACACAAGGCCTAAAACCGATTGCCGAATTTCAATTTATGGGATTTAGTTATCCGGCGCTCGATCAAATCATTAATCATGCCGCCCGCTTTCGGAATCGCACGCGTGGACGTTTACATTGCCCTTTGGTGTTTCGCATGCCTTATGGTGCGGGGATCCATGCTCCGGAGCATCACTCTGAAAGTACGGAAGCAATCTATGCACATATTCCAGGTTTACGTACAGTAATTCCTTCCTCGCCTGCACGAGCTTATGGTTTGTTGCTTGCTGCCATTCGTAACCCCGATCCGGTTATTTTTTTAGAACCCACGCGTCTTTATCGCTTAAACAAACAAAAGGTAGTGGATATGGGTGAAGCTTTACCTTTAGACCAAAGTTTTATTTTAAGAGAAGGAAGCGATATTACTTTAATTAGTTGGGGTTCAATGTTGCAAGAAACCTTGCTTGCTGCAGATAAATTATTACAAGAAAAAAAAATGCATGCTGAAGTCATTGATCTTGCTACGATTAAACCTTTAGATATTAATACACTTTTAACCTCTGTAGAAAAAACGGGGCGATGCGTTGTTATTCATGAAGCTGCACGTTTTTGTGGAGTGGGTGCAGAAATTGTTGCTCAATTGACTGAAAAAGGATTTCTATTTTTACAAGCACCGATACAGCGTGTTACGGGTTATGATGTAACGGTTCCTTATGCACAGTTAGAAAAACACTATTTACCCAGTGTTACCCGAATATACAATGTGATTGAGCAAACATTGGAGTTTACATGACGACGTTTAATCTGCCTGATTTAGGCGAAGGTTTACCTGACGCAGAAATTCGTGAGTGGTATGTGCAACTCAATGATTATATTAAAGTTGATGAGCCTATGGTGGCTATGGAAACGGCAAAGGCATTGGTCGATATTCCAGCCCCTTTTAGTGGTAGAGTGACTAAACTCTATGGTCAAGTCGGTGACATTATTAAAACAGGGGAAGCTTTAATTGATATTGGAGAGGGAGATGGTCAAACAAAAACGGCTGATCAAGCGACTGTCGTTGGAAATTTGCAGCGAGGGAGTCACATTATTGAGGAATCCCCTAGGGGGATTCAAACTAAGCAAACCGCTATATCACATCAAAGAGGTATTAAAGCAACACCAGCGATTCGAGCATTAGCAAAGAAACTCCAAATTAATTTAAATGATTGTAAAGGGACGGGTCCAGATGGGCAAATCCTAGTCGCTGATATCGAAAAAATGAGACAGCAAAAATCGATCAAAGAAGTTTCATCGTTAACTCATTCTCAACAATTTTCCATAGCTGATTATGAACCATTACGCGGTGTTCGTCGTGTAATGTCCAACGTAATGAAGCAAGCGCATCAGTCCATTGTACCCGTCACTTTGGTTGATGATGCGGATATCCATGCATGGCCAGAAAAAACTGATATTACTTTACGGCTTATTCGTGCAGTGATGGCCGCTTGTCAGCGTGAACCAAGACTTAATGCTTGGTTTGATGAATCACAATTAGCCTTATGCCAACATAGTCAGATTGATTTAGGTATTGCTATGGATGCGCCTGATGGTTTATTTGTTCCCGTTTTAAAAAATATAGCACAAGAAAGTGCGGTTAATTTAAGAAGAGCCATAGATAAATTTAAAGCTGAAGTCAAGAATCGTAGTATTTCGCCGGATGCATTACTTAATCCAACTTTTGTGTTATCCAATGTAGGTGTCTTTGCAGGTCGTTATGCTACACCTATCGTTATTCCACCGATGGTTGCAATTCTGGCTGTTGGACGAATGAATGAAAAAGTTATAATTGAGCAAGGAAAAGTTAATGTACACAAACAATTACCTTTATCTTTAACAGTGGATCATCGCGTTATTACGGGTGGTGAAGCCGCACGGTTTTTATCGGCTTTAATTATTGATTTGCAAGCTATATGATGTTTAATAATGTTATCTTTACCTGTGCGTAAACGTTTTGGCCAACATTTTCTACATGATGGCGCTATTATTGATAGAATCATACAAGCAATCGCACCCCAAAAGACGGATGCTATGATAGAGATAGGTCCTGGTTTGGGCGCTCTAACTCAGTATTTGTTACCACAGCTTGAGCGCTTAACTGTCATAGAGCTTGATAAAGATCTAATTCCCCTACTCGAGGAAAAGTGTGCTGGCTTAGGAAAGCTAATTATTTATCAAGGAGATATTTTAAAAATTGACTTTCACTCTTTAGCTGAGTCTAAGCAAGTTTGGCGTTTGGTAGGAAATCTTCCTTATAATATTTCGACACCTTTATTGTTCCACTGTCTTAAGCAAGTTCATCTTATTCAAGATATGCATTTTATGCTACAGAAAGAAGTAGTTGATAGAATTAATGCTTATCCCGGCCAAGCGAGTTATGGTCGTTTAAGTGTGATGATTCAATATTATTGTCGAGCTGAAAAACTATTTAATGTAAAGCCCGGGGCATTCCAGCCACCACCAAAAGTTGATTCAGCCGTTATTCGCTTAATTCCTTATAAAGAGCTATCTTATAAAGCAAAGGATCCAATACTGTTTGCTGAAATAGTAAGAAATGCATTTAATCATCGTCGAAAAATGCTACGTAATAATTTGATTAACTGGTTAGAAGAACAAGATTTTGAGCAATTAAAAATTAACTCAATGTTGCGCCCAGAACAATTGATGGTGAATGACTATGTTAAGTTAGCTAATTTCGTTGCTAAAAAAAATGAGTTAAAAAAAACTTAGATTTTTTATAGAAAGTTTTAAGCATCTCACGCTAATAAAATTATTGCGAGATGGTTAAAAAAATAAACTTTAATGATGATCTTTATATTTATTAAAAAACTCATGGAGTTCTTTTTGTGCCTGTTCTTTGCTAGTACCGTATCGTTCCTGAATTTTTCCAATTAATTTTTCTTTATCGCTATGTAGTTGTTCCCAATCGTCATTGGTTAATTTTGAAAACTTTTCACGAAGTTTACTTTTAAGTTGGTTCCATTTCCCTTTTAACTCTTCAGGGTTCATATGCTTCTCCTTGAGTTGAGATAAAAAATATTTCCATTAATTTTTATTCAATTCAGTATAGCTTGACTGTAGTGGTTTGAGGTAATAAAAATTATTTAGCTTTTAATCCAACGAGATATGATTGGATTTAACCTAAATAAATTTAGGTATTTTTCTTTATTTCAATTAGGTGAATAGTAAATACCAGTGTTTGATTAGGTCCAATCGCTTTATCAACACCATGTTCACCATAAGCTAGTTGTGGTGGAATAACTACTTGATAGGTGGCGCCTGGTTTCATGATTTTTAAAATTTCTATCCAACCAGGAATCACATTATTTAAAGGAAAAGTAACAGGCTCTTTTGATTTTTCGAAAACAGTTCCATTAATATAACTTCCAGTATATTCAACTTTCACTATAGAAGTATCGGTGGGGTTATTGCCGCTACCCGCTTGTATGACTTTATATTGAATTCCACTTTTAGTTGTTATGACACCTGGTTTTGTTTTGTTAATGGCCAAGAAAGCATCGCCTTGCTCCTTATTTTTAAGACTAATATTTTTAAATTCAGCTTGTTTCTTATGCATCAATTCTTGTTGAAAGTTTTTCAAAATATCCGCCATTTGTGCTTGGGTTAATAGAAGTTTACCATGAGTGCTATCAGATAATCCTTTTTCTAAAGCCACTGGATCAACATCGATGCCTTGTTCTTTAAAATTGGCCGCCAAATCCGCACCAATACTATAACTAATTTGGCCTTTAGCCGTTTTTAACAAAGGAGAGTTAGAGATAATTTTGGAAAAAGTAGAATGAGTTTTGAGTTGATTAACCGTAACTGGAGAGGTACTCTGTGCAGCCAGTATGTTTGAACTGATGAGTAAACTAGCCAGGGCAGTCAATACAGGTAATCTTGTCATTGGATTTCCTCTAGAGAGACGGTGTTAAAAATGAATAGTTTGCCCTAACTTTCGTTAGAAAACTACAGTTAATTAATAAAAATTTAAAAATTATGCCATTTTCTACAGAATATGATGTCATTATTGTCGGCGGAGGCCATGCGGGCACTGAGGCGGCTTTAGCGGCGGCACGCTTAGGAGCGTCAACTTTATTATTGACGCATAATATTGAAACACTTGGCCAATTGTCTTGCAATCCATCGATAGGAGGGATAGGTAAAAGCCATTTAGTGAAAGAGGTGGATGCATTAGGAGGTATCATGGCGCATGCGGCTGATCAGGCAGGAATCCAATGGCGGATACTGAATGCTAGCAAAGGTCCTGCCGTACGCGCAACAAGAGCTCAGATGGATCGATGCTTATATAAACAAGTAATTCGTAATGTTTTAGAAAATCAAGAAAATTTATATATCTTCCAGCAGAGTGTTGATGATGTAATCCTTCGATCTAACCAAATAGTTGGTGTGGTTACACAGATGGGATTATATTTTTATGCAAAAGCAATTGTGCTGACTGCGGGTACCTTTTTAGCAGGGAAGATTCATATAGGTCTGAAACAAGCCCAAGGGGGACGTGCAGGGGATCCCGCGGCTAATTCCTTAGCAGAGAAGTTGCGCCAATTACCTTTACGGATTAAACGTTTAAAAACTGGGACGCCTCCACGTTTAGATGGCCGTACGATTAACTACCCAGTTTTACTAGAGCAGCCGAGTGATACTCCTTTGCCGGTGTTTTCCTATTTAGGAAAAATAGACCAACATCCTCCACAAATAAGTTGTTTCATTACTTATACCAATGAAACAACTCATTCAATCATTCGTTCCGGTTTAGATCGTTCTCCCATTTATAGTGGAGCGATAGATGGAATAGGGCCGCGTTACTGTCCTTCTATCGAAGATAAGGTGGTACGTTTTGCGGATAAATCAGCCCATCAGATTTTTCTTGAGCCCGAAGGCCTTCATACGCATGAAGTCTATCCCAATGGAATTTCAACCAGTCTACCTTTTGATGTTCAGTGTGATTTAATTCATAGCATAAAAGGACTAGAAAAAGCACATATTACTCGTCCAGGTTACGCGATTGAATACGATTTTTTTGATCCTCGCGATCTTTATCCTTCTTTAGAATCGAGATTATTAGAAAATTTATTTTGTGCGGGCCAAGTTAACGGAACAACCGGGTACGAGGAAGCGGCTGCACAGGGACTTATTGCTGGCTTGAATGCCGCTTTAAAAGCCCAAGGAAAAATGGCATGGTATCCACGTCGTGATGAAGCTTATATGGGCGTATTAATTGATGACTTGATTACACAGGGTACGCTTGAGCCTTATCGAATGTTTACGAGTCGGGCAGAATACCGCTTATTGTTGCGTGAAGATAATGCGGATCTGCGTTTAAGTGAGGCTGCGTTTCGATTAGGACTAATTAATGAAGCGCGCTGGCAAAGTGTCAATGATAAACGAATTACCTTAGAACAAGAACAACATCGCTTGAAGAGATTGTCAATTAAGCCTAATACATCGATAAGTGCAGCGATAGAAACACATTTAGGTCAAACTTTAACACGTGATTATCGTGCTGCTGAATTATTAATGCGGCCTGAATTAAATTACGTTGATCTAATGAAAATAAAAGGTTTGGGGCCCGGAGTTGATGATCCTGTTATTTCGGAGCAAATTGAAATTCAAGCTAAATATCAAGGGTATATTGATAGGCAATTGATTGAAATTCAACGGCAAGCACGTTATGAAAATATTATTTTACCGATCAATCTTGATTATAATCAAGTTAAAGGTCTTTCAAATGAAGTTAGAGAAAAATTAATCCAACATAAGCCATTAAATTTGGGACAAGCATCGCGTATTCCCGGCATTACTCCTGCTGCAATTTCATTGTTATTGGTCTACGTTAAAAAGTAAAAATTGACTCTATGCTTATTTCTGAATTTTTAGATTTATCCATTCCTACTCAACCAGGTCAAAGTTTACGTTTAAGAAACCTACAACAAGATAGTCTTGCTTTGGCCTTAGATCAGATAGCCAATCGCAGTGAAGGTGTAATTTTATTGATTACACCCGACAATCTAATGGCTAACCGACTTGAAGCGGCATTAAAGTTTTTTTCACCCCATTTAACTATCATGAACTTTCCCGATTGGGAAACGTTACCTTACGATTATTTCTCGCCACATCAGGATATTATTTCACAACGGCTTTCAACCTTAGCACAATTGCATCAGATTGATCGTGTTTTATTGTTAATTCCTATTACGACCTTAATGCAAAAAATTGCACCGCTAAGCTATATTCAAGCGACAACTTTAATTGTTCACTGTGGAGAGAAAAGAACTATCGAAGGGATGCGAAAAAATTTACAACGAGGTGGTTATCATGGTGTCTCTCAAGTTTTAACGCGTGGGGAATTTGCCGTACGAGGATCTATTTTAGATATTTTTCCCATGGGTAGCGATTTACCTTACCGCATTGATTTTTCTGATGATGAAATAGATAGTATTCGTTACTTTGATCCAGATACACAGCGTTCAATAGAGAAAGTAGAAAAAATAAACTTACTTCCTGCACGAGAATTTCCTCTATCTGAGGATTCAATTAATTTTTTTCGCCAACAATGGCGTCAAAATTTTATTGGAAATCCTTTAAATTGTCCTTTATATGAAGCCGTAAGTGAGGGGCATGCTCCAGCTGGAATAGAATATTATTTGCCGTTATTTTTTTCTGAAACCCAATTATTAATAGATTATTTGCCAAAAAAATCTTTAATTTTACAAGTTAATAATGTAAAGCTTGCCGCAGAAAATTTTTGGAAAGAAACCAATGAACGTTATGATCAACTTAGACATGATGTAGAACGACCCCTATTGGATCCTAAGCAACTTTATGCAGATGTCGATCCATTATTTAATCGATTAAAAGAATTTCCAAGGATTTTGTTACAACAAGCACCCACTGAAGCCATTGATACTTATCATTCGCCTGTTAAAGGCTTTCCTAACTTAATGGTTGATTATAAGCTTGAGTCCCCATTAGAGCATTTAGATGCTTTTCTATTTGAGTTTTTAAAAGATCCTCACGCTCGCGTTTTGTTCTGTGTGGAAAGTGCAGGTCGCAGAGAAGTGCTATTGGGTTTACTTAATAAATTTTCCATTCAAGTTTATCGTTGCGGAACTTGGCAGGAGTTTTTGCATTCCTCTGAACGTATTCATATTATTATAGCGCCACTCGAAGAAGGTTTTTATTTAGAAAAACCACATATGGCATTAATCACCGAAGCCCAGTTATTTGGTAGTCAAATTATCCAGAAGCGACAATCCAAGTCGAAAGATTTAGATAGTCATACGATAATTCGAAATTTAGCAGAGCTCACTGAAGGTAGTCCCGTTGTACATATCGATCAGGGTGTCGGACGTTATCGAGGGTTGCAGCATTTAAAAATAGATGGCCAGGAAAATGAATTTTTGATTGTCGAATATGCAGCCAAAGCTAAATTATATGTTCCTGTTTCTTCGCTTAACTTAATTAGTCGTTATAGTGGAAACGACAGCGAACATGCTCCTTTACATCAATTAGGTTCTGATCAGTGGGAAAAAACAAAACGTAAAGCCGCTGAACAAATGCGAGATGTTGCTACTGAATTACTGGATATTTATGCCCATCGTGCCGCACACAAGGGTTATGCCTTTCATCTACCCGAGCAGGATTATCAAGCATTTGCTGCACAATTTCCTTTTACAGAAACACAGGATCAAGCGCAGGCAATCCAGCAAGTAATCAAAGATATGACTTCAGAACGTACTATGGATAGATTAATTTGTGGTGATGTTGGTTTTGGTAAAACTGAAGTTGCAATGCGAGCTGCGTTTTTGGCCGTGCAATCTAATAAGCAAGTGGCCATACTTGTTCCAACCACATTGTTAGCACAACAGCACTATCAAAATTTTAGTGATCGTTTTGCGGAATGGCCAGTGCAAATTGAAATGATTTCACGTTTTCGTAGTGTAACCTTACAGAAAAAAATTCTAGAGCGTTTACAGCAGGGAAAAATAGATATTTTGATAGGAACGCACAAATTATTAAGTAAGGAATTACAATTTCCAAGGCTAGGATTATTGATTATCGATGAAGAACATCGTTTTGGTGTGCAACAAAAAGAACGTTTAAAGGCTTTGCGTTCGGAGGTGGATATTTTAAGTTTAACTGCAACGCCTATTCCTCGTACTTTAAATATGGCTTTATCGGGCTTACGCGAATTATCTATTATTGCTACACCCCCGGCACGGCGTTTATCGATTAAAACCTTTGTGCAAATGCGGAATACGAGTTTGATTCGTGAAGCAATATTGCGTGAATTACTTCGTGGAGGCCAAGTTTATTTTTTACACAATCAAGTGGATAGCATTGAAAAAACCGCAAGAGAATTAGAAACGTTAGTTCCAGAAGCGCGAATTCAGGTGGCTCATGGTCAATTACGTGAAACTCAACTTGAAAGAGTGATGTCAGATTTTTACCATCAACGTTTTAACGTATTGCTTTGCACAACAATTATCGAGACTGGAATTGATGTTCCGTCGGCTAATACCATTATTATTGATCGTGCAGATAAATTTGGTTTAGCGCAGCTTCACCAATTACGTGGACGCGTAGGACGTTCTCATCACCAAGCTTATGCCTATTTAATGACACCTTCTAAAGAAATAATGACAGCGGATGCTATGAAACGTTTAGAAGCATTTACTTCTTTAGAAGATTTGGGAGCAGGTTTTACTTTAGCTATGCACGATTTAGAAATTCGAGGTGCAGGTGAAGTATTAGGTGAGCAGCAAAGTGGCAATATGCAATCCATCGGTTTTTCACTGTATATGGAATTACTCGAACAAACTGTAGAGGCTTTAAAATCAGGGAAAGAACCTGCACTAAAATCGGTTGGTAACGCGGTAGAAATTGATTTACAAATCTCGGCATTAATTCCAGAAAATTATTTACCCGATGTACATACGCGTTTAGTTCTCTATAAACGCATCGCGCATGCAAAGAATAAACAAGAACTAGAACAATTGCAAGTTGAGATGATTGATCGGTTTGGTTTATTACCACAAGCACTGAAGAATCTATTTCAGTTAAGCGAATTAAAACTCATTGCACAAAAAATTGGGGTTAAAAAAATTGTAGCTGGACCAGAGGGAGGGCGTATTGAATTTAACGAAAAGCCTAATATTAATTCAATGGATATTATCGAATTAATTCAGAAAAATCCGACAAGCTATAAATTAAATGGACCATCACGCTTAACTTATATGATTAAACAATCCACTGCTGATTTAAGAATTAAAAATATAGAAATTTTATTAAATAAATTAAAAAATAATGAGATAGATTAATTATTATTTTATTTACAAATTTATTATTGTAGAATAATTTTGCGGGGACTGATCTGAAGTATTAGATGAATGCAACTTAATTTTAAACTTTCCATTTTTTCGTAAAGTTTCCGATTATTACATAATTTTTACGTAAGACTGGTTACGTAATTGTCTAAGCCAATTTTTTAGTGCTTGCTGAAATTTACGTTGATAAATTAATTGGGCCGCTTGTTGGCGAGAAATGTCTTTGGCGGTTTGTAACTTTTGTGCACGACCTATAACCTGAACAATATGCCAACCAAATTGAGTTTTGAAAGGTAAGCTCATTTGGTTAATAGCGAGGTTTTTTATTTGTTTTTCAAAGGTGGGATCAAAAACGCCCGGTAAGGTCCACCCTAGATCACCCCCTTTGTAAGCGGAACCCGGGTCTTGCGAATATTTTTTTGCAAGTTTAGAAAAATCACCACCACGTAAAATATCTGCACGAATTTCATTAAGTCGATTTTCTGCTTGTTTATCATTAAGTAAAGGAGAGGTTTTAATTAAAATATGTCGAGTATGTGTGGATGTGACATAATGTGCTTTAGTTGTGTCGCCTTGTATTTCTAACAAACGAATAAGGTGAAAACCATTGGCCGCCTGAATAGGACCTGTGACTTCACCCGGCTTAAGGTTTTGTACCGCTGCTTGAAAGACATCGGGTAGATCATTCAGTGGACGCCAACCTAAATCTCCACCCGTTAAAGGAAAATTAGATTTTTTGGCTTGTGCTATTAACGCTTGAAA
>Ga0222713_10002132_pt1 | contig 21330 bp, 15 predicted proteins | sample C33_649DmetaG_FD_165061 | JGI IMG/M metagenome (GOLD analysis project Ga0222713, IMG submission 165061) | Estuarine water microbial communities from San Francisco Bay, California, United States - C33_649D | ecosystem: Environmental > Aquatic > Marine > Unclassified | place: USA: California...
GAAGAGCTCCAAAGGTGCTCGCCCGGATCATTGAAGTCGCCATCGTTATTCGCATCCACCCAAATCGCAAACCACTGGCCGGAATAGCCGGTCGTCAATCCGATGTTGAGTTGTGCGGTTTGCTGAACCATCACTGTGTCGGAGGTGTAGTCCGCAAATCCACCGGTAGAACAACCCGTGGCGGTCTGATTCACGTTGTTCAGGGAGGCGTTGTCGATGTAGTCGCCGAACGTACACCCAGTGGTGTACAAACTGGTCGTACAATACGTCTGTGCCTGTGCTCCAAAGGAGATGCCCAAAAGGAGCATTAAGAGTGCGTACATTCGTTTCATGCGTGCGGTAGTTTGTTTAGAAGGGGTAAAAATGATGAAAAAACGCTATCAATGGTGCTCCGGAAACTCAATGTGGCTCGTCCTTATCACATTTTGGGGAGGCATTGGGGGCTGTGCCCTGCCTGCAGCACCCGACGGAGGCCCCCGCGACAAAGAACCCCCTGTCATCCTGGAAACCAGTATCCCTCAAGGCTCCGTGAATGTTAGGGAGGCCGAAGTTTGGTGGCGGTTTGACGAATTCGTCGTGCTAAGCTCACCCCAACAAAATTTTATCAGTTCGCCCCCTTTGCCTGTTGGAACGACCTATGAGTTGCGTGGGAAGTCCTTCAAAGTGGCTTGGCCCGAACCTCTTCTGGAGAACAGCACCTACGTTTTTCAATGGGGAAATACCATTCGCGACCTGCACGAGGGCAATGTCCTCAAGGGCGTTCAGTGGGTCTTTTCGACGGGAAATCAACTCGACTCGGGCGAAATCCAAGGCCGCGTCGTCGATCCATGGACCGGCGAAGGGATGAAAGATGTGGCCGTTTGTCTATACCCCACTTCGGATCATTGGAAAGGGGATCCCGAGCTCTCCGATTCATGCGTCTTCACCGTGGCCAACTATGCCACACGAACCAACGACAGCGGGTACTACACCTTTTCTTTCTTGCGCACGGATACGGCCTATGCCATCCGGGCCTTTGCGGATTCCGACGGGAACAATAAACTCAGCCCCGGGGAATTGACCCCTATTGGGTTTTTGACGGACACCTGGCGTCCATGGAACAGCCCTTGGAAAGAAAACTGGGGCCCCGTGGACTACCTGCCTCCCATTCTTCTCATGGACCAGAAAGCCCTCCCGGACAGTGTACTCGCCTGGGAGCCTTGGGGAGCGGATAGCTCCGGCACGTTAAAACTCAGCTGGACCCATGGCTGTGGCCCTAGGCAAGCTGTGGATGGGGAACTCTCCAATCCGGAAGGCCTGCCTTTCCTCCTTCAGCTCAAAGACAAAACAGGCATCTATGCGCAGTGGACGAGCAATCAGCCCTGTGCCGACCATACGGAAGTCCTAACCGGGCTTCCTCCCGGGACCTACACCCTCCAAGCCGTGTACGACCGCAACGCGAATGGCACGCTCGATGCGGGAGACTATTGGTCTGGAGAAGCCCCGGAGACCCGCATTTTCGCCACGGAAAAAATCGAGATCAAAGCGAATTGGGAGGTCGAAACCCATTGGGAATTGCCCCGAAATAATCCTATTTCTTGGGAATTTCACTAGGGGCGCTGCGCCCGCGACCTCAGCCCAGCGTGAACGCATCTGCGTCCCCCAAGAAGGGATAGCGCTTGCGCACCGCGGCCAAATGGACCGCTTCCCAGGTAGACGAAATCCAGCCTGATTCCCCCGACGCACCTGTGGCCAGCACATCGCCCCAGGGCCCGATGCTTGCAGATCCTCCTGCGTGCTGTACGCCAAAACCATCTTCGCCTATCCGATTGACTCCCAAGACATAGCACTGGTTTTCCATGGCCCGGGCACGCAAGAGCGTATCCCAAGCCGATTGCCGTGCCTCTGGCCAATTGGCGGGGACTAAGATGCCATCGTATTCGGGACCGTCGTATTCGGGGCCGCTGGGCGTCTGGCGCAACCAAACAGGAAAACGCAAATCATAGCAGACGGCCAAGAGCAGGCGCCAACCTTGCACGGTGACCACCACGCGCTGCTCCCCGCCATCAAAAAACTCCGCTTCTCCCGCAATGCTAAAGCGATGCCGCTTGTCGTAGGTGACAAGTTCCCCCGAAGGGCCGGCCAAAAAGAAGCGGTTCCGGTAGCGGCCGTTTTCCTCCCGAACGAAGACCGTTCCGCCCACCCAAGCCTGCACGTCGCGCGCCCAGCGCCGCAGGGCGGCCGCTGGCGCGCCGCCGTCGGGTCCAGCGGCTACCGCCGCCAACTCTTCCGGACGCGTGGCGAAGCCTGAGGCAAAGGTTTCGGGCAGAAGGTAGAGGTCCGCCTTGGGGACCGAGGCCCAGCGCCCTTCCCAGACAGAGAGATTTCCCGGCACATCGGCCCAGCGGATATCCCCTTGCCAACCGGCTACCCGGAGATCCATCATGGCTGAGATGCTGTTTTGCGAAAATCCGATGCGCGCTCCTTCAGCAGCCAGCCAATGTGCTCAATGAGGAGGTCGGCTTCTTCGGCGGAGGTGCCGTCGTAGTAGCCACGTAATCGGCCCTTGTGGTCGATAAGCACCAGATTTTCCGTGTGGATGAAGCTGTGTTCGTCCCAGCCTTGGCCCTCTTCTAAGACGGCGAAGTAGGAGGTGCGGGCGAGTCGGTTCAGTTCGGCCGGCTCACCCGTGAGGAGCCACCAGCGGGAGGGGTTCACATCGTTCGCGGCGGCGTAGGCGGCGAGTACTTCGGGTTGATCATAGTCCGGCATGGCGCTGTGCGACAGGAGTTGGACCACGTTGTTGTCGAGGTAGGCGGCTTGGACGGTGCGCATATTGACGGCCATGTCCATGCAGATACTGGGGCAGGTGGTAAAGAAGTAGTTGACGACCCGAATTTTACCCTCCACATCGGCTTCGGTGCGTGTTTGGCCCATTTGATCCACCAGGGTGAATGGGGCAACCACGTGATTCATACCGATGCCCTCCATGGAGTCAGCCACCACGGCCGGATTGAGGTCCGATGGGTTCAAAATAGGAAGCCGAGGTTCCGGGGTTTGGATGCGAATCGCCAAAACCACGCCCACGACAAAAACAAGAAATACCAGGCCAATTTTCAGTTTTTCAGCATTTCGAAGTCCCATGGTCCTATTTTTGTTATTCTTAACAAAGGAAGTAAACCCCCGAGCCATGAAAAAATTTGCCCTTATACTTTTTGCTTTGGCTGCCCTTGTTAGTAGTTGCGACCCGCAAGAACCGGGACCCGAAATGGTCAATCTTGAGGTGCGCCTCCAGCCCGTTTTTGGCTCCGATTCCAATCCCTTGGTATTTGAGAACGCCTCTTACCCGATGGGCTCGGATACGGTGAAGTTCACCCGTACCGATTTCATTCTCTCCGAATTTGCCCTGCTTGACGAGCAAGGAAACCGTGTAGACATTCGAAACGAATACGCCTTGGTGAACCTGCCCGCAACGGATAGCTGGACCCTGCCGACCAGCATCACGCCCGGCACCTATAGCGGATTCGCCTTTTCCATAGGCCTGGATAGTGCGATCAACCACGGCGATCCCACCATCTGGTCGAGCAAGCATCCCTTGAATCCGGCCGTGAACAATTTGCATTGGGGCTGGACCGGCGGCTACATTTTCGCGGCCATGGAAGGGTACTACCAAGAAGGCGGCGTGCAAAAGCCTTGGCTCTACCACATTGCCTTGATGGAAAACAAAATGGATGTGGTCGTGACTGCCCCATTGGATTTGACCGATTTCAAAACCCTGACCTTGAACCTGGATTTGGAGGCCTTTTTCAAAGCGGTACATGACCTCAGCCCTGTGGAAGATGGGGACTTTAGCCACAGTACATTTGACAATGGGCTGGCCCAAAAACTCTCTGAAAACTTGAGCCAGAGCTTCCGCTTTGCCTCGCTCGAAAATCAAACGCCGTGAAATTTCAACACATCGGATTTCTTGCCCTCGCAGCCCTGTCGCTCTTATCGTGCGAAGAATGGGGCGGGAAGAAGCCGCATGTGACTACCCCATACGTCTTGCAGATTCCCACAGGCATGCCACAGCCTGCCTTGCCGGAGGACAACCCCCTCACCGTGGAAGGCATCCTACTCGGTCGCCAACTCTTTTATGATCCCATCCTTTCCCTCGACAGTAGCCAGAGCTGTGCGTCCTGCCACAACCCGGCCTTTGGATTTACAGACAACGGATCCGCCTTTAGTGCAGGGGTAGATGGCTCTGTAGGAGACCGAAATTCCATGCCCTTGCACAACTTGGCCTGGCACCAAACGTTCTTTTGGGACGGCCGCTCACCGAGTTTACGCGAACAGGCCCTGGATCCCATCTCTAACCCCATTGAGATGAAGGAGGACGTGATGCATGTGGTGGCCAAACTCCAACGCCAGCCGCGCTACCAAGCCGCCTTCGAGGCTGCCTTTGGCGAGGATGTCGTCACTCCTGAGCGAATGGGACTCGCCATGGAGCAGTTCATGCTCACGATTCTCAGCGGAGGCGAAAGTAAATTTGATCGCTTCGAGGCGGGACTGGAAAGCCTGACACCGGAAGAAGAACTCGGGTTGCAATTGTTCAACGGCGAATCCAATCCCAACAGCCCCACCCCCGGGGCGGATTGCTTCCATTGCCATGGGGGTGCCCTCTTCACGAACCACAAATTCATGAACAATGGTTTGGATAGTAGCTTGACCGATTTGGGCTTGGGCGCGGTGACGGGAAAGGCCTCCGACGATGGGAAATTTAAAGTTCCCTCCCTGCGGAACATTGCTTATACCGCCCCGTACATGCATGACGGACGCTTTCAAACGCTGGAACAAGTCATCGAATTTTATGATTCTGGGGTGGCTCCCAATTCGCCCAATTTGGACCCCAGTATGGTGGGCTTTGTCCAAATGCATTCGGGAGCGACAGGACTCAATTTAACTTTGGCACAGCGCCAAGCACTCGTCGCTTTTCTAAACACGCTCACCGATACCCGTATTGAAACGGATACCCTCTATTTAAATCCCTTCCAATGAAAAAAGGACTCCTTCTCCTCGCCTTCATGGCCCTGCCTGCCCTGGCTTTCGCCCAGAAAAAAATCGAAGTCACCTTCCAAACAGATGGCGTGTGTGGCATGTGTGAAAAACGCATTGAAACCGCCCTGCTTAATATCGATGGGGTTTGGACCGCTGATTGGGACCGTGAAAGCCATGCCACATATGTGGTGTATAATCCCAAAAAGGTTAGCGAAATCGCCCTTCACGAAGCAGTAGCCGCCGTGGGCCATGACACGCCCAAGGTGAAAGCCAAGGACGAGGATTACGCCAAGGTGCATGCCTGCTGCAAATACCGTGAGGATGAAGTGCAAAACGCTCACCACGGCGGTTGATGCGACGCACTAACGCCTTCTGGGGGCTCTGCCTCCCCCTCTCCCTCTTCGGGCAGGTGGATACATCGCTGTATAATAGCCTTCAGATCGATGAAGTGGTCGTCCGCGAAGAGGCCTCGGGGCTTTCCCTCGATTCCAAATCGGCTACGCTGGATTTGACCATCTCGCGCACGGAGCTCAAAAAGGCCGCCTGCTGCAATCTGTCGGAAAGCTTTGAAACCAATCCCAGCATCGACGTGTCCTTCACCGATGCTGTGACGGGCACGAAGCAAATTCAACTTTTTGGGTTGGCTGGAAAGTATGCCCAAATTCAGGTCGAAATGACTCCGCTGGTACGGGGCCTCCTCGCCAACTCGGGGCTCAGCTTTATACCCGGAACCTGGGTTCAAAGCATTCAGCTCACCAAGGGTATTGGCGCGGTCAATAACGGTCCCGAAAGCATGACCGGCCAAATCAACGTCGAGCTCCTCAAGCCGGAAGATCTAGTCGATGCCGCGGAGTCCCCGGATTCGGAAGGCCGCGGGGATGTTATCCTCAATGGCTACGTCAACCAGGGGGGGCGCTATGAGTTCAACGAAGCCTATGGCGTCCGCATCAACGATAAGTGGATGGTCGCTAGTCTGGGGCATATTAGTGGGCGTCAACAGGGCACGGACATCAATGGTGATGGCTTCCTAGACAACCCGTTAGGCTACCAAGTCAATGGCATGCTGCGGGCCCGCTATTTTGGGCAAAATGGCTGGGAGGGCATCTATACCTTTCACGCCCTAGAAGACGTCAAGAAAGGGGGCCAAATCCTTTCCGCCTTTGCCCCCGGCACTTCCGTGGACGACCTCTGGTCTTCCTCTATGAAGCAGGGGCGCGTGGCCTTCACGGCGAAAACAGGCTGGGTGAATCCAGACCTTCCTGATCAGTCGATCGGAACCATTCTTCAGCTCTACTCCAATGAGATGGACGGTTCCATGGGGAATGCCATCGATCCCCTCCATGCCAGTTCCCTCTACGGCATCCAAAACGGCGGGATGGGCCAATTCCTCTTCCGCCACGGCTGGGGCACCTGGAGTCAGACGTCGGGGGTGCTGCTGACGGCAGACCGCTACGACTTCGATTTTGTGCAAACAGACCTCGGTACGACGATGGGCTGGACGGAGGTGGATTTGGGCCTTTCCACCGAATGGACCTATGCCCCTTCGGATCGCTTCACGGCTGTTTTGGGAGCCCGCTACGATTGGAATTCCATCGTATCGCATCAAGTCTCGCCCCGCATCCACCTGCGCTGGGAGCCCGTGGAAAAACACACGCTCCGCCTAGCAGCAGGTCGCGGATTCCGCAACGCATTGCCCTTGGTGGAGGAATGGGGCCGCTTGGCCACCAACCGCACCTTGCGCAGCCAACCTTCTAGGGTTGCACACATTATGGGCGGTCATTCCCTCAACATGGAAGAGGCCTACAACACAGGTTTGAGCTATGCGTGGAACTTTGTCATGAATTACATGCCGGGATCGCTTCAGCTCGATGCCCACTCGACCGTCTTCGGTCAAACCGTAGTCCAAGACTATTGGACGCCTGGCCAACGCTACCTCTACACGCAGTTTACCTCGTCGGGGGAGCCCATCCGGCCCATGACCTCTCAAACAGCGGGGGCATCATTCACTTACCAGCTCAACAAGCGAACGGAGATGCGTCTAGCCTATCGCTACCAAGATTTGCGCGTGGTCTACCGAGATGAGACGGGCATTGTTTCACAGAACGTTTCATTGCCGGCCCCCTTCGTGCCGAAGCACCGTCTCATGGCCCATGTCAGTCGCGAATTCCAAGGCGATTGGACCGTCGATGTCACCCTGCAGCGCTATGGCGAACAGCCCATTCCCGGCACGGATCCCAGTGCCTATCCGTCCGTAGAGACGGCCCCAGCCTTCAACCTACTGTACGGTCAAATTCGAAAGGCCTGGGCGGGAGGCGATGTCTACCTCGGCATAGAAAACGGCCTGAACGTCATGCAAGCCAACCCCATTGACGGCGCCGTGAATTCCCAGACGGGCGAGGCCCTCTTGCCTTCGTCTGCCCATTTCCAAACCTACTTTGATGCGACCCGCATTTGGGGACCCATTTTTGGCCGAATGGTCTACCTTGGCACCAATATTGTCCTTTAAGGTTTCATGGAATCCAACGCCGTCATATCCCTCCGCGGAATTACCCGAGACTTTCAACTCGGAGCTCAAACTGTCCATGTCCTCAAAGGCATTGATCTGGATATAAAGCAAGGGGAGTATGTGGCATTGATGGGACCCTCCGGAAGTGGTAAATCCACCTTGATGAATTTGCTCGGTTGTTTGGACACCCCTACCGCAGGATCGTATACCCTCGCCGGCCGCGATGTGAGTCGCATGGATGACAATGACCTGGCGGCGGTTCGAAACAAAGAAATCGGCTTTGTTTTCCAAACATTCAATCTCATTCCGCGCCAAACTGCTTTGCAAAATGTCTCCTTGCCACTCGTCTACGCAGGCAAACCCAGAATGGAGCGAATAACTCGCGCCGAAGAAGTTCTCGCTCAAGTTGGTCTAGAAGATCGCATGACCCATCAACCCAACCAGCTCTCCGGAGGCCAAAGACAACGGGTAGCCATTGCGCGTGCCCTGGTTAATACCCCCTCCATGATTTTGGCGGATGAGCCCACAGGGAATTTAGATAGCACGACTTCCGATGAGATTATGCGGCTATTTGACGACATTCATCAAGCCGGAAATACCCTCGTGGTCGTGACTCACGAGGAGGAGATTGCAAGGCACGCGCATCGTATTATCCGTTTGCGCGACGGAAAAATTGAAAGCGATTCCGTGAACCGCTAAGCGGGTAATGGGGTAAAGAGCTACATGGAATTACGTGACCTCGAAACCCTTTTTTCTGCACTTCAGGCGCATGCCCCCGCCATGGGTCGGACTCGAGCAGCCCAGCGCATCGCGCGACTGAGAGCCCTCAAAAAAGCTCTTTACCTGCATCAACCTGAAGCACATGCTGCATTGCGCGCGGACTTAAATCGTGCAGAGCCCGACACCGACCTCAACGAGATTTTGCCGGTCACCACAAGTATTGACTATACGATCCGTCATCTGCGGCGCTGGATGCGCCCTGAAAAACACGGCCTGCCCATCACCCTAATTCCGGGTTCGGCCGAAGTGGTGTACGAATCCAAAGGGGTCGTTTTGATTGTCTCCCCATGGAACTTCCCCATTAACTTATGCCTCGTTCCGCTCGTCTATGCGGTCGCCGCAGGAAATACGGTGGCACTCAAACCCTCGGAGCTTTCGCCCGCCACCTCCGCTTTTTTGGCCAAACTCATTCCCACGGTTTTTCCTCCCGAAGAAGTTCGTGTTGTCGAGGGAGGGGTAGAGATAGCCAAAGCCCTCATTAACCAGCCTTGGAATCATATCTTCTTCACCGGTTCTCCGCAGATTGGAAGTCAAGTGATGGCTTCAGCGGCCCGCCATTTGACCTCGGTCACCCTCGAGCTGGGAGGTAAATCCCCTGTGATCGTTCATCCAAAATTTGGCCCAGAGATAGCCGGCGCACGCGTGGCATGGGCCAAGGGATTGAATGCCGGTCAAGTCTGCATTGCCCCGGACTATGCGCTCATCAGAAAAGATCAACGCGACGCTTTTTTGGAGGGATTTAAAGCGGGAGTGCTGCGTCACTATGGGGAACGCCCGAGCGAGAATCCCGATTTTGGCCGCATTGTCCATGAGCGCCATTGGGATCGTTTGGATGCCTGGGTAACGGAAGTGCGAGCCTCTGGCGCCCATGTTTGGCAGGTAGATGCCCCAAATCGTAGTCAGAAATATTATCCGCTCACCCTCGTCTGGGATGCTCCGATGGATTGTGCTTTGAGCTGCTCCGAAATCTTTGGCCCCATTCTGCCCGTTTATACGTACATCGAAACGGCCGATGCCATTGCTCATGTCAACGGAGGTTCCCGCCCCTTAGTCCTGTATCAATTGAGCCACGATCGCACGTGGTCCGATGGCATCACCGCAGCCACCCGCGCCGGGGCAACGGTAATTAACGATTTTTATTTGCACTATATGCATCCAAGCTTGCCCTTTGGAGGGATCAACACCTCCGGAATCGGTAAGTCGCATGGAATTTGGGGCTTCCGAGAATTTACCAATGCCCGAAGCGTTTACCGCCGAGGCCGATGGTCCCCCACGATGCTATTGGCTCCCCCCTACTCGGATTGGAAAAAGAAGCTGATTAGGTGGATTACTCGCTGGCTCTAGGGGCTAGAGGGCTAGGAAGCTGGAGGGCTAGGCAGAGCAACGGAAAGTCTCGGCGCGCAGCGAAGGTCCACACCACCGTTTAAGGGTAAAAGAGATGAAACGTTTAAGCGCAAAGGCTTCAGCGCGAAGCGCGAGCTCTCTAGCCACCTAGCTCTCTAGCCACAGCGCGAAGCGCGAGCTCTCTAGCCATTTAGATCTCGCGCTGTACCTCGACCTCCTTGAATCCTTCGATCACGTCACCCACTTTGATGTCGTTGAAGTTCTTGATGTTCAGACCACAGTCCATGCCTTTCTTGACTTCTTTGACGTCGTCTTTGAAGCGCTTCAGGGAGCCCAATTCACCCGTGTAAACCACTACGCCTTCACGAATAATGCGGACGCGGGTGTTCCGGGTAATGGTTCCATCGGTAACCATACATCCAGCAATCGTGCCCACCTTGGAGATCTTGAAGGTCTCCCGAATTTCGAGGGTACAGACAATTTCTTCCTTTAGATCGGGAGAAAGCATGCCGGACATAGCGTCCTTGATGTCATTGATGGCATCGTAGATGATGCTGTAGAGACGGATTTCGATATTTTCCTTCTCGGCCAATTTTCGAGCAGAAGCCGAAGGTCGAACCTGGAAGCCCACGATCACCGCCTTGGAAGCCGAGGCCAACAGCACATCACTGTCGGTAATTCCACCGACGGCCTTGTGGATGATGTTTACTTGGATTTCCTCCGTGCTGAGGCGTTGAAGCGAATCCGCCAACGCTTCAATTGAACCATCCACGTCCCCTTTCAGGACGATATTCAATTCCTGGAAGTCTCCGACCGCCAAACGGCGTCCGATTTCTTCCAAGGTCAAGTTCTTCTGGGAACGAACGCTCTGCTCGCGCGCCAACTGCTGGCGGCGTGTGGCAATGTTCTTGGCCTCGCGCTCGTCTTCCATCACAACGAAGTTGTCGCCCGCCTGAGGAGCTCCATCCAATCCCAAAATCAACACCGGTGTTGAAGGGCCTGCCTCCTTTAGTTTGCTTCCGCGTTCGTCCATCATCGCACGCACTTTGCCGCTGTAGGGTCCTACGAGGATATAATCTCCGACACGCAAGGTGCCCGATTGGTTCAACAGGGTTGTCACGTAGCCACGGCCCTTGTCTAGGGTCGCTTCGATGACCGTTCCTTTGGCCATTCGATTCGGATCTGCCTTTAGATCGAGCATTTCTGCTTCGAGCAATACTTTTTCGAGCAACTTGTCGACGTTGAGACCTGACTTCGCCGAGATTTCTTGAGACTGGATTTTTCCACCCCAATCTTCTACGAGCAAGTTCATTTGACTCAACTGCTCTTTAATGCGCTCCGGATTCGCATCCGGGCGGTCAATTTTGTTGATCGCAATGATCATAGGAACGCCTGCCGCTTGCGCGTGAGAGATGGCTTCCTTGGTTTGGGGCATGACGGAATCATCCGCAGAAATCACAATAATGACAATGTCGGTGACTTGCGCACCCCGTGCACGCATCGCTGTAAAGGCCTCGTGGCCCGGAGTATCCAAGAATGCAATGCGCTGTCCGCTCGGCAATTGCACCGAGTAGGCGCCAATGTGCTGCGTGATACCACCGGCTTCGCCCGCGATGACATTGTCTTTGCGAATGAAGTCCAACAAGGAGGTCTTACCGTGGTCGACGTGTCCCATGACCGTGACGATCGGTGACCGAGAAACCAAGTTTTCGACGATATCTTCCTCGTTGAAGACCTCTTGCATCTCTTCGTCTACAAACTCTACTTCGAAGCCGAACTCATCGGCCACAATGGTGAGCGTTTCCTTGTCCAAACGTTGGTTCATGGAGGCCATGATGCCCAAGGACATACAGGTCGAAATGACTTCGGTGGCCGAAACGCCCATCATGTTCGCGACTTCGAGCAGGGTGACGAATTCCGTGAGCTTGAGGGTCTTTTCGCCTTCAATGCGCTCTAGTTCGGCCATTTCGCGGCGCTCGGTGCGCTCGGCACGTTTGTCGCGGCGCATCTTGGAGCCCTTCGACTTCCGGCCTCCGCCCAATTTCTCGAGCGTTTCCTTGATTTTGCGTTCGATATCCTCCTTGGAGACCTCTTTGGGCGCCGTGGTAGGTGCTCCACGACGTGCACCCAAGCCAGGGCGAGTTGTATCTCGGCGAGGTCCCCCAACACTGGCTGCGCCCGTGGTGGTACGACCACCCCCAGCAGCAGGTTTCTGAAGACCTTCTGTTTTAATGCGTTTACGCTTGCCTGCATCGCCTGCCGCCTTAGGCTTTTTGGCAAATTGAGCTAAGTCTATCGTCTGGCCCGTCAGTTTCGGGCCATCCAATTTCTGATATTGGGTGGCATGCGTTCCGTCCGGGCTAACAACCTCCACAGGAAGTTCAGCGGGCGCAATCGGCTCCTTGGCTTCAGGCTTGACGGGAGCGTCAGAAACAGGTGATTCCTCCTTCGGGGGAGCCGGGGATTCTTTCACTTCTGGGGCCTCAGCAACAGGGGGTGGAACCACTTTTTCCGACGCAGGAACAGCCGGGGCAGGCTTCACTTCAGCCGGGGCCACCGCGGCAGCTTTTGCCTTGGGAGCCAAATCAATTTTCCCAGAGATTTTGGGACCATCGAGCTTGGCGGTACCACGAATCACCTCAGGCTTGACTTTTTCGGCCTCTATGCGCTCCGCCTGGATGGCCTCCTTCTCTTCCCGCTTCTGCTGGATGAGAGTTTCCGCCTTGTCCTTGCTGGTTTTATCCGAAGCAAAGCTCTCCAGCAAGAGATCGTATTGCGCCTGGTCAATCTTGGCGTTTCGATTCTTTTCAACTTCGTGGCCCTTGGACTTGAGGTAGTCCACAGCCGTATCGAGGCCGATGTTCAACTCACTGAGAACCTTACTAATTCGGTAACTACTCATAGATGGCAAATTTCGCTGCTACGGATTAAAATTATTGATCTTCAAATTCTTTCTTCAGAACTGAACGAACTTCTTCGATGGTCTCCACCTCCAAATCGGCGCGGCGAGCCACGTCTTCGATTTCGGCGTTGAGGACACTCTTGGCGGTATCGTAGCCGCTCTTGCGGAGCTGCTCGATGACCCATCCTTCGATTTCGTCAGAGAATTCCAAGAGCTCGACATCTTCCTCGTGGACAATGTCCTCGCGGTACACATCTATCTCATATTCGGTCAAACGGCTCGCCAAACGGATGTTGTTTCCGCCCCGGCCAATGGCCAAGCTGACTTGGTCTGCAGGGAGATACACGTCGACGTGACGGCGCTCCTCATTCATGACCATGTTGCTGATCTTGGCGGGTGACAGAGCGCGCTGAATGAAGAGCTGCTGGTTGGTTGTGTAGTTGATGACGTCAATGTTCTCGCTGCGGAGTTCGCGGACGATGCCGTGAATACGTGACCCTTTCATGCCGACACAGGCGCCGACGGGATCGATGCGGTCGTCATAGGATTCCACCGCCACTTTGGCTTTTTCACCAGGGATTCGGACTACGCCTTTTACGGTGATGATGCCATCAAATACCTCGGGGATTTCGCTCTCGAACAACTTGGCCAAGAACATATCGGCTGTGCGGCTCAACAGAATGAAAGGCTTGGTACCTCGGATTTCGACACTCTTCACGATGGCGCGAACGGTGTCTCCCTTGCGGAAAAAGTCTTTCTCGGGAATCATCTCATCCCGACGGAGAATCAATTCATTCTGGTGGTCATCATAGATGATCAATTCGCGGTTGCGGACGTGGTGCACTTCCCCGGAGATGATTTCCCCTTCCATGCCCTTGTAACGCTTGAATAATTCCCCGCTGTCGTGCTCTTGGACCTTCTGAACGAGGGTTTGGCGAAAGGCCAAAATGAAGCGACGACCCAAATCCAACATTTTGATTTCTTCTGAAACTTCTTCGCCGACTTCAAAGTCTGGCTCAATTTTCAAGGCGACTGAAAGGGCAATTTGTTCGTTGTCGTCTTCGACCGCTCCATCTTCCACAATGGTGCGATTGCGCCAAATTTCCAAATCCCCTTTATCGGGGTTGACAATGACGTCGAAGTTGTCGTCCGTGCCATACTTCTTGCGAAGCTGAACGCGAAAGGCCTCCTCAATGAAGGACATCAGGGTGACGCGGTCGATGTTCTTTTCATCTTTGAACTCGCCGAATGATTCGATGATGGCTAAGTTTTCCATGGTTTGGGAAAAAATCAGAATTTGAAATCCAATACAATTTTTGAAACATCCGAAAGGGCAAGGACCTCTCGTTTGTCTACTGTGATTTTCCCCTTGCCCGAGGGCTTGGGGACGCGCTCCGTCCAGCTGAGGGTGATTTGCTCCCCGTCATAAGACTCTAAAGTGCCTTTAAACGTCGTTCCTCCCTCAACCAGATTCACTTTGACTTCCCGACCCACATGCTTCGTAAACTGAGCGGGAACGCGAAAAGGAGTAAACATTCCTGGAGAGGATACTTCAATGGAATAATTTTCCGAATCTTCTCCCAATGCCCCTTCAATCGCTCGGCTCAATTTCTTCAGCTGTTCAATGGAAATATGGCCTTCCAACATATCGGCAAAGACCCGGATTTGGTTCTCCGCGTTCATGTTGAATTCCACCAAGAAAGCCCCGCAAGCTGCGAGCTCCTGATGTACCAGTGTTTCCAATTCCCCGTGCGTCATGGTCATCAAAAAGTTATGAGAACAAAAGAGGGGACTTGCGGTCCCCTCTGTGTCGTGCTCACGAAGTTCCTGCAAAAGTACAAAATCTTCGTCAATTCTCCGCTACCTCCCTTTACCACTGATAGCTTAGTGTCACAGTCCACTGCCTGCCGGGTTCCAAAACCCCCACTTGTTGGGCCAAACTCAAGGGGTGGGCATAGGCCGAATTCAAGAGGTTGGTCACTCCCGCATGGACCGATGCGCCGGGCGCCCAAGTCCACGACGCGTCCAAATGGAGCAGTATATATCCCGGGAGGCGCTCGGTTCCCCAATACAATTGCTCGCTTGGTGCCAATCGATCCTTCGCCACAAAGTACTCCCCAAAGAGTTCAAGGGTCCAGGGTCGTGGGTGGTTCGACTGAGCATAGCGCACATTCGTTCCCCATTTCGAAGGGGCGACACTAGGCAATGCGTCTCCATTGGCTCGCTGACCTTGCACCCAAGCATAGGTCATCTGGGTATGCCATGGTCCTTTGTGGGTGTGCACCAGCCACTCGGAGCCAAACAGCTGAGCGTCTCCCGCACTATATTCATAGATCCACTGGCCATTCTCCCACACAGGATTCAGTCCAATAAAGGATTCATAGGATTGGGCAAAAAGACCTCCGCTCCACTCTAACCCCGGGCCATCATAATGCCATTGTGCATCTGCATTCCAGACTTGTTCGGGACCCAAATTCGGATTCCCCCGCTCCAGCCGGGCAGCGCCAATATGTCGACCATCTGCAAATCGCTCTTCCCATTGGGGGGCACGACTTCCGCGACTGAGTCGCAGTTGGCCATGATGGTATTCTGTCGCCGCGAACGCCACGCGCATCAATCCACTCCACACAGGAAATGAGCCCCATTCGCCGCGAATTCCGGAGGACCAGGCCCATCGATCCGACTCTGCTTCTGAATGATAAAATCCCGCAATAAAAGACTGTTGTCCATTCGGGTAAATTTCATCCTCCGCTCCGGAGAGATTTATCAACTCTCGCCGAAAACCCTGGACCCCAAAGGTGTGTGCTTTGGCCCATGATTCTCCAAATTTTGGGATTGGGCGCCGCTGGGTCCATGTTGTCGTGGAATTCCATGTCCGAAGCGAAAATCCTAGGTGCATTTCGTCTCCCTCCACCTCTCGGCGGATCGTCTCTTGGAAGGCTTGGTGACTTCGGATTTGAACATTCCCTACTTTCCATTGACTTTCGAGTGCGCTATAGAGCCCTTGAATCGACTGCCGATGAGCGCCGTGTTCATCCCCAGAATCCGAGGGAGTTAATGGGCCTTCTGGAATCCCTAAGGCTCTCGATGTCGCGGTTATGGCTAGTTTATGCGCCCCTTGGTTGCGATCCGCCTCTCCCCAAGCCCATAGACCGCGTATGGCCGTGGTTTGTCCCTCTGAACCGTGGACCGTATCTCCGCGGGCATCCCTGTATTCCGATGTATTGGTCCGGGAAAATCCTAGGTAATACGGACGAATTCCTCCGCCTTCACCATGGTGACTAACCTGGGCGCCTCCAAGAACTTGGCCCCCATAAACCTGCAGTTCAGATTGTGGGGTTGCACGGGGCCGCACATCGGTGAGATAAAGGACCCCGCTGAGGGCATCTGTTCCGAGTATCAGAGTATTTGGGCCCAGCATAATTTCGGCATGATCTACCCCGAGCATGGGAAAGTCGAGACCGTGGTCGGCGGCGCCTTGAAGGTTATCATACCGAGATCCTTGATAGGCCGTCAGGACCCGGTTTCCACCGAGTCCGCGAAGTACCGGTTTGAGACTTTGACCTCCGGCACTGGCCCATTGAATACTGGGGCTTTGGGAAGAAATACGGCGAATTTGGGTGGGATCTCCTTGTTGGAACGGGCGAATGGCCGCAAAGGTGGCCGCCTCATTGGGGGCCAAAACCTCTTCCGAGGCACAGACATGAGCTTCAGTGAGCTCCATGTAAAAAAGGGGGTCCGGGAGGCTGTCCACGGTCCCAAACGGCAAGCTGGTCAAGCCTGCCAAAAAAGGAATAAGCATAGTTGCGTTGGTTTCAAGTACATAATTGGTGGCCGAGCGGAAGGCCGCTGGGAGGGCCACGAACATGACGGAAAACCAAGGTGCCCTCAAACAGGTCGTTTGAATGGCGTATAACCAAGGGGGTAAAAACCACCGACCCTAGGTTTGGGCGGAGGATGTCGAACGAAAAAACATGGGCGAATGAAGGCCAAGGGTGCACCTGGCAATGTGCCACTTGAGCGTGCATGTGGAGCCCCTCTTCCTCGCAAATTTCGGCGTGGTGGTGGTGGCTGTGCTCCAAGGCATCCAGAGTGTGAATGGCCGCAGGAAGCAGGCTCGACAGGATGCACCACCAAATACCCAAAATTCGCATGTGGCAAATTTAGGCCCTTTCGTTCAGTGAAGTGCAGCGGTAGCCGCGATGAACCCACGTTGCGGTATTTGGTTGTTTAATTTTGACGTGCATACCAAATCCATGAAAAAACCATTCGCCCTCGTTGCATTCTTGGTCATCCTGATTCTGAGGGTTTCCACCCCAGCGATGGGATGCTCCACGCCATCATCGGTAGCGCTCGCCTCCCGCACCACCAATAGTATCACCATTAGTTACTCGGCTTCCGGCGCCTTCCACCAAATTGAATACGGCACGCTGGGGTTCGCGCTGGGCAATGGGCAGCGTTCGGCCTGGGTGACCTCGCCTACGTTCGCTGCGAACGGATTGGAGCCTTCTACGGGCTATGATTTTTATGTTCGAGATAGTTGCACGGACGGTTCCGTGAGCAGTTGGACTCCCTATTACGCCACGAGTACCTTGTGCGGAGTGGCCGAATTGCCTTGGTTTGAAAACTTCGATCAAGACCAAATGACCCCTCAACCGGCCTGGCCCCTGACGGGTCCCGGTAGTTGGCCTAACTGCTGGCCTCGAAGTCCGACCACCGGCTATGGCTGGGTCGTTAACCCTGTTCCCTTCCCCAACAACTTTACCGGTCCGAATTCGGCCTATTCCCGAAGCCAGTACGCCGTATGCGATGTCATTGGCTTTACCGGCAGCAATACGGACGCGACGTTGCGCACCCCGCAGATTTCGCTGGGGACGGTGAGCAGTCCAGAATTGAGCTTTTGGTACCACATGTTTGGAATGGGCATTGGCAGCTTGGAGGTGCAAGTGAAGGAAGCCGGCGCATCTGGGCCCTGGACGACCGTTAAGACGATTACAGGACAGCAGCACAGCTCACAAGGGGCTGCTTGGACCAATGAGATTGTGTCCTTGACCGCCTTTGCCAACGATACCATTTTCATTCGCTTTAAGGCGGTCCGAAACAGCACCTTCACCCAATTTGCCGATATCGCTATTGACGACATTCATGTGCGTCAAGGATCGGGCTGCGCCGCTCCTGCCAACCTTCAGGTAGCCGGTGTCACCTCTTCCACTGCGACCCTATCGTGGTTGGCAGGCGGCGGTACGTGGAGCCAAATCAGCTACGGTACGGGTACCGTGTCTCCCGGTGGCGGCACGGTAAGTACCGCTTCCGGCAATCCGGGCACGATTTCCGGACTCAGCCCTAACACCACCTACCAGGCCTATGTGCGCGACAGCTGTTCCGTGGGGTCATCGTCCAACTGGATTGGCCCGGTCAGTTTCACCACGGACTGCGTACCCCTGTCTGCCCCCTACTTGGAAACCTTTGACGGCACCGCCTGGGCGCCGGGGGCCTGGGGCCAGCCGGGTACGATTCAAGGTTGCTGGGACCGCGATGCGACCACCAACTATTTCTGGGCGCCGGGGCCTCCGGCTTTCCCGGCTTGGAACACGGGGCCTAGTGGGGACCACACGCCGACGGCGGGCGGAAAGTACATGTACACGGAGACTTCCACGTTTATGGCGGGAACCAGTACCATTTTGACGAGTCCGGCCATTGATTTGGCGCCTTTGGATACCCCGCAGCTTTCCTTCTGGTACCACATGTACGGAGCGGATATCGCAGGGCTCACTTTAGAAATTTCAACGGGAACCTCTTGGACCTCACTGTGGTCTGTGACCGGCCAACAACAAACGTCATCGACGGCCGCTTGGTTGGAAGCCATAGTGGATTTGAGCGCCTATGCGGACGATACCATCAAGCTACGCTGGACGGGGAGCAAGACCACGACTTTGACTCAAACGGCAGACATCGCTTTGGACGACGTCAACGTATTCGAAAAGCCCTCCTGCCCCAAACCTTCAGGGTTAGCCGTCACAGGAAAAACGGCGTCTTCCGTGACCTTGTCTTGGACATCAAGTGGAGTAGCCCCTTGGCAAGTGGAATACGGCAGTCCGGGCTTCACCCCAGGCAACGGCACCGTGGTGACCGCGGCGACCAATCCGTTCACGGTGACGGGACTAAACGGCTCCACGTCCTACCAGTTCTTCGTTCGGGATACCTGCGGAGCCAGCGGAACAAGCCAGTGGGTTGGTCCGATTGGGGCGACCACATTGTGTACCCAGGTTATAGCCCCATGGTCCGAGGACTTCAGCAGCACGGACTGGGTGCAGAGTTCGGGCGTTTGGAACGATCCGGGGGATATTGGATTGTGTTGGAACCGGTCAGACACCACGGGCTATTATTGGACCCCTCGAAGTGGCGCCACCCCATGGCCCAATACCGGACCCAACAGCGGCGCGGGCGGTAGTGGTAAGTACCTGTATACCAATGTCAACGCACTCACGCCTCTGATCACCCGAGTGACCACGCCTTGGATTGACCTGACTGCCATCGACACGCCGGCTATTTACTTCTGGACGCACCTTTATGGCTCGAACATTGGCAGCATGGCCGTCGAAATCAACGATGGCAGCGGGTGGGTCAATATTACTACGGTCTATCCAGGCGATCAATCCGCCAAATCGTCCCCCTGGACGGAGAACATCCTCAACCTCTACACCTACCGCAACGACACCGTGCGCTTCCGCTTCTCCGCCTCGCGTTCCAGCGGTTGGTGGGCCATGATGGGCTTGGACGACATCTCCGTGGATGCCGCACCTCCCCCCACCTGTGTGACGCCATCCACTCTGAGCGTGGCGAGCATCACGCCTACGGGGGCCACCGTGAGCTTCTCGACGTTGAGTGGCTACTCGCAACTCGCGTTAGGGACCACTGGGTTTACGCCCAGCTTTGCAACGATGACCCACCCCAATGCGACATCGCCTACGGTGCTGACCAGCTTGACGTCGAGCACGTCCTACGATGTCTATGTTCGGGACAGCTGCGGCCCCGGGTTGGTTTCCGGCTGGAAAGGCCCCTTGACCTTCTCCACCTTGCCTTGTCCCGCTGTCACGGCGAACTTTAACTACAGCGGCTTGGTCCTGACACGCATCTTTACGGCCCAAGGTTCTACGTCTGGCAATAGCTACAGCTGGGACTTTGGAGATGGGACGGGTGGTAGCGGTAGCAGCAAGACCCATACCTACACCTCTCCCGGTACTTACAACGTGACGCTTATCGTCAGCAATTCCTGTGGATCGGCCGATACCCTCACCATTCCCATCACGGTCTGCGGGGTATTGAGCGCCAACTACACGTCCATGGTAGCCGGGCTGAGTGCGGCCTTTACGGCCGGAGGAACGGGTGCATCGGGCTACTATTGGGAGTTTGGCGACGGCGCGACCGGTACAGGCCCAAATCCCGTGCACAGCTATGCGGCTTCGGGCCTCTACACCGCAACGCTACGCGCGTACAACGCCTGTGGCGATACGGCGAACTTTAGCTCCGTGATTGTCATTTGCAATCTCCCGACCGCCGAATGGACCGCCAATATCCTTTGGTCCAACGGATCGGGCATGAACGTCCAGTTTGACGCCGGATTCTCCATTGGGGCGACGTCCTACACCTGGTACTTCGGCGACGGAACGCAGGGCGTAGGCAAGACACCGACGCACCTCTATGCCGTGGCCGGACTCTTCTACCAAGTGACCTTAGTCGTAGCCAATGATTGTGGGGGTTCGGATACGCTCAGCAAGTCCTTGACCTCGGTGGGCATGGACGATTCGGGGATTCCGCTCTATGGCCTCTGGCCCAATCCGGTGGCTCCGGGTGGTCGCCTGATGATTCAGGGCTTGCCGGCGGATGCCTCCTTCCAAATCACGGATGCGCTGGGCCGAATTATGGACCACCCCGCCGCTGAATCGGCCGGTGACCAGGCGGTCATGCTGTCCATACCCGCAGATTGGCCCGGTGGTGTGTACTTCCTCCGAACGGAAGAAACGACCCTGCGATTCGCGGTCACCCCATGATGCAAGGCTCGCTCCTGACGCTGGCGTTGTGGGCAGGGCTTTCGGGCTGGGCGCAACCGACGCTGTTTGGCAGTGCGACCGTCGTTTGGGACAGCAGCCGGGCCGTACAGATCAATCCCTACATGGTGGGGCAAGACGCTCTATACCTAGGGGCATCGGGCGGCGTGTCAGACGAGGGGGTGCTCTTGTCGTATTCGGCCAAACACAAAACGACCTACCACGAATCGGTGGGCAACTGGCGACTGACCTTTCTGAATGCGCTGACTACCTACAGTCCGGAATGGACGCTAGAATTCAATGGACGCGCGCGCATCGACGCCATGAGCACGGTGCCTGGTGGAGACGCCTTAATTCAGGTGGGCTATTTTGACAGCCTGGTGTACAAGGGGACCACCTACTACCAAAACAACCAGTACCGGCAGGCCTTTTTAAAGGTGCGCCCAGGAGATACCGCTGCCCCTGACCTCCTTTGGGAGCAGCCCGACACGACGGCCATAGCCATTTTGGCCCACAGCGGGAATATTTTGATGGTCGGAAATTCGGGATTTGGTGGCGACGTCCGTCTGCACGAAGTCAGCCCAAATGGGGCCATCCTTCGATCAAAAACGCTGACCGGCTTTGGCTACATCTCCGAGTTGATGGAGCTGCCCGACGGAACCCTCCTCATAGGCGGGGGCTGTCCCAGTTTTCAAGTGAGCCTCGACTCTATCAACGTGAGTCCTGGGGCGACG
>Ga0222713_10002133_pt1 | contig 21326 bp, 29 predicted proteins | sample C33_649DmetaG_FD_165061 | JGI IMG/M metagenome (GOLD analysis project Ga0222713, IMG submission 165061) | Estuarine water microbial communities from San Francisco Bay, California, United States - C33_649D | ecosystem: Environmental > Aquatic > Marine > Unclassified | place: USA: California...
CGAGTCATCGTTGCGAAGTCCAACTACAGCTAATAATTAAATGGGAACCATGCTAGTCATTGGTATGGGTCCTCGGAAAGCTGGGGAGGATAAAACCTCCCCAGCCTCTTCCACCAAGGAGAAACCAGCTATGAAAGAAGGATTGGTTAAATTGCCGATCTCTATGTTCGAGCTAGGTGAAGGCGAAGAAAACGCCACACCAGAAGCTGGGGACATGGTGGAACTGGAAGGTGTAGTGGAGAAAATTGAAGGTGGTGTGGCTATGGTGCGTGTAAACAACGCCATGGCTGAACAACCCGAAGAAGAATCTGCTAAACCCGAAGAGTCCGAAGAAGACCGCATGATGAAGATGGCCGAGGAGTCGGATAAGGAAAACTATAGCTAATGCCTGTTTACCAGTACGAGGACTCCAGAAATGGGAAAGTTGTCGAACTGGAAAAGGCTGTAGCCGAAAGGGATTCTGTCCCTCGTTACCTTAAACGATTCACCGTCCCGCAAAGATTGAGCCTAGTGGGGGTTGGCGAACCCCTCGACAACCCGCTAGGAGTCAATCAAACAAACTTGATGAAGGGGTACTACCGCCAAGAACAAAAGCTTGGCAGTAGGTTTAGAAGCCAGTACACGCCAGATAGTATCAAACGTGCGGCTATAAGGAGAAAATAATATGGCTAGTGAGTTTCAAAGAAGTCCAGTAAAAGCGAAGAATAAAGCCGTTCGTATTGATGGTGCTAACTTCGCCAATGTCATTGAGTTTACTGCAAGCTCCAGCGGTGGCACAGTTAATACTGTTGCTACTGCCCCTGCGTCCTTGAACGTGACTCTTAACGGCACGTCTTACAGAATCGCACTACACACCTAATTGTATGCGACTCTTATCTCGCCTTACGCTTGGTAATGGTGGGACAATTATTGCATCGTCAGCTTCCACTAATACTGGAAGCTACGATGCGGTAACTGCTCTTACGCTTTCCACGGCTACCCTTGTTATCAGTGGTGCTACAACCGCCGCAACCTACGCTGCTGGTGTGACCGTTTACGGTGACATCGACCAGGTTGCTTTAACTGGCGGTGCGATGGCAATTTATAATCGTAAAGATTAAGGAGTCCTAAAATGGGCCGCCAGTGGAACACGATTATTGATGCCCTTAGTGGCGGCACAATGGCCATTAATGTCAACGTAGCTGACATTGAGGCTTTACTTGTAACCCTCCAAGCTGACGTTGCCGATGGCATTAGGCTTCCAAACGCCACAACTGGAGGAACTGGACCAACCACATTTACCAGTACCAGCTACGGAACAATTGCAACGGCAAGCACAGGCAGGTTGGGTTGCACTATCTTTAATGAGGGTGCAGGCCGATTACACGCAACCCTTGGAACATCTACTACGTCAACAACCTTGTATACTGTCAGCATTGGAAGCGGCGAGTACTACGAAGTCCCAATGAACTACACTGGTCTAATTGGTGGTATTTTTGCTACAGCAGGAACAGCTAGAGTTACAGTATTAAGCTAGAGGTAAACTGTGCCTCTGTATTCCACAGCTTGCCCACTTCCATTAAGCAGGAAGATATTTAGGCATCGAGCCTCTGCACCATTCTCCCCAGCCAATTTAACTGGCCTATCCCTCTGGCTCAAGGCTGATGCTGGCGTTACTACAGGAATCGGAACTCCATTCATTAGCTCTGTAATTATTAGCGGAGCAGGATCAACCACTTCTAATGGAACTTATACAAGAACATCTGGAGGATATACAACCTTTACTAAATCTGGCGGTAATTATATAGCGTACGGATACAACTCAACTGCTGATAGTGACGTATGGTACATATCTGATGCAACACTTAATTATGTACCCACATACTATGCTAACGATGAAGGCGCTATTTCTAATTGGCAAATAGATCAAGGATCAGCAAATGCCCCCTCATCTACAACATCAAATACAACGCCAACGATTGTGACAAATTGGGCAGATCAGAGTGGGAATGGGAGAGACGCAAGCCCAGTAGATGTAAGCCCCACACTTAACTCGTCAGACCTAAACAGCAAGCCCACCATAAGTCTTTCATCCGTAGCTGGTGGAACAAACAAATCACTTCAAATTTTCGGAAATCCAATGGGTGCATCTGGAGCAACAGCATTTGTGGTTAACTATGTTGACTCAGGTGTTTTTGGTGAGGATGCCAACGGTGCATTGCTTGGAAATTTTGGAAGTGCATCGGATGGCAGTCATTGGCCGTATGGCTTTACAAACTCTGTTTATGATTCATTTGCTACTGACACAAGAAAAGATGATCTAGGACTACCAACTGGAATTACAGATTGGAACATTTATTCTGTTTATTCTCAAGACAATGACTGGAAACTATTCTGCAACGGAACAGAGTTTTATTCTGACTCGTCAAATGTTTATTCAAATGCAGTAGCAAATTCCACAAGCCTCTATATTGGAATGCAGAACAACGCTGATTCTGACCAAATATTTAAAGGAAAAGTTGCCGAAGTTGTAGTTTACAACCGAGTCCTTACAACCCAAGAACGCCAGCAAGTAGAGGCATATCTAAACGCTAAATACGCAATCTACTAAAATGCCCCTCCTCCTCCTCACCCTCCTGCTCTGCTCCTGCTCGCCACGGCCAGCGGATCAGAACAATTCACTTCCCCGCTACTCCGATATGGGCGCGGCTGAAGACGCTGGTAATGTCAAATGAAACGCATCGCCATGTGGCTGACCAATTTGAGTTTGCGTTTCTTAATGACGGGGCAGGAATACGCCTGTTTCAAGGAGGCGTTAAAGTTTGCCGTAGAGAACAACAACATGGTCAAGGAGACCAAGTACATTGGCAAGGTAAAGCATCTCCTATCTGTCAACAGAAGCATCAAGCGGATAGTCGACGAAGGCCGAGATCGGGAAGAGGTGACGGATGCAGTTGTCCATCTTGCTGTTGCACTCAGATACCTGGAGGGTAAAGGTCGTGAGTCTTGATGAGGTAGCGGATCTGCGGGATAGAGTTGCCAACGTATCAGAACGATTGGTGCGTATGGAAGAACGCCAGATGACCTTGTACTCCATGATCGAACGCTCACTTGCTTTTCATGGGGATGTTGCTAATAGATTAGGTGCGCTAGAAACCTTAAAGACGAAGGTTCTGGCTGTAGCTGGAGTTGTTGGGCTGGCCTGCTCAATGGCTTGGGATGTATTGAAAAACCGCTTTAACGGATAGGAGATAAAATGGCAACATTAGGAACGCAGAATATTTCAACCAGTTACGTCCAGCTAATGAAAACTAGCGGTCTTACTGGCATTGACGGCACGATCCAGACCATTACAGATGGCAATAATGTATCCTCTGCACTTCAGCTATCCACAGGAGGCGTGAGTAGCACAGGTTCCCTTTCTGTTACTGGTGTGGCTACAGTTGGCAGTCTTGAGATTGGCGGTTCGGCAGGGCCAACGCTTACAAAGGTGTCCTATGGAACCGCAGCGTTTACTGGCTCTACATTCCAAGACCTAGACTCGGCTACAGCGGGGTCAAATGTTACAACAGGAACATTTGCGGTAACAGGCGCAGCCTTGGGAGACATCGTCTTTGGTGGGCTTACATCAATTGGCTCAAGCACAGGAACAAACGCTACCTTAGCCCAAAGGCTAATCCCTTCGTTTAGGGTTGAATCGGCAGATACGATTCGATATGTAATACTTAATACAGATACAATTTCCCACGGCACAACTCCCGCAGGAACGCTATACGCAACCGCAATGAGGTTTACAGCATGAGTAAATTTAACGCAGGTCAATCTTTCGCTGATGGCGATACAGTAACAGGCGCAAAGCTAAACAACATTGCTGGCCTACTAGACATTTATACTGGTCTAATATCCGAGCAAACAGCAATGGTTGCAACTGTCAGCACGGCAGATCAACTTCTTATTGCAGATGTGGATAACGGAGATAGTGGCGCGGCCAATCGCGTGACAGTTCAGAAGCTGTTAAACGATGGTTTGACCAATGGAACTTTTTCAAACCTAAGCTTAACTGGCAACTTAAATGTCACACAGCTTTCTACCCTTGGAACGATAAACAATACCAGGGGTACAGTTGGCATTCTAAATAGCACAACTGGAACAATTCAGTCTCTTACATCTAGTACGGCCAACATTAGCCAAGGATCAGCCATATTTACTCAAGGCACGATTAACACGCTTAACAGTACTACAGGAACGATTGGAACGCTTAACAATACCACTGGAACGATTGGCACTCTGAATAGTACTACTGGAACAATTGCTACGCTTGTAGCAACAAATAATGCCACCATTAACGGAGTAAGTGTTGGTAAGGGCGGAGGAAACATAGTTGGCAATACAGTTCTTGGGGCAAGTGCGTTAGCAACAAGTACAACTGGATCTCAAAATACAGCCATTGGGGCTAGCGCACTTAATGCAAACACGGCTGGATCTCAAAATACAGCTATTGGATTAAGTGCATTAGTATCAAATACAACTGGTGCTAGAAATACTTCAAGCGGTGTAAATACACTAGCATATAACACAACTGGATATGATAATGTTGCTGCTGGCATGAACGCACTCGTTTTAAATACAACTGGATTTAACAACGTAGGGATTGGGTCAAGCGCACTTTCGGGAAATACAACTGGAAATAACAATACGGCTGTTGGAGCAAGTTCACTTGTGGCAAACACAACTGGAAATATCAATACGGCTGTTGGATCAAGTTCACTTGGCTCAAATACAACAGGATCATTTAACACGGCTGTTGGAATCAATTCTTTAGTAGCCAATACAACCGCAATTAGAAACACAGCCGTGGGCGCGAACGCTTTATTTGCCAATACGAGTGGAGAGGGCAACACGGCTGTTGGGTCAAATGTTAGTCAAGCAAACACAACTGGATCATTTAATACAGTAGTTGGTACATTTGCGGCTCAAAATAACTCAACTGGAAACAATAATACTGTTGTTGGATATGACGCGTTGCGCGTCAACACAACTGGAGAAAATAATACGGCATATGGAGTCAGTGCGCTTCGAAACAATACAACTGGATCATATAATGTGGCTGCTGGCATGAGCGCACTTTATGCAAATACAACTGGATCATATAACACGGCTAGTGGTTATCAAGCTGGACAAACAATTACAATTGGAACAGGAAACGTTTGCATAGGTGCAACATCAGATGTTAGTATTGGAACAATATCTAACGCAATTTCAATTGGATACGGAGCAACTGCTCAATTAAATGGAGAAATTGCACTTGGAACAACTCTTTCAACCAAAACAACTATTGGCGCAAATGGTGCGGCATCGGCACTTACGGCAGTTCCAGTAGGATATATTAGAATCAGAATTGGTGCTACTGCATATCAAATTCCATATTACAACGTATAAAACAAATGAATATAGAAATTACACCAGCAAAAAGATATTCCGCTGCAATGGACAGCGTTAATCTTATTAATAACAGGATTATCGCAGGAGAAGAAAATGAAACTGAAGATCAACGCAAAAACGATATTGATAGAAATGTAGAGCATCTAAAGCTGGCTATTGCTTGGGATATATGGACAACAGAGGATCTTTCGCCCCTTAATCTTGCAATAGAAAATGGCTCTAATTGGCTATCTAATAACTAAATGACCCTAACCGAAATCGCCCAGTATGCGGGTGAGAAGATCGGCAAGACCGATGCTGACACGCTTACCTTCCTGCAAAAGTCAGCCAGCCTAAATTACAGGCGGGTGTGGAACTTTGCCCCTTGGCGCGAGACTGTTACCACATCTACTTACGATGTTACCGCTGGTAGCAGGACAGTCACCCTTGGTTCAAATGTAGAGAACCCGCTTTCGGTTGCTTACAACAATTCAGAGTTACAGGCAATGGATCTTGCAACCATTGTAAGCCAAAACTCTAGCTTATTTGATGACGCAAGCACTGGCACGCCTGTATTCTTCTACTTCAAGGGTCGCAACACTAGCGGGACAGCGCAACTTGATCTCTACCCAATCCTAGAAACTACCAGCACCAACACGCTCTTAGTTGTGGAAAAGCTTCAATGCCTAACCAGAACCAACTACGTTGTTGATTTCCCGCCCTCTGCAAGCGCAATCAATGATGAGCTTCGCTTGCCCCATGTCAGCCACGTTGTCCTTGCCTTAACCCACGCTGATGCCTTAGAGCGTGAGCGTCAGTATGGTAAATCGCAGATCGTTACGCAGGCCGCTAACGCCGACCTAGCCGCAATGGCGAACTACGAACTCTCCCAGGTAGGCGGGATGAAGCAGATCACACCAATCAGTTTAGGCGAACTTTCAATTGAACAAATGTTCTCTGCTTAAAGAGACAATATAGCCATGCCATACTTCGTGGACGCAACCGATGACGTGCTGGCGTTTGACGGAATACGTCAATTTAATGGTGGGCAGGCCAGCGGGATTCAATCGGATAACTTGGCTGAGAACCAAGTACAAGAGTTAAAGAACATGACCTTGTCTCCGCAGGGCAGAGTGGAGACTAGATACGGATTTGCAAGCTTCTCCACAGGAGCTACTACAACTGGAACAACCTCAGTTGGTGGACTTGGCTACTACGATACCTTCAGCAACGAGCAGTTGCTTACAGTTTCCAGCGGAAGATTGTTTTCTATAGACAATGCAGGCGTTGCGACAAGGCAACCAGCCCTTGCCACTTGGTCAGCCACAACTTCTACTTGGGCCACAACGAATCAAGTATGGGAAAATGGCTACTTAGTAGCATCTACAGCAAGAGTCAATATGACTCAGTTCAATGACCTTGAGTACTTAGTTGATGGTGCTGGATCGCTAATGGTTTGGGATGGTACAAACGTAAAACAGCAGGGTGGCAAGCTAAGAGCGATTACAGTAGATACCGCTGGCACTGGCTATACATCTGCAACCGCAATTATTACTAGCCCCAATCTTGGTGGCGTACCTCCAACCCTAATTACAACAGTAGCTGGTGGAGCCGTTACTGAAGTTCTTGTATCAGATAATTCTGGTGGTGGTTATTCAATCACGCCTACTGTAACAATTGTTGGCGATGGTTCTGGGGCTACCGCAACGCCTTCTATGGGCATACCTCCTACTGCACTGCGTATCATTGCTTCCAGCGGGAACAGGTTGTTTGGAGTTGGTAGCGATGTATCGCGCAATACACTTTATTGTTCCGACCTTCTTGATGCTGGCCTATGGGCAGCGACCAATAGCATTGTTGTTGGAAGCGGGGATGGGGAAGAGATAGTTGCAGTTGTGCCATACTACGCCAACCGCCTAGTTGTATTTAAAGCATCCAAGATTTACCAAGTAACTATCCCAGCCGACATGACTTCTGCTGCTGACTGGGTAGTTGAACAGGTTAGTTCCACAGTTGGATGTGCGGCTGAAAAGTCGGCTGTGCAGGTCAATTCCGACATATTCTTCTTGTCATCAGATGGGATACGCTCGCTTAGTAGGTCAACCGCCGATGACTTTACTTCAGTTGGATTGCCACTTAGCGAGATTATTAAGGACGTTATCCTTACCATCAATCCAGTTGAAATCGGCAAGTCATACGCAATCTTTAATGACAATCGGTATATACTTTCTGTACCTACAAACTCCAGCGACACCTGTAATGCGATGATAGTTTACAATACGATCCTGCAATCTTTTGAGGGAACCTGGAGCTTTGGAGCTATCCAGTTCACCCAGACAAACTTTAGTGCGCTAGGGCGCAGGCTTGCTGCCAAGACTTCTAATGGATTGATTACAAACTATAATGGCTATAAAACCCTAAACTCAACTCTGGGGAGCGACTACAAGGATGCTGGGTCTTATTACGAGTCATATGTTTCCACCAGAGCGTTTATCTTTGAAGATCCTTTTGCAGACAAACATGGCAGTCATTTTGAGATAAGCTTTGACAAGACGTTTAGCAAGGACGTGGATGTATTTATCCAGCGTGATAAGGATTCATCATTTGTATCAGTTTTGGCTAATATAAATGCATCTACCACAGAACTAACCCTGCCCTTTGTTATCCCAGCAGTTCTTACCGCTTCAGCTAAAAATAGGGTTGCCAATGACCTTCGTACCTACCAGAAATGGCGTAGTTTAGCTATCAAGGTAGCAAGTTCAACAGGTCAGTTCTCTGTGCGCCAAATCATTGCCGCAGCCAACCCAGACACAATCCAGATACAGAAGGCTATATGACGGCTGTTGAGTACATTGAGGAAAGTGGCGTTCCAGAGGCTATGTGGCCTAACCTGGCTGAGTGGTTTGGCTGGTTCGAGAAGCAGGGTATGGTCGGGATTGTTAGGGATGAGGAAGGTATAGCTGGCGTGGCTCTGGCTAGGTGCATAAAGGATGGGCAAAAGCCTGACCATTATGTGCATAGCGAAGATGGTGAGAATGTCTTTGTTGACTTGACGATCTCCTCAAAGGGTGCTAAATCCTTAAAGTGCTTGCTGTTGCTCTTGGCAGAGCGTTTTGGTCCTCGCAAGCGGATCACCTTTAATCGTTCTGGCAAACCAAGGAGTTACGACTATATGACATTTATGCGAAAGGCTTTACTCTAATGGGTGGCAGTCCTTCTATTCCAGCACCTCCTCCGCCTCCTAATCCCATGGATGCGGCCAAGGCTAATGATCTTTTCTACAGGTCTTCTCTTAATACCTATATTGAGAAACAACCTGAAATAGCAGACCTAGAACAGAACTTGCGCGAAAAGTATGCCCCCCGCCAGCGTGAATTAGAGCGTCAGATGTCAGCCCTAGACTTACAGAGGTCAGCCCAGGCAGGATTACAGGTCGAGCGTGAACTTGGACCGCAACGCTCGCTTGAGGCTATGCGCCGTCAGTTTGAGATGTCTCCTAATGCCTTTGCCACACAGCGCGGATTGGGTCAGCAGGCGGCAATTCAGTTCGCTCGTCTTTACGGTCAGAATCCTATGGGTGCAGTTCCGCAGGAAGTACAACAATCTCAAGGCATAAATCAAGTCGATTATCTTAGTGGCCTTCCAAGGACAGGAATAGTTTAATATGGCACAAAGGACATCAGCAAAAAAACTAGCGGACAATGCCGCAGCAGCAGCACAAAAAGCGGCAGCTAAAGCAGATCCAAATCAAGCATTTTTTGATAAGTACACTGCTCTCGGTCTTACCAATCCTGCAAGCTATGTTACAAGAGGAAAGTTTGACGAGGAAAAGGCCCAAACAGATATAATTAAAAATGTATATAAACTTGATCCAAAAGTATATACAAGCAAAAATTTTAATGAAGCCACAACAAAATATCAATTTGAACAACCCAAGATTACTGCACCAGCAAAAAAGGCAACAAATTTTCAAACTGCTGTAAATAATTATTCGGACGTATTGTCAAAAGCACAGGAAATTGGAATAGCAAATTTAAATGCAGTAGATCAAAAAGCCATCAAGGCTGCCGCAGAAAGAATTAGATTTTTTGCCCCAGATAATCCAACAGATAATGTAAAAACACTTCTTGCAAATGTAATGGCTGCGTCAGATCAGCTTGATAGCATTAATGCAAAAAGGGAAGATGTTGCGACTTATCAGGCAAAAGTTAATTCAAAATTACGCGGTAAGGCCAAGGGAGATGCGCTAACTAAGCTTGAAACGGCGCAAGGCGAACTTGCAAATTTACAAAGAAATACAACAAATAAATCCCCTTATCTTATAGAATCCTTAGCAAAACTTAGGCTTTCTGATTATGGCATAAGTGGATATGGTGCTGGCGGGGATACAACTGGTGGAGGGACTGTAACAGGAGGAGGAGTTACAACAGGAGGTGGAGTTACAACTGGAGGAGGGACAGCAACTGGCGGCGGGACATCCATTTCTACTATTGGCAGTGCCGTTAATGCTCTTGGGTCTGGTTCGCTTGTTCTTGGCAACAATTTACTTGGCAAGTTAAATACAGAAGTAACGGATGCTCAGGCTTTAAGTGGTATTAATGACGCAACAAAGACAGCGTATGCAAAATACTTTGATCTTGCGACAACAGCAGCAACTGATTTAACAAGTAAAATTGCTTCTGCTACAGATATTTTAAATAATATCCCCGAAAAGAATACTGTTGAAAGGGCAAGAGTAACTACAGCTATTGAAGGATTTAAAACTGAACTTACAAAAGTTCAGGGATATGCTGTTAAGGCAAAGGGTCTTCTTGATAATTACAAGCCACTTACTGGCGATGCCGCAGCAACCGCTGTGTCTAATTTCAGGGAAACACTTCGCCTTCCAGAAGAACGCACAATCAAGCAGATTGAGGAAATAGATCCTACTGTTGGTGCAACTGCTCGCGCCCTTTCTAAACAGTATCAAACTATGGCGGAGACTCCTCTGGGTCCAACCACAACCAAGCAGACTGAAGACCTTCGCAATCAAATTGAGCAAGAAGCAATCAATCAGCTTAAACTTGGTTCAACTCTTGGTGCTGAAGAACGCCGTCAGTATGAGCAAGCAACTAGGTCAGCGCAGTCTGCTCGCGGAAACATTTTTGGACTTGGACCAGCAGTGCAAGAAGCAGCCAATATCGGTGCTGCCGCAGAACAGCGTAAGCTTGCACGCTATGGCGCAGCCGCTGCTTTCCTTGGTTCTGGAGAGACAACTGGTGCGGCCACAGCGCGCGATCTTGGTCTTCGCAATGCCTTGGATCAATCCCGCCTTGGCGCGGCTCAAGGCTTTATTGCAAGCGGTCCTACGCTGTACAACTTGGCCTCACAGCGTCTTGGAGAGCAGCAGGGTATGCTCAACAACTATCTTGCAGCCTCACAACCGCTACAGACTGGCCAGTTCCAAGGTGCTTCTTCAGCAGCCAATCCTTACGGATATGTTAACCCCAACGCTGGATTCCTTGGTGCGCAGAATGCGGCGGATATAATGAGAACTCAATATAATTATGCTCAAGGAGTCTTTGGCTCGCAGGTTGGCGCACTTGCCAGTCAGCCAAGCGGAGCGCAGAACTTTGGAGCAATTGCTTCTGGTATTGGTTCGTTGATGCCAAACATAAGCATTTAAGGAGATTTATGGGCAAAATTACAATGGATTTGGCGGCGATGTTTCCTCAAACTTTTGGGGATCAAGACGCATTACGCAGGGCTGCCACTGCCGAACAACTCCAGAATGCTCAGTTAAATTCGTACATGCAGAATCAACAGGAGAAGGATGTAATAAGGTCAAATCAAGTCTTGCCATTTGAAGACTTTAAGATTGATGTAAATGGAGAGCAGATTCCATTTAAGGCATTGCCGCCAGAGCAGAAAACGCAATGGGCAAAACAACGCCAAGTTGATTGGCAGCTAGAGCAATCAAAAAAGTTTACAAAGTACCAAGCAGATATGGCCAAAGCCGAAGTTGAGCTTGAGCAAAATTTACAAAAGAAAGCAGATATACAATCAGCTAGGGGTGGCTTTATGGGCGGAGAGAAGCCTGGTCCAGATTTTCTGCCTGGTGCATTATTTGGAAAACCATACGCACAGCAAACTAGCGACATTGAGAAAAAAATAATGGAAACAGAACAACGCAGAAATGTTGCTGGAGTACAGATGCAGGCATTACAAGACTCTCAAATGCCTCAAAGCTATGGGATGCCTTCGGTTGCAAAGCCTGCCGCACAGCAAGCAACAGCCCAGCCATCCGCACAGCCGCAAGCGCAGCCACAAACACAGCAAGCAGTTCCTACTTATAAATCAAGAGACGAGGCAATCCAAGGCGGGGCAAGGGCTGGGGATATTGTTTATATTCCAGGTGTCGGAAAAGTAAGGATAAAATAACACAATGGCAAGTCCCGACTTGGGGTTTGACATTATTGAGCCAGAGGTAAAAGCAGATCAGCAAGATGCTGGCTATGACGTAATTGAGCCAGAAAACGCCCAACCAACGCCATCGGAATTATTTGAAGTAATTGAACCAGACAAGCAATACTTGTCTCAAATCAAGCGCGACTACGTTTCTCAAGGTGGCAATCCGCTTGATGTGTACGCACCAGAGCGTGCAAACTTGCTTACCACCGAGTTTAATAAAAATCTTGAGTCTGGCCTGTCTCAAGAGGATGCAATGCTCAAAGCAACTGATGCGCTTGAGGCAATGCCTCCAGAAACAAGGCCAGATGGGTCTATATCCGCAGGATACCTTCCAACTGAGGAAGCTATCCAAAAGGGAATGATACAACCAGCAGCGTTGCCAGCCGTCAGAAAGGCAATGAACGAAGGCGTGCTTACTGTATCCTCTGGATTTGATAAAGATAAAGGCGTTGGATTTGCTGTTGGGAAGGCAAAAGATGGGCGAGTTGTTCGTATTGAGGAAAAGCCACCAACGCTTGTTGGGGCATCGTTAAGGTCGGTTGGAGAACAGATTATACCTGGTGCTAGTGCAGTTGCTGGATCAATCCTTGGCGGAGTTGCTGGCGCGCCAGCGGGGCCAGTTGGAATACTTGCTGGAGGATTGGCTGGTGGTGCTGCTGGATATAAAGCAGGCGAAATGGGGCAAGCTGGACTTGCAAGAATCTTGGCTGGCGAACAAGGTTACGCTGACTACCAAAGAATGCGCGAGGCCGATATTGCAATGTTCCCGATCACAACAAAGTCTCTTGAGATTGCTGCACCTATAGCTGTTAGTGCGGGACTCGCAGGACCAACAAAAGCTATCGATAAATTTCAACAATTGTTGCAGCCCAAAGCTGTCCCGTCATTGCAGGCAAAGCCACAACCATCAGAGGTTATTGCAACTATTGAAGGCCAGCAGCCAATTCGCCAAGGCGTAGTTGGCGAGGCTGGATTTGAGTCTGGCACAGTGCGTCCAGAGTTTAAGATGCCAGAAGTTCCAGGGGGATCTAAAATTGCAAGAACGGCTGAACGAGTGTTGAAGTCCGAGAAAGCACCAGAGCCATTCAAAGCAGAAGTTGCGCTTCAGCCAAGCACAGTAAGAGCGAATGTTCCGCTGGGTGCTATTAAGGGGAACCTTGAAGACCTTACAGATGACGAGCTGAATGTTATTGCAAGAAGAAGCATTACTTCGTCAGCGTATGATGATGCCGAAAGGGCAGGGGCAAATGCAATACTAGCCGCAAGGCAGATTGATGCAGACCCAGCATCTGCCGCGATCAATTGGGATGAGTTTACAAAAGCAGCATCGCTGGCTGGCGTTTCTTTGAGGAATGTGCGCGAGTATCTAAGCACGCCTGCTGGGTATTTGGCAACCATATCAAAGGCAGCGGAGGCGGCTAAGAGAAATATACCCAAAGACGTAAGTGACGAGGTTCTTAGATTATTTAATGTAAGTAAAAATGCAAAAGCCGAATTGGTTAAAGCGGAAGCAAATTACAGATCAAGCTTAACCGATAGGGCTGCTGCTATTGCTGAAAACGCAAGAAGGGCGGCAGCAAGCGCGGCAACAAAACTTCAAAGATATTCAGACAGCATTTTTCCAAAGAAAATTCTTGGAGAAACACTTCCGCAGGGAATACAGATTACACTATTAAGTCCATTATCTCTCGTTAAGAATCCAGTATTTAACGTAGCCAGAGCAGTAGGCCAGCTTGGTGTGAGATCACTAGCAAACGCTGGAGATGCAGTGTTGAGTTTTGTTGCAAAACAGAGGGCTGTCTTGGGTGGAAAAACACAAGAAGAAATAGCAAGGGCTGGTCAAAGGACGATGGCACAATCTTTGCTTACAACAAGAGGAGCAATGATTCGTGGAACTGAAAAGACAAAAGAAGCAATTCGAGCATTCCTTGGTGAAGGCATTCCAGAGTCATCAGCATTGGCTGGTGAGGGGGTGAAGGGATTTACGGTATTCAAATCTTTAGCACAAGCATTTACTGGAAAGGATATGGTTACAAATGCAAAAGGAAACATTGCTCTTATTGATCGCGTGCGAAAGCTTACTGAGGGAATAATTGGATTATATACTGAGCCAGTAGGCAGGGCATTAACTCTTGGTGACGTTCCAGCCAGAGGATTTGCAGAGGGAAGACTTCTAGCAGAGCAGGCTATTTTAGCTGGAAAATCGCCAAAGGAAGTTTTTGCAAGCGTGAGATTCCCCACGAAGACAGAGCTAAAAGCAATATCAAACAAGGCAGCAGAGGCAACATTTCAGCAGGACACAAAGCTTACGGCAGTAGTTGGTGTTGTTGCAAATGCGGTAAAAGCTGTTCCTATTGTTGGTCCGCTAACTAAAGCAGTCGTTGCTCCATATACAAAAACACCAGTTAATGTTGTTACAGATGTTGTTGATGTTGCAGTGCCAGGACTGGCCTTTTCCAAAAGCGCGTATTATGCAGTTAAAGGAGACAGAAAAAAATCACTTGAAGCTGCGGCGAAAGGAATAGTCGGAACAGTAATTGGAGGTACGGCCGCTGCCTTGTATCGCGCTGGTGTTATTACTGGATCTGCCTCGAAGTCTGCAAAAGAGCGAGGAATCCAATACGAAACACAGCCTCCTAATACTATCAATATGTCTGGATTAAATAGACTATTGAATGGCGAAGATCCAGCAATCCAGGCTGGTGACGATATAAAGAGCTATGAGAATTTTGGTTATCTTGGAACAATCTTTAACGTCTATGCAAATGTACTAAGCAAGAATGAAGGCTCTGGACTGCTAGAGGATGTTCTTGATGTAACTCTTAAAGGTTTGCCGTCAGTTGCAAGCTATACGCTCAACCAAACATTCTTGAAGAGTACAAACACTCTTCTTAATGCAATTTCAAAAGAAGACTATGATAGTTATTTAGAGTCTTTGTACGGGACAATATCATCGATTCCATTTCCGAACACATTGCAAGCCTTCAATAAGGCAAGCCGCGAGAATATGGTCGACCTAAAAACTGATGATAGCTTGCAACTATTCGCCAATGTTCTTAAATCGAAGATGCCAGAGTTTGCACGCGAGGCTATTGGCGCAGAAGAGTTGCCACTCAAAAGAGATATGTGGGGGAATCCAGTTAAGCAGACCCCAGAAGGAGCGAATCCGTTTCTATACAATTTCCTTGATTTCACTAGGTCAAGAATAGTCCCAAGTGACGAATCCAATCTTGCCCTATATAGGCTATGGAAAGAAACTGGAAATGCTGATGCCTTGCCATCCGTTCCGTCAAGGAATGTTATGGATAAGAAAATCACTTACCAGCTTGATGAGAGCCAGTATGCAATCTACCAAGAGTATGTCGGCCAAAGAAGGAAGGCTCTTGTGGATAATCTATTCCAGAGCGCAACATTTGATGGAATGGATGCAGACTTCAAGATTAAGGCATTGGGCAAGGCGTATGAGCGTGGTGCTGAAGATGGCAAAAGACAGTTCTTGAAATACAATAGGGATTATTTGACACCAAAGGAGAAATAAAATGGAACGCTACGAAAAGATGATGCAGGCAAACATACCGAAGCCTAGTGTTGCTCCAGTTCAGCAGCCAATTGTACGGCAGGCACAACCTATCAATAATCAAATTGAGAGCGTCACGCCAGAACAACCTAAAACTGATCTTGGTTATGATGTTATTGAGCCAGGTGGTGTGGGAAGCAATACCTTTGGATTTGATTTGATAAATGCAGCTAAAACAACAGTAAATTGGGAAGGCCGAAGAGATAAGAAAGGTAATCTTTCGGTATATGCCTTGCCTGCTGGTGATATGGGCGGAGATTATGAGGTAGCTGGAATCAATGACCGATACCATCCAGAAGCATTCAGAAGGATTGCAGGCTTGCCAGCCCAAGATAGGGAGGAAGCGGCCGCAAAATACATCAGTGAATATACAGCCCCTCTTGTGTCAAGGCTTCCACAGGCAATTCAGCCATTCGCCCAGGATATGGCGTTTAATAGAGGAATGGGCGGTGCAACAAAGTATATCCAAGAGGGACTAAATTCACTTGGCGTTAAGGTTGCTGTTGACGGAGCCATTGGGCCAAAAACTCTTGCTGCTATTGGAGGAGTAAATCCAAAGCAACTTATGATTGCGGCGAGCCAAGCGCAATTGAACGATGAAAGAGCCAGGGCTGGTGCTGACCCAAGGAGAAAGAAGTTTATTGTTGGTCTTGAAAACAGAATCAACAACAGACTTAGCGCATTTGGGGGGTAGTTAATTATTCTGAATCGTTTTCAAACACATAGGTTGAACCAGCCGTTCCAGAATAATAATCGCCAACCTGCACTTTTGTTCCATTTGATCCATAATAAAGGTATCCAGTTTTTGTCACAATTTCTCCGTTCCCATAATAAACATCTCCACACGATGAATAACATCCATTAGGGGTTTGTTTGAGTATGCCATTATCCACTATCAATCCATTGGATGTTATAGCCAGTCCCTTGCCACCGCTAAACACGGCGCATCCAGAGTCATATACTCCGCCAGCAAAGTCATCCGCCAACCCCGATGCCACAAGCATCGCCATCAGTGTTATAGTTGTTATTGCTTTCATAGGAAAAAGTTTCTAGCACAAACCCAAAGCCGTCAAGCATGAAATTATCATCACGTCAAATAGGTGCAGTAGGGGTGGCGCGCGTTACTGGCGCGTTACTGCGGTGCGGGTACTCGGTGCTGTTACCTTACGAGGACTTTTCTGGTTATGATGTAGTAGCTGAAAAGAACAATAAGTTCTTCCGCATCCAAGTTAAGACCGCCCAAGCCGTAGAGTCTGGGCGCACCAAGTATCGCTTCAGCACCAGCGTTGGCAATGGGTACAACATACCCAAACGCGCTATCAGTGGCGTGGATTATGTGGCCTGCTGGGGAATGAACGATGATCTATTCTGGCTTTTGCCAATTGCCAAGTGCAGATCGGTCACAACCAAGCTTTGTCCATCGACAGGCCAAAGCTGGCGTGTATTCCAGAATCTATGACCGAGAAGGAGGCGTGGGTAAAGTTTGAGGATGGGCTGAAGGATGCACAATCCTTCGACGAGGCTGTGGCTTGGGTCAAAAAGAACAAGAAGATCGTCGAGAAACTTACTATGATGGCAATGATTAGACGATTTAATAATGATATTAGCCGCGCTAATAAGACTTGGCGGAACTGAAATAGATTAAAATATATATCGACACCATTGCGGGTTGACAGCTAAACCCGATGGATGGGCAAAATCAATAGTCGGGCTAAAGGCGCAGCGGGTGAGAGAGAGTTAGCCAATTATCTGCGCAAACAGGGTTGGCAGAAGGCCAGACGCACCCAGCAGTATGCAGGCAATCCCGAAGGTGGTAGCGGGGATGTGGTTTGCGAGAATTTCCCATTTCATATTGAAGGCAAGCGTTGCCAAGCACTGAAGCCCGAAGAATGGATGGAGCAGTCCAAGCAAGATTGTCCAGAAGGCAAGATTCCAGCAGTGTTCTTTCGCCGTAATGGTCGCAAAGAGTGGCTAGTCATATTGACCGCCGACAGCGTATGCGAATTAGCTCGACAAATCGCACCAGCAAATGTGAAGATTGAATATGTGCCAAATAATCCGATGTCAACTACAGTCGGTGCTGGCTTTTGGGTGCACAGCCCAGACCAACTTATCCCCAAATACATACAACCAATAATAAACCCAAATAAATAAAGGAGAAATAACATGGCACTAACCATAAGTGAATCGCAGAAGATGGAACGCAAGTTGCCCGAAGCTGGCGCAACCGTAGGCGTTCTTTACAGCCTAGTTGACCTAGGCCACCAGAAAACTAATTGGGACAACCAAGAGAAGTGGACACCTAAAGTTCGCTTGACCTTTGAGTTGCCCGATCAGACTGATGAGTTTGAGGTAGAGGAGAAGGGCAAAGTAACAAAGGTAGAAAAGCCTATGGTCGTTTCCATCGAGCAAACCCGCAGTCTTGGCGAGAAAGCAAGCCTTCGCAAGCTTCTCGAACAATGGCGTGGTCAAACCTTCACATCCAAGGAACTCCAAGCGTTCAGCTTGAAGAACCTATTGGGCAAGCCAGCTATGCTGACGCTGATCCACAAGACCAGCCAGCAGGGCAGGCAGTATTGCGCCATTGCGGGTGCATCCAAACTGCCCAAGGGCATGAAAGCACCAGCTACCACCACTAATGATCAGTTGTATTACGAGATCGAGCAGGGTGAGGCTGGGCAGTTTAACGACATGCCCGACTGGTTGCAGGAGAAGATCCGCGCTTCCAAAGAGTTTGCTACCGCTGCGGGAAAGTCCACTGCCACTAAGGTCGAAGTTGACGCAGACGGCAATGTAATGCCGTTCTAGGTTATATGGCACTTACTATTACAAGTAAGTGGGATAGCTCCTCGGCTAATTCCAGATTGGTTATTGTTGAAAGCAGCGGCCACTGGTACGATGCCGAGGGGCGATCTGCCCACGTTATTCTCGGAAAGAATGGCAAGGAACGAAACACAACTGTTGCTGACGCTAGAAAGATGGGATTGTTGCCATCGGTCACTAGCGTCCAGTCAATTTTGGAGAAGCCCCAACTGACGGCATGGAAAATTTCCACCGCCGTAGAGTCTGCGCTTACTCTGCCAAAGGAGGAAAATGAAACACTCGAAGAATACGCAAGAAGGGTCGTTGAGGACAGCAAGGCGCAAACCAAGAAAGCCGCAGAGCATGGTACGGCAGTTCACACCGAAATGGAGAACATCCTCTTGGGAAGAGCCGTATCCAGAGATGAAACACTTGCTCCATACATCGAAACCTTTAAGAAGTGGTCTGATGCAAACATTGAGAAAACCTACTGGTGCGAAAAGGGTCTTGTCGGCGCAGGCTATGCGGGAAGGTGTGATGCCTACGTCAAGCTACGCGGTATTGGTGACGCTATCATCGACCTAAAGAATCGGAAGGTTAACAAGAAGTACAACGTCCCGCCTTGGTATCCAACCGATGCGCAACAGCTTTGGGCATATAGGAATGCAAGCGAGAATCCTCAAGCAGCCTGCGTTTCAGTTGTTCTGGCATCCAATGATCCAGAATACATAGAGCATCATCAGTGGGACGAAGACGAACTCTACCAAGCTGGCATTGCATTCTGCGCTATGCAGAAGGTGTGGGCTTGGGTAAAGGGTTACACTCCTCCTGGGATGAAATTGTGATTGACCCACAAGACGTGCTTTGGCTAGAAGATTTGCTGGACCAAGTTTATAGAAACCTAGCAAAATGAAGTCAATTGTATCAAATTTAGATTATAAAAATGGTGACAGGCTATACGACTTAGCCATGTTTGATCCACCTTTTGATATTTGGAAGGATATAGATTGGAAGCCAAAAGCTAAAACATATTGTTGTTTCACGAATTTTCAGAATAGGCATTATGTTGAAAAGATATTTGGAAATCCTAAATTTGAAATTATTTGGTTTTTTAAGGACGGAAGATGGGTTAGCCACAATATGCCAAGGCTCACACATGAGCATATTATGATATACGGAGAATTGCGCCATGATGCATATACTGGAGATTATAATACAAATATGTTGCCAGTAAGAAAGGGAATGGGATGTATAGGCAGGGATAAGAGTCTTGGAGAAAGAACATATATTCCAAAAGAAAGAAAAATGCTGAACAGCGTAATTGAAGTGCCTAGAAATGTTGGGAAGGAATTGGGTGTTTGGGGTAAGCCAATTGATTTGGTTAAGCCAATAATGGAATGGTTGTGCAGGGAGGGTGAGGCAGTTTGGGATGGATTTGCTGGTAGTGGCACTTTTGGAGTTGTGGCAAAAGATTTAAAACTTGATTACGATGGATATGAAATTAATTCAGATACCTGCATGGCTGCAAATTCAAGAATAAATAGTCATTTATCTTGTGAGCTATTATTTAATAAATTATGACACCACCAACAATTCAAGAAATGGGTAACGCTGCACAGGAGATCGTCTGGCGCGTGATGGGCAAGGGATCGGAGAAGTCTGGCTACGGAGATTGGTTGGAGAAGGATAGACCCACTCACGATTACCATATCGCTAGAGCCGTACGCCACCTGGCCACAGCGCAGATGCAACTGCACAAGTCATCGCCTTGTCCTGATAATAACGGTGAGACAAGTGTTGACCATCTTGAGCGTGCGCTGGTAAGAACATTGTTTGTGTTAGCTCAAATAAAGAAAGAGGTACCAAGATTATGATTATGGAAGATGTAAGCGTTGATTTTGAATTTAATGGAGAAAAGTATACTGCGTATGGCAACGCAGAGGTTGATACTATCACCGAGGATATTGGTCCAGTTGGATATAGGGAACATTACTTTGCCGAGGTGGTCAACAATGTGACTATGTCAAAGATTGAAATTTCAACTGCTACTGAGGACATAAAGAATCCAAGCAAGGAATTGCTGGAAAAGGCTGATGACCTTTTGTCAATTCAGGCAACAGAAGATTTTGACGCTGGCAAATGAAACAAGCATTAGTAACTCAATCGTTTGGTGAGGACTGGCAGAAGATTCTGGATCTAACTAGGCCACGCATGGAGGCGTACTGCAAGCGGCATAACTGCGACTTCATTCTGATCGACAAACCCCTAACCCACCCTATGCAGTATTCTAAGTCTGCCATCGGGAACATCATGGCCACTAAGGGCTATGACCAAGTGACATTTGTTGACGCTGATGTTTTGATTACAGCCGATTGCCCCAAGCTATCCGAGGACGCTGGTGTATTCTGCGCGTTTGACGAAGGAGCATACTTAGACCGCAAGCCAGAGATGGTTAAGCTGGCTGGTGCATTCGGTGGTGTTATTGAGCCTCAATTTTACGTCAATACTGGAGTTTTTGTAGTTCATACCAAGGCCGTTGGTATCTTGTCGATGCCACCCATTGGCCTGCACCCAAACCACTTTGCCGAGCAGACCTGGCTCAACGTTATGGCGCACCTGTGGGAAATTCCCCTAACCGAGCTTGACCCGTCCTTTAACTGCATGACCAGCGTTGAGTCACATTTTGGACTAGACCGCTACAAGGATGCGATGATTATTCATTACGCTGGGCAGTCGAATGATCTGGTTAAGTTGGCTAACCAGATTAAAGAAGACGAAGCGAAGCTGGTGGGGTTGGGTAGGTGAGGTCAACGCACCTGTGTCGTGGTGATTATGACGATAGGTTGCAGCAGTTGGCTGGAGAGGTTGCGTTGCAAGCCATCCGTGATCTACGCCTGCTTCGCAAGCGAGGGATGGTTAAGGGCATGAAGATTATCAAGGATCACCAGGGCGTAGCACTCAACGATGCGCTGGAGTACAAGAACTCGCACGAGGTACAGAAGCTACTGCGAGATTTTAAGACAGGCGTTGTCTCTTGGTGGTGCAGAGCCAGCGGAGTAAGGATTGATAATCGGACGTTACTGCGCAAACTACAGGA
>Ga0222713_10002134_pt1 | contig 21325 bp, 22 predicted proteins | sample C33_649DmetaG_FD_165061 | JGI IMG/M metagenome (GOLD analysis project Ga0222713, IMG submission 165061) | Estuarine water microbial communities from San Francisco Bay, California, United States - C33_649D | ecosystem: Environmental > Aquatic > Marine > Unclassified | place: USA: California...
AGCTCGTCGTGATCGTGGTGCCCACCTTTAGCGTGGAGCCCGACTGCTCCTTCTCCCCCGCTCGCGGGGGAGAAGTGGCCCGTAGGGCCGATGAGGGGGAGCTTTTCGCTTGGGGCCCACAAACAGCCCCGGCCACCTTGCGCCTTGGCAGCCTAGCCATGCCGGCCGCCAAGGCAGCGCCCTGCCTCCTGATGGGCCTAAGGCCACGTGGAGGTGAGATCAGGAAAAATGTAGCCTTCGGGCCGCTTTTTCTTGCGGGAAAGGTTAGATTGCACCTGTCAGTGGGCGCCCGACCTCCGTCGCGTTCCCCTCCCGACAGCGTCGACGATTTGCCAAGGATGAGCGATGAATGAGGGTGTGCGCAGCATGAGAGGCGGCTACTTGGCGATCGCGCTTGGCTGTGCGCTGGCGGCAGGGTGCACCACCTCGCCCCACGCGGCTGCATCGGCCACGGATGCACGCGCGCTATGTCCATCTCAGGACTTCGGAACGTTCTTGCAGCGCTACGCTGATCCGGCCGATAGCAAGGTGCGCAGTGAATTCACCGCGGATCCGCTGGAGTATGAGGTGCCCACGCATCGCGTTGAGGACGAGACTGCCTCGTCCCCGCCCACCCATGTTTCCCGGCAAACCGGGCCTGCGCGCCTGGACCTGTTTCAGTATCGGTATTTCAAGGGCGCGGGCGTCTTTGATCGCATCGCTCCCGGGGAACCGGCCAGTGGCGCGGCGGCGCACACGCCTTATCCGGTTGCGATCAGCGTGACGGCCAACAATGGCCGCCAGGTGGTCTTTGGAGCGGAGTACGAGGTGGATACGTTTCGCTTTGAGCGCAAGCACGATTGCTGGTATCTGACGCGAGCAATCGACCTGAGAGACTGACAAAGGAGTGAGCCATGGCCGGACAGGACGTCGAGCAACTGCCAACGTATCGAGTGATCCAACTCGAATGGGATGTGACGCGGGGCTACCACAATGAGCGCGTCGATGACCTGGACGGACTGGTCACGCATCATCCCAACAGCAACAAGGGTGCCCATCTGGTCAATGGTGCCGTAGAGGGCGGACAGGCCGGGCGTGCATTTGGCGTCGTGGGCGGCGAGATCCAGGAGATCGAGGTTCCTCGAGGCGGCCGGGATTTCGGGCTGCGCCCCGACCAGGTGTTGATGAAGAAAGACTTCATGCTGGAAGACCCGCGACTGCCCACGGGCCCGGGCTCGCGGTCATTGGATGTCCCTTCGCCCGTTGCCGGCGTGGTGGGGACGGTCAATGTGCGATCCGGGCTTGTCGATGTGCTGGACCGCGAGGGGGGCGACGTCATCCTCCGCGTGCGTCACATGTCCCCGATCCATGTCCAGACCGGCGATCGCATCGAATACGGCCAAGCACTTGGCGTGCAGAACAAGCAGGGGACCGACGCCATCCATGTGCACATGGAGGTCGATAGCCGCTATTACCAGCAGTATGAGAATTATGTAGGGGATCTTGTCAGCGGTCGGCTGGGCATTGACCCGGCCAGGCAGCAGCGCGGCATCGAGCCCAGGCCCGTCGTGGACGATGGCACCATCCGCATTGGCGAATCTTCCGATGTGGTACGGCAAGCCCAGCGCAGGTTGAACCAGGATGGCTTCCGTGGTGCGGACGGGCAGCTCCTTCAGGAAGATGGCGTCTACAGGCTCTCCATGCAGCCAGCCGTCATCAATTACCAGCAGGCACGTGGTCTGCCCCAGACCGGAGACCTCGATCCGGCGACGCTGCGGCAGATCGCACCGCGCGTCTTCCCTCCGGAACTCAATAGCCGGCAAGAAGGCGCGCTCCCCAGCTACTTGAATCTCCAGGGCGCGGCGACATCGAGCAAAGATCCCCTGCATCAGCAGGCAGAAGACGCAGTACGTCGCCTGGAGCAAGGCCTGGGCCGCGATTACGACGGCAACAGCGCCTGCCTGGCCGCAAGCGCGGCCTGCCTTGCCAAGGAGAACGGGCTCACCCGCATCGACCACGTCGCACTCAGCCGTGACACGGGATCCGTTCGGCAGGGCGAGAACCTCTTCGTCGTGCAGGGCGCACTGGACGACCCGGCGCAGCTGCGCGCCCACATGCGCACCGACGATGCGCTGGCCAGGCCGGTCGAGCAGTCACTGGCACACCTGCAGACCTTGAACGACGGCCAGCGCCAGCAGGTGCCACAGGTCGCCCAGCCGGTGCAGGTGGTCGCGCAACAGTCGCGAATGATCTAAGTGCGCTGCACGGACAGCTGGAAAGAGCAGCAAAGCCGCAACGTCAGCGCCTCGCGCTACAAGCAGCAGACCGAAGATCCGCTAGTGCGGCGCGTAGACAAGGTGGGCGGTGGCTTGGGGCAGAACGGGGCGCAGAACGTGTTTGCGGTGTATGCGCCACACGGCGACAAGGGGCCGTTCTTCAACGTCCACGTGGAAGTACGCCAGGCGGCCCAGGAACCTGCACAGCAGAACCTGGAACAGGCCCACACTTTTCAACAGACCCAGGCCCGTCAGCAAGCGTTGGAACACACCCAGCAGCAGGAGCAGGCACCCCGAATGACGATGGGCGGGCCTTGACCGTGCGCGCGTTGACTCGGATTTCCACGATGCAGCGTCTGAATTTCTTGGACGCGAGACTTTAAGTTAAACCTTCGAAGGGAGATCTGGCCCTGCTATTGAAAAGATTCAGGCGGCTTAATTCATCGTCCTCTTTAGTTTTTTACTTTGCGGAAAGGACTTTATCGACTACGACCTTGTCGAGCTCCACGAAGGTGTCCGGACATGACTTATAGATTGGCTCGAAGTACTCCTTACATAGGTTGGGATTTGAGCCAACGAATTTGGACGAAATTTTGTCGATCAAGTCCATCTCAGCAGGGAGATGGGCCAACTTCGCTTCCTCCGCAGCTGCTGCGGATAGGTCGGAGGTTGGCTGGACGCCACACGCAATAGCCGCCCTCTGGAATGACTCTGAACGGGAAGAGATTTTGCACGTGGCGTCATCCTTGACAAGAACAAGCGCAACGTCGCGCTGTGCTGATGCGAGCTTTACATCCATGCCCCTTTGCTCGAACGCAAAAGAGCAGAATGCCGCGACAGACATCACAAGCAGGGTGCCGGTTCCCAAGAAGCTTTCGGTCATGAAAGACCTGCCCAGAAAAATGAGGCCACCCGCCAGGAGCCCGCTGGCCAGGGCACCGATCGCTCCGAAAAATCTAGGGCCTGAGGCGAGTTCCATAACTGTAAGGACAATTCCCGCCAGCATGGCTAGGACGGCGACTACTGCCTTTACCGTAGCAAGCTTGTTCTGATTCATTGGCACATCCATGGCATGGCACATCGTCATCGGCCGCGCTTTCTATTTCTTTAGCCCAACCAGCCTTTTTGCCCAACGATCTGCTAGCTAACCTTATCTCTGGGATTCTCTCGGTTTGATGTAGTGACTGAGTTGCGTAGCGCGGCGTACCCGGCCACACCATCTCAAGATGAAGGTCGTGATTTAGTCGGCTTGATCGGGCAACACGGCTGCAGCGATCTTCTGTGCGATGTCTTCTATGCTGTCATGTTCCGTTGAGAACCCTGCAAGATCGGGCAGGATTCCGCTGTACTGCTTGACGTCATCGAAGGTGACGTTATGCAGGACCGGGATCAGCATGTTCTTGCTTAGCAGCGCGCCCAGCTCGCGCTCAGTCCAAAAGCGCCCAGCCAGGTACGCTGGTGTGAGTAATGCTATTCCGGAGCGCGCCTTTCGCAAGCCGCTGTCCATCTGCAATGACTGGCTACGCCCAGGAATGATAGCGACCTCGTCGAACCAGACTGCCACACCAAGCGCTTCAAGATTTTCTCGAAGCGAGCCGGCGACTTCATGTCCATCGATCCGGGCATAGCTGAGAAAAGAGTCGTACTCGCGCGGATAGGAGGCCAACACAGCTTCATGTACTTGGTCGGCCAGGCGGCGCTCGGGCTCGGTGTATCGTACGGACGAAGTGGTGGATCGAAGCGATCGATTTAATTCGCGGATGCGCTGACGATCGCTGGCTTCCGCTTGGCGGACAGCGTTCTTGAAACTTGAATTGAGCTGAGCTATTGCCTGTCGATTCTGGGCATCAACGCGCCGCTCGTGCTCCCTCGCCTTGGCGTTGAAGTCGGCGACGACGCGGTGGTTATGTGCGTCTACTCTTAGGTTGTACGCATCAACTGCCCGCTGGTTTGCTCGGTTGATCTGTTCCACTTGCTGTTTCAGCTGCTGATTGGCCTTGCGATGAGCCTCTCGCAGCTTCCGGTTGAACTCATTGACGTTAAACGTGGCCATGTAATCCACTCCAAATGATGTCATCAGGACGGCAATCTGGACATTGATCAAAACCGTAGTAGCGCTGCTCTATCCCTCCAGTAGGTTCGGATGGACAGGATTAGTAGCTTGAGTATGATCAATAGAGAGAAAAACGGCAGGATCGGCGTCAATCCTTGTGCCAATCCAGGTAACGGAACGCTGTTGATCATGCGCGTGGCTGCGAACATGACCACGATGGGTGCAATGAATGCGGCCAGAAGGAGGACATAGCTACGGATGCGCCGTTCAAAAACTGCTCCGGAAATCGCAAGTTCGTCCTTCAGCGCTTCGATGAGTCTCTGCATGTGGGTTGTGTCCTAAGGGAGGGAGTTCTTAAGGCCCTAGCGGCCCTGTAGTCATGTGTTCCGTTTAACTAGCGCTCCTTACGGACACCCTTGAACGGTTTTGCATCAGCCTTTTGATCGATGAACTGCCCAGTGTTGGTGTCCCGCTTGGTCCAGCGGTCGTTCCGCGGGTTGTGGGTTTGACTCCGTTCGCGGACGGCGCCATTGCGATGCCCATCGCCTTTGGGAGGGTTAGTAGCCATGGTTTACAAATTCATTATGTGATGGGTGCCACTGTAAACTTACATCCATGGTTTACAATCTGTCAACATAATTTTCTTCTTTGTAAACCGAGGGGCGTAGATGCTCGGATCCCGAATCAAGCAAGGCCGTCTAGCGGCCGGGCTGTCCATGCGCGACCTGGCTCAGGCGGCAGGGCTCAGTGCCATGGCCATCTCTAAGTACGAGCACGATCAGATCAAGCCGTCGTCTGACGCCATGCTGAGGCTGGCCAAGGCGATGGGCGTGCGCACCGAGTACTTTTTCCGCCAGCCGTCGGTCGAGCTGACGGGGGTTGAGTTCCGTAAGCACAACAAGCTTTCCGCGCAAGATCAGGCCAAGGCGCTGGAGGACGTGCGGGAGAAGCTGGAGCGATGGCTGGAGCTGGAGTCGATCATCCCCGCTTCCTGGCCGAAGACCTTTGCGTTACCGCGCGGACTGCCAGGCAGCGTGGACAGCTATGAGGTGATCGAGGCAGTCGCGGAGGAGCTGCGCGATGCCTGGCAGCTGGGGCGCGGCCCGATCCGCAACCTCATCGACAAGATGGAAGAGGAAGGTATCAAGGTCATCCTCACCCCGCATGATGGTGGCCGGATGTTCGATGGTCTGGTCGCTAAGGCCGGGGATCACACCGTGATCGTCGTGGGTGAGAACTGGCCCGGTGACCGGCAACGCTTCACCTTGGCCCATGAGCTCGGGCACCTGGTTCTGCATGATCGCCTTGCCGCAGACATGGATGAGGAGCGCGCTTGCAATTGGTTTGCTGGCGCCTTCCTGGTGCCGCAGCCTGAAGTGCTCAGGACGCTTGGTGCTTCCCGCTCTTGGCTTGAGCCGCGAGAGCTCTACCTGCTGAAGCACGAGTGGGGCCTGAGCATGAACGCCTGGGTCTACAGGGCACAGAACCTGGGCGTCATCAATCGCGCGGTCGCCAAGCAGCTATGGGGCTTCTTTGCACAACAGGGAGACACCAAGCGCAACTGGCGCGAGCTCGAGCCAGGCGATGCCTACAGCCAGGAATGCCCGACGCGCTTTGAGCAGCTTGTTTATAGAGCACTTGCCGAGGAGCTGATCGGCGAATCCCGGGCTGCCGAGCTGCTCGGGAGCAGTCTGTTGGATCTGCGTGCGCGCCGTCGAATGGAATCGACTGATGCAGCTGGTTGTCACTGACGCCAACATCATCATCGATCTGGACGCCGGTGGTCTGCTGGGGGAGATCTTCCGCGTGCCAGAGCTTGAGTTCTGCGTGCCGGACGTGCTGTATGAGGAGGAGCTGGCGCACAAGTACGGCGCGCTTCCGGGGTTGGGCCTGAAGGTGTTGTCCCAGACTGGGGACGCAGTCGCTTATGTCGCGGATCTGAAGGCACGTTATCGCAGGGCAAGCATCAATGACCTGTTTGCACTGGCGCTGGCTCGCAGGCAGGGCTGTCCGTTGCTTTCAGGCGATGGCGCCCTGCGCGCTGCGGCCCAAGCCGAGGAGGTGGAGGTACACGGCACCCTGTGGCTGGTCGAGGCGCTGTACGTGTCCGGGCTGGTAACCATGGAGCGGGTCGAGGAAGCCTATGGCCGCATGCGCCGTGATGGCAGCCGATTACCGTGGATGGAGATTGACGCACAGATAGGGCGGTGGCGTGCGGCCGCTCGCTAAGCCTCGCTGGAGCACGCGCAGCCCGTTTCGCGAGTCAAGTCGCAGTGACTGAGCGGACTGTCCCAAGTGCGAGGGGTTGCTGAAGCCGTGCCGGCCGCAGAGATCCTTCACCGCCATGCCCGCTTCGGCCTCACGCAGAAAGCCGATGATCTGTTCTTCGCTGAAGCGCTTCTTCGCGTCCAATTTTCTTGGGTTGAGGAATTGGACACCAAACCTGCGTGCTACTCAAAATCGGGGGGCGTCGGCTTGGGCGCAGGCGGCGAACGGAGCCTCTTTGCTCTCGATCTGATGAGGAAGCGAGAGAGGGCGTCAGCGCTTGGACTTGCCCTGATGCTTGAAGTCTTTAATCAGTTGCGCGAGCTCGTCGTCCTCGGCATAGAAATAGGCGACCGGCAGCTCAAGGACCTCGGCGATGCGCTGCAGCGTCTGCAGGTCGGGCTGATGTACGCCTGCCTCGTAACGATTGACGCGCGTACTCGCCACAAACTCGTCGATTCCAGCTTGGATTCCCAAGGTCTTTTGCGAGATCCCGCGGGCCTCCCGCGCCTCGCGGAGGCGGCGGCTGTAGGCGGGAAGGGCCTTTTTATTGACCACGGTTGCATGTATTTCGGGCTTCCATGCAGGAAGCTTCCGGATGCAACTGTGATTTCGATACTACGTTTAACGTAGTATCTGACCTGGTCCTCGTGCGAGCTGCGCATGCCGGTGACGGCAGCGAAATGCCCTTATCGCCCTGCCGCTGAGCCCTTCTTCCTTGTCGTCCGCTTCTTCTTGACCTCGATCGGTTTCAGGTCGGGTTCGTCCCTACGCCCGAAGTCCGAGATCAGCTGCGCCAGCTCGTCGTTCTCCGCGTAGAAGTACGCCAGTGGCTTCTGCAGCGCCCGCGCCAGCAATCGTTGCAGACCCAACTTGGGTTGGTGGATGCCGTTTTCGTAACGGCTGAGGCGGCCGCTGGCACCCGAGACGTCGAGGCCGACCGCGACGCCCAAGCCCTCCAGCGAGACGCCTTGACTCTCGCGCGCCTCACGTAGGCGACGTCCGTAAATAGCAGCCTGCTGCTTATCGGTCATGTGCGCATACCCGGAAATCCGACTATGCAGAAGCATCCAGACACGCCCTTGACTCGAATACTACGTTTAACGTAGTGTCGCGACAGCTACGTTTAACGTAGCTATTTTCCCTTTTTTTGTTTTGGCGATTCCGCGCAGGGGAAGCGAGCCGGAAGCGACATGGGAAAGGGGGGCGAATCGTTGCATCTGAGCTGGCGGCACGAAGTCCCGCGGACTGCCGCCTGCGTCACGATCACCAATCGGGGGCATTACATGTTGAGCAAAGTTGGACTTGTCTTGATTTGCACGTCCGTTAGAGTGAGAAGGGCCAGCGTGTTGGAGGGTGCAGCACGCGGTGCGCGGGGCCTGCCGCCTTGCCAGGGCAGCGGTGCGGCGCTGCTGCGGGCGGCAGGCCTGGCGCTTGGTCCTCGCGGATCGGCCGACAGGTGGTGGGGCGGAAGGCGGGCACTGACGCGCAGCGCCCTTGCCGCTGCCCTGGCGATACTCCTTCCCCTCTACGGCGCAAGCGCGCAGGAAACGCAGGCCGACGCCACGCGCGATTCCGATGCGGCCGCGGAGGACCACGCCGCAGACGGAAAGGCCACCCAGCTGGACACCATCGTCGTCACCGGCACCCGCATCAAGGGCGGCACCACGCCCTCGCCGGTGATCACCATCGGCAGCGAGCGCATCCAGGAAGAAGGCTTCACCGACCTGGGCGAGGTGATCCGCAGCGTCCCCCAGAACTTCAGCGGCGGGCAGAATCCTGGGGTGGCGGCTGGCGCGACGGCGGGGGCTGGCGGCATCGCCAATCAAAACATCACCGGCGGTTCGTCGCTGAACCTGCGTGGGCTGGGGCCGGATGCCACGCTGACCCTGCTCAATGGCCGGCGCCTGTCCTACGGCGGCTTTGCCCAGGCGGTGGATATCAGCGCCATCCCGGTCGAAGCGGTGGATCGGATCGAGATCGTGCCGGATGGGGCATCGGCCATCTACGGCTCCGATGCGGTGGGCGGCGTGGGCAACGTCATCCTCAAGCGCGACTACGAGGGGGCCAAGATCGGTTGGCGCTACGGCGGCGCCACCGATGGTGGACTGACCACGCGGGAATACACCGCCACGGTCGGCACGGCTTGGGCCACTGGCGGTGTGTTGGCGACTTTCCAGGACACCTCTGCCGATCCGATCTACGCGCGCCAGCGCGACTACACCCGGCAGATGTTCGACCCGAGCACGCTGTACCCAGGCAGCGACCTGCGTAGCGGGTTGGTCAGCCTGCATCAGTCAGTGGGGGAGGTGGCTGAAGTCCACCTGGACGCGCTGAAGACCAACCGCCGGCAGATCCTTTACCCGTGGAATACGGGGCAGTCGCCGTCCTACTTCGAGCTGATCTCCAAGACCGAGTCACTGCTGCTGGCCCCCAGCGTGGATGTCGCGCTGCCGGGTGCGTGGACGCTGACGGTGGGCGCCACGTGGGGCAGGGACGAGGCCGAGAGTCGCCAGTCACGCGTCTACCTGGACTCCGGCCTGCGCCAGCCCTCGTCCTTCGAGTGTTATTGCAACCGGGCAGCCTCATGGGAGGTGGGGGGCGAAGGTCCGGTGGCGGCGCTGCCGGCTGGAGATGCACGGTTGGCCCTAGGCGTTGGCGGAAGGCAGAACAGCTTCACCGACCACAACCTGCTGACCGATGCCGATGTGACGCATGGCAAGGAAGGCAACCGCTACGCCTACGTCGAGCTGAACCTGCCTCTGGTCGGTGCAGGCATGCAGGTGCCGGGTGTGCGGCGCCTGGACCTGTCGGCTGCAGTGCGTGCCGAGGACCACGACAGCTTTGGACGGGTCAGCACGCCCAAGCTTGGGCTGGTCTATGGTCCTACCGAGGATTTCACCCTGAAGGCTTCGTGGGGCAAGTCCTTCAAGGCGCCGACGCTGTTCCAGAGTTATCAGGCCAGGTCATCCTATGTGATCGCCGAAAGCTTCTATGGAGGTGCATCCGGCGTGCCGACCGCCACGGTGGTCGGAATCTCCGGTGGTAGTCGTGACCTGCAGCCTGAGCGCGCCACCACCAGGACGCTCTCCGTGGCGATTCATCCGGAAGCCGTGCGCAATCTGGAGGCGGAGATCACCTGGTTTGATATCGACTACACCGACCGGGTGGTGGAGCCGATCACTGACTACGCCCGTGCGCTGGGCAACCCCGACTACGCGCAGTTCATCGACTATGCGCCCACCGCGCAGGCGCTACAGAACGCGATTGGCTCGGCTGACGCGTTCTACAACTACCTGGGGCGCGCTTACGACCCCGCCGACGTGGTGGCCATCGTCAACCAGCAGTACGTCAATGCGGCCCGACAGCGCATCAAGGGGCTTGACCTGAGCGCCTCTGACCGCCTGGACCTGGGCGAGGGGAGGTTGACCTTGCGTGGCTCGGCGACATGGCTGGACAGCACCCAGCAGAACACTGCCACGCAGCCGGCTTACGACGTGGCGGGGACCCTGTTCAATCCAGCCAGGCTTCATGCCCGCGCCGGCGCGGTGTGGATGCAGGGTGGGGCCTCCGTGTCCGGCTTTGCCAACTACACCAGTGGGGTGACCGATCGACTGCGCGGTGGAAAGACGGCCTCGTTCACCACGTTTGATGCCGCGCTGCGCTATGGCTTTCATCAAACGGCGGGGGCGCTGTCTGGGGTTGAGGTGGCATTGACCGCGCAGAATCTCCTGAACCGCGCGCCTCCTTCCTATGTGGCGACATCGGTGGATCGGCCTCCTTACGACTCCACGAATTATTCGGCGATTGGTCGGTTCGTCAGCCTGTCCTTGTCAAAGCAGTGGTGACAGCCGGGCGCGACCCCGAGGCGGGCAAGGCACACCGCAGGTCATCCATGAACCGGCTGGGTCGGCATCGCGCCGCCGGAATTCAGATCCGGTGACCTGGCCGTCAGCAGGCCCTAACAGCGTCGCCACGTCCTTTGAGGGGGGCGACGCGCATCAGACGATGAGGAAGTCATGAGCATCAGAATCAGCACATGCGCGCTGCGCGTGTTCGCGTGGGCGGGGTTGGTCATCCTGTCGATCCAGGCGCCGCAGGGGAGGGCCGCGACCATCCGCCAGCTCGTGGAGGTGGTGGACATCAACAACATCTCTGTCTCGCCCGGTGGCGAATGGGTCGCCTTCCGGACCGAGCAGGCTTCGATCGAACGCAATACCTACGACACCGTCTGGTATGTGCAGCCCGTTGATGGAACATCGCCGCCCAGACGGCTAGGGGATGGTGGAGAGATGCTCCCGGATGGGGGCGGATCGTCGGTGCCGGAACCGGTTGTGTGGTCGACGGATGGAAAGTGGATCTTCTTCCGTGCCGTCCATGGTGGTCGGATCGACCTATGGCGTGCGGCATTGACGGTAGCCGCACCGAGCAGCTCACGCACGATGCCGCAAACGTCCGCTCGTTCGTCCTGAGTTCCGACGGCGCGACGATCGAATACAGCGTAGGCGCGGATCGGCTGACGGTCAGGGATGCGGAAATCTCTGAATACGACAACGGCTTTCATATCGACGAGCGTATCTCGCTTGCAGACAATCTGTTCCGCTCTGGCATGCACGAGGGCCGGCTGGCGACACAGCACCTCAAGAACAGTGTGGAGTACGTGCCGCTGCTGTCCGAGGTTCCCGATCGCTGGAAGTCCCTGGACATCGCGACGCGCACCACGGTCGAGCTTTCCGGAGACCATCATGACCACGCTGCGGTGGAGGCTTCGAACCCGCCGGAGGCCTTCCGCGATGCAGCGCAGGTCGTGGAGGATCGCAGCACCGCCAGGATCGCGGTCGTAAGCGAGGACACGCACGGCGAGCGCTCGGCACAGGCTTCAAGCGTGCTTGGCATGTTGCCGGATCGGAAATCCCGGCGGGCAGTCCAGTGCCAGGCGGAGGCCTGTCGCGGGAAGCGGATCTCGGGGATTGCCTGGCGGCCTCACAGTGACGAGGTGTTGTTCACCGTGTCCGAACAGGGAAGCGATCTGGAGCAATCGGTGCTGCGCTGGAATGTCGTCAGTGGCGATGTCACGCCCGTGGTGAGTTCGCGCGGTCAGTTGACCGGAGGCGGGCGCTGGTGGCCTTCTCCCTGCGCCGTCGCTGCCTCGGCCCTGCTGTGCGTGGCCGCTGACGCGGATGCGCCGCCCAGGCTGGAGCGCATCGACATGGACTCGGGAAGCAGGGCCGTGCTCTTTTCGCCCAATCAAACCCTGGCCTTGGACATGAAGCAGGCGGCGCATGTCCAGTCTCTGGCATGGACCGACCGGGAAGGCAACCGCTTCACCGGCAAGTTCTACCCGGCACCCTCGCAGGAGGGCAAACCGCCACCCCTGTTCGTCGTCTATTACAGGTGTACCGGCTTCGTGCGCGGTAGCGTGGGTGACGAGTGGCCACTTGCGACCTTCGCTCGGAGCGGAATCGCGGCGCTGTGCATCAACGCCGCCCCGTACGAGAACGATGCACTCGTGCGCTACCAGCAGGGTTTGACCGCTGTCGAGAGCGCGGTCAAGTTGCTGGCGGGAGAGGGAAAGATCGACCCGGCGCGTGTGGGGATGGGTGGGTTGAGCATGGGCGGAGAGGTTACGTTGTGGACCGCCATGCATTCGGATCTACTACGCGCCATATCGGTGAGTACGCCGGTGATGTCCCCGAACATGAGTCTGATGATGAGCCTGGGCGGGACGGCGCACTTTGACCGCATTCGCCGTTTCTGGCAGCTCGGTACGCCAGAAGAGACGCCGCAGCGCTGGGCCGCCCTATCACCGACCGCCGACGTCGAACGCCTTCGCGCTCCGGCGCTGATGCAGATGTCCGAGCAGGAATACCGATACTCGCTGGACTACACGGTGCCGCTGATCCGCAAACGTAGGGCCGATGTCTATGTCTTTCCCAATGAGCCTCATCAGAAGTTCCAGCCTCGGCATAAGCTGGCCGTCTACCAGCGGAATCTGGAGTGGTTCAATTTCTGGCTATTGGGGAAGGAGGATCCCGATCGAGCTAAAGAGGAGCAGTACGCGGTCTGGAGGCAAATGTCCCGGAGTCTGCCGGAGGCGAAGCACTGAGGCTATTCACGCGCACCTGGCTTGCTGACGGACCCAGTTCTCCAGGATGCACAGGTGGAACAGCCGCATGAAGGTCGGCTCGTCTTCGCTCTGATCGCTGCTGTCTAGACGGAGCAGCGCATCGGCATCGAGCAATCCTTCCTCACGCAACTGCCCGTCAACCAGGAAGTGGATGATCTCCCGCTTCTTTCTTCGATGGAGCGCACCGAGGTAGGCGGTCATCGTGCCCTTGCTCTTCCTGCGAAGAACACCGCGAGGCAGGATGTCTGAAAACGCCTTTCTGGCAACGGCACGATTCTGACCCCCGGCGAACCACATCCAGCTCGGGGCACGCAGGCAGGCTTCAATGACTGGCTGCGACAACAGGGGCATCCTGAGCGGCCTGACGAAGCTGCGCAGGCAGGTGTCTCTGAAGGACTGGGTGCCACTGAGTTCGTGGATGCGATGCTTGTCGGCGGGAAGCGCGCGCGGGGGACTTACCATCCATGGATGCAGTTGAGGCGCCGGCGTGACCAGGCGTGGATGCGTAAAAGAACGGTCGACAATGAGCTCCGGATCTCCACGCAACATCTTCCCGAGCGCGAGGCGACCAGCTTTCCAGTACGTACATTGATGAAACGCCGCCAGATCATGGATGGCCCGCATCCCCGTGCGGCATCCGGCGGCAAGGAAGGCGTCAGCCGCCGGCGCAGCACTGGTCAGGAAGCCGAACACCGTATCGCCACCTGCACCGGAGAAGGCGCTGTTGACGCCCAGGCGTGAAGCCGATCGCTGCATGAGCCTATCCACCGCGTACTGAAGCGGCCCGACAGCCGGGGAGGTCAATTCCGACGGGATTGGAAAATCGAATGCAGCGTCCGCCAGCTGGAGCTCCATTTCAGATAGCCCGGCATTGAGCGTGCTGGCTACCGCGGCCGCATAGTCCCTCTCATCGGTACCAGGGAACGATGACGTGATGGTCATGCAGTGCATCTCTGCTGTCGAGAGCCCAAGGCAGGCTGCAACGATCGAGGAGTCAAGCCCGCCGGACAGCTCCAAAAGGACGATCTTGTCGCGATCGGCCAGCGCTCTGATGACCATCGCTACCGCGTTGCGGACCGCTCGAGCAGCCTCCTCCATGTCCGCATAGCGCAGTTCGGGGGTGACGAATGCCCAGGGATTCCAGTTCTGGGTCAGGCGCAAGCCCTCGTGCTTCAGCCGCAGTGTATGGCCTGGTAGGAGCTCGGTGATTCCTTCGAGTCCCGAGCTGCTCAGCTTGATTGACGGATAGATGAGGCGATGCGTGATGCTCTGGTAGTCCACCCTTCTGCGGTACAGGCCAGCGCCACTGGCAAGGCTTATATCGGAGGTGACGAATCCATGGCTGTCCGAAATCGAATAGAAGCAGGGCAACTCACAGGCGTGGGAGGGGCTGCGCAGTACGTCCAAGCTGCTTGGCTGTTCCGGATCTGATTGCGCGAGGATGTAATCTCCCCAGCAGTTTTGAAGAATGTAATCGCGGAGCGCCGCAGTGGAGGCCAGCGCGGGAAATTGAAATCCACGCAGGAGCCTTTCCCCTGTCCGCGTATACACGTCACCGATGAGGGTTCCGTTGTCGTATATCTCGATCACGGGCGTATCGGCGGAGGCATAGATACAGGAGGATCCCTTGCGCCACCTCAGCGGCATGTTCCGAAGATCAAGACTTGCGGTCGCATCTGCGCTCTGGTCATTTATGCGATTGAGGCTTTCGATCACGAGATAGGCGTAACGCATCACAACACCTTGATAGGGGTATAAATCCTGACGTTGCCGAGTGCGTCACTCAGGATGACGTCGGAAGCCTGGACCCAACAGTGCGCCCGGAAAGGGTTGTCGGTAACCCCGATGACCACCGTGACGTCGAGTTGCCTGCGTTTGATGAATCTTGCCATTGCCAACGAGTCCAGCAGGCAACTTGTATTCAAAGGGACAAGCCTTCTGGAGGAAAGAAAGTCCTGCGCCGCGTTCGAATGCTGGGAAACATCAGAATCGTCGTTCCTTTTCGGAGGCTCACTCGAAAGGCTTAGGGCACGTCGCGCAGTGGCGCTGAATCCAATTGTCTTGAGCTGGATGCGCGTGAGTAAGACGAGGTAGAACACTTCGAGGAACGTGAAGACTCCGGCCCCTGCCGCGGCAGGTAACTCCAGAACGCTGACCCTCGGGTGCCGCACGGATCGGCCGGGGTGCATCACGCCCGAAAGATCTGCTTCAAGAATGCGCCGTTCGATCAGCAGGGCTAAGTCCCCCGCCTCCATGGATTCTCCGCTCACCCATCGCAGGAACATCTTCTCGATCTGGCCAGACAACCGGAAATATCTGTCGCCGCGCAGATCTAGGAAGATGGGCCGCTCATCCACCAGACAGAACGAAAGATCATCAGATAAGCGATAACGGGTCATCGATTTGCCCACGTTGGAGACAGGGCGCACCGAAAGGCGCGCCCTGTGTTGTGTTACTCCGTGATGCCGGGCATGGTCGCGAAACCGGTGCTTTCGTTGCTGACGGGCGGATTGCCCTTCGTTTCCACACTGGCGACGCCAAGCACGATGACCTCTTCCTGCGTGTTGCTGCGGATGTTCTCGTTGCTGTCCATCTCAGTCTCCTTCGGATGCGTCATGGCGATTCCATGACTGGGGCAGCCTAGGAGCGGGGATTTTGTGTTTTCAAATAACTTTCGTTGTGTACTTACGTAACTCTCTGGTTGCGTGACGCACATCGTTTTCCGGATGCATCGGGCGCTGCAGCGGTGCCTGTTGGGCCGCTGCTGGATCGGGCATTGGGCGCCTGGGGGCGGCGTGGATCAGTGCAGCTGGCTGCGGCGCTCGGCCAGGTGGGCCACGATGCACGGCACCAGCTGCCTCCTGCGCTGGTGATACGCGCGCAGCGTGTTGTCGAGGCGTGGCATGTCGTGGGTCTGCCAGGCCCGCTCGAGGTCCGCGAGCTCCTCGGCGGCGTGGTCGATGAGCGCATGCTTGGCGCGGCGGATCGCGGCCAGGCGGTCGTTGGTCCGCTTGATCGCATGGTGCAGCGCGCCGTGTCGCGCCTGGCGGCCGATGGTGTCGAACAGCTTCCAGGTCTGCTTGGGGATGTCGTCGTCGCCCTGCATGGGGGCCGGTGCGGCTTCAAGCGGCCTGACGGCAGTAAACGCGCATGCCATGACCAGCAGCCGCTCCATCCAGTCGTACAGGTCGCGCAGCTGCATTTCGGTGGGCATGGGGACGTGGAAGCCGGCCCGCGGCTGGTCGCAGAGCATGCCGTAGCCGACCAGGCGGGACAGCGCGAATCTCACGGGCGTCAGGCTGGTCCTGTACTCCTCGGCGACGGTGGCCGGATCGATGCGCTGCCCCGGGAGGTAGCGGCCGGCCTGCAGGTCGCGCCTGATCTGGCCGTAAAGATAGGAACTCTTGGAGTGGATCGCATTCATCATCGAAGTCCTTTGTCGATGGGCGCCTGCGGCGTCGGAATATTACAAGTATTTGACAGACGGTTTTGCGCCGTGGCGCACGCCGCGTCGTCTTTCTCCCAAGGCCGCGCGCGATGCGTTAACCGACCCGCGATGCGATCGTCTGCGGCCCCGGGACAACTGCCGTGACGGGGAGAGGATCACTTCTCGCCGCTTTCCGTGATCTTCTGTGGCCGATGGCTAGCCCTGACGCCGGCGAAGCGTTGGGCTTTGCCTTAGGCCTTGGGCCTTGGACTGGAAGGCGCTGCTGCCCTGTGTGCTTTGATCTGCGGCGATGTCCCCGTTCGCGCCGCCGGCCCTGCGCGTCGTCCGAGCTGGAGATGGATGGCAGGGAGCTGACTCTCGTCACCGCCCATGCGTGATGACTCAGAACTTCGAAGGCTGCATCATCTGCGACTGTCGGCACATTCGGCCGGCACTGCCAGATCCTAAGATCTTCATCTTCATGGAAGGGGAGCAAAGCAATGGGTAATGTCGGGAATAAACCACTGCCGTTGGTCGAGCAGGTGCTGCTCAAATCAGGAGTCGATGCGAAAAGCGGGCCGGATGCCGCGACGCTTCAGGGCGTCAAGGAATTCGTCAGGTCCGATACGCAGCATGGATACGGCTCCGATACCTCGATTGTTGGTCGCTATCAGGCTTATTCCAGCCTCATGAAAGACATCGGCATGAGTCCAGAACGCCGCCGCGAACTTCTTTCGCCGCTTTACGAAACCATGAATCGGGGCGGGCAACTTGAAGACGCCGGCGTCGTCTCGCCGCGGGTTCAAGAAACTCAGCCTGAGACTTCCGCCGCACGAGGAAGCAGTCTGGATCCAAAGATCCTGGCTGAACTCAAGCCCATGTTGAGCGAAGAGCAAAGCATCTTCAGGATGAAAGGAGTAACGCTGGAGCAGTGCGAGAAGATGCCAGAAGGCGATCTGAAAAACGCCATGCAGGCGCAGGTGGACTTTCGGGACGCGAGCCAAAACTACTGGCCAAAGCCCAACGGGGCGCCCACGCCCCGGCCTTCGTCAGATGTGCTGGACAGGTTGAAGGACCAGATCGCACATCTGGATGATGAGAAAATAATCAACATGGGGCTGGCCCACACAACAAATAAGGCCCCGATGGAAGCCGTACGTCGGTCCAGCGATCTGGTGGTCGCTGCTGCAGCGCAGGGCTATAAATACACGGATGGCGAAGGAATGAAGACGCTTCTGCAGGCCGGACAACGCTTCAACATGGCGATTGAGCCGGTCAACACCCTGGCCAGTCGGGGCGTGGACACTCAGATGGCGATATCTCACGGTTTCGACGGACAAGCAGAGGTTGCTGCGACGCGCCCGAAGCAAATGTGATTCTCCAAAGCCTTCGTCTGGACAGTAACGGGTCAGGTTGACCTGACCCCGTGACTGCGGCGCGATGTCTGGCGCGCGCTGGTGCGGATAGAAGGCAGCTGTGAAAGGCAGGGTTCGTAGCGCGCTTCCCGCCCTTGCGGCTTTGATCTTCGGCGGCTTTCCCATCCGCGCCACAGGCCCTGCTTGTCGCCCGAAGGTATGTAGCCGGGCCTGGCCGAAAGCCGCCACAGCCATGCGAATGCTTCATGGGGCAATGGTGTCTGTTGGACGGCAGAACCTGGTGAGCGTCGCATCATCGGGCACAGCATCGGCCTTGAAGCCAAACCAGTGCAGAAGTCGGGCTGCCTCTTGGTTTTCCGCAAGCTCCAGGGCATACATGTGGTGGATGCCACGTGCCTTGGCGAGGTGGATCAGTTGTTCAAGCAAAGCCTCGGCGAGGCCCGTATCATCGAACGCGCCGTCCACGACTGTCGCGATCTCGCAACAGGTTCGGTCGGGACCGTCGACACCATACTGGGTCACACCACACAGTTGGTCCCCCACGAAGCCGCCGAGCACCAGTCGACTTACACCGTCGGCGTCAAACAGATCCTCGGCAACTGAAGCGTCCGGCGTAAGCGATTGGCCCAGCAGCCGGTTCCTGCGTGCTGTTGGAGAAAGCGCGCGTAGGAAGGCCACTTCTGCGCGCGTATCCCGTGCACCGAGCGGACGGATGGTGACCATGCGCCCGTCGCGCAGTGCAGCTGTGGTGGTTGGGAAATCCGGGCAAAGATATTGGTCGGCGCCGACGTGTTTGATCATCATGGCAAGTCCTTGGTGATGAGGAGTGCGGTTGCCCTCCTGGCCTGGATGCTTCTGCATCCCAGGTAAAGACCAGAGTTCACGCACGCGCCAATGAGCGCGAGCAGGATGTCCTTGTGGGCATCCCACGCATCGCCTTGTGTGCCCAGGTAGGCCGCCCCTAGATCCGGGGCGGCCAGCAGCACGACGGCCCACTCGATCAGCTCATACAGCGCAGAGGTTGCGACGATGCACTGGACGCATACCAGCTCGAGTACGCGGGATGGCATGCGAGCTTCCTGGAACAGCCTCCGAATGGTGGGCTGCACCAGCAGGCCATACATGAAGTGGACAAGACGATCGTAATGGTTGCGACCGCCAAGCTCTGACCAATCGAGCTGCTGCGGCAAGAGTGCATGGGCAAACTGCTTGTACGGCACCTCAGCGTAGGTGTAGTGAGCACCGACGCTGTGCATCAGGAAGAAAGCGAGCAATGCTGCATTTGTACCAATTCCCCAGGGAGCGCGATGCTGCAGCCAGATCAGGGTGGGAACAGAGGCAAACACCAGCAGGTTCTCGAGAAGCCAGTCGCGTGGGTGCCAGGGATGGATGCTTGTGACCAGCCAGGCAACGCCATATACCGCCAGAAGCCAATACCCGACGCGCCGCCGGACCGCGAGACGCCGCCTCCACATGGGATCTGTCGCCAGCATGGCCAGGGCCGCGGACACGTTTCGCTCTGTCGCCACTAGTGGGCGACCAATAGCGGAAGCGATCCGCCTGCCAGCACATCGCGGGTCATGCCTCCGAGCGACCATTCCCTGAGTCTCGAATGGCCGTAGCCGCCCATGACAAGAAGCTGCGCGCCGACTTTCCTCGCGTGAGCAAGCACCACATCGCTGCAGCTATTCACCTTGCTGCTCGATGTGGTGAAGGTGGCTTCGATCCTGTGCTGTTTGAGGTAGCCGATCAGCGCCTCCCGCAGGGCTTCATCAGCGCGCAGCCCCTCCAATGGCGGGTCGACCTCGACGAAATGCACCTGCTTGGCGCGCTGCAAGAGAGGAAGCGCGCCCGTGAGCGCCCGCCTTGCATTGGCTGATCCATTCCAGGCGACCAGCGCGCACTCAGGGGGAAGTGGATGCTTGCTACGGGAAGGAACAAGCAGGATGGGGGTTCCGGACTGGAAGAGCACCGCACTGAAAAAGCGCTTCAGTCGTGGAGCGGGCTTGGCAGTGCCGGCCCAAGCAGGGAGCACGCAAATATCCGCGGCCTGGGCCAGATAGGCCGCCAGGGCGGCGGGGGAGTCCGTATTGGCTTCCCACACCTCCACCGAAACATGCGCGGCGTGCTTTGCCACATGGCCTCGAACCTTCTCCGCCCGGCCGCTTGCCTGGCTGCGCACCGCTGCCTCGGCCGCGGTGATCGCCTGGGCCGGAATCAGATCCCAAGGCCCATCCAAGGGTGGGTGAAGGTCGCAAATTTCCACGGCGCGGACCTGTGCGTCGTAGCCTTGGGCAAGCTTGATGGCGGCGGATAATGCGTCGTTGTCCCTCGCGCTGTCGGTCAGAGGAACCAGGATGTTCTTCAACATGTTCGTCTCCTCGGAATGGCTCGATCTCAGAGATCGAGGGTATGAAGTAGGTCGTGTGGCCGACTGCTGAGGCGATGGGATCGCATGCCAAGTTCGCGCGTGAGCGCGTCCATCGACGTGTCTTGTGCGCTGGCGATCGTGACAAGGCGCTTGATCCCAGCCTTGCGCGCCTTTGCGATCAGTAGGCCCATGAGCATTTCACCAAGACCGTGCTGTCGCCAATCGGCCCCAACCAAAACGCGGCACTCGCAGTGCTGCTGATTCAGATCGAGCCGGTAGCGCGCAATCCCGATGGTGCTGTCCTGGCCATCAATCCGTGTCTCGGCGATCAGGCGTTGCTCATGCACGGCGTGGATGAGGTGGCTGGCGCCGGGGCTTGGATGCGGCTCGGGGATTCCGCCCGACATCCACAGAACGCTGCCATGTTTTGATGCTTCCTCGATCAGGCACATGACCGCAACTGCGTCAGTGCTGACACAGTCTCGGAACACGATATTGCACTGGTCTCGGAGGGACCTGGAACGGGGCGCGCCTTCCACACTGGGCAACTCGTCAGCGTGCATGATCACGTGACCTTGGGTGCGTTGAACTATCTGGAGAAAAACACCGGGACGTGAGAGCGGTCGAGCAGGTCGCGGGTAGTCCCACCAATCAGCCACTCTTTGGCGCGGGAGTGCCCGTAAGCGCCGCCCACGAGAAGATCCGCGCCGACTTCGATGACGTAATTCAGCAGGGCATCGCTGATCGGAGTTCCTTTGCCATTGATTTCAGTGAACGTTGCCTGCCGACCGCGACGTATCAGGAACTCGGCGAACAGGTGTCCGTCTTCCCGGGAGGGGCCTTTCGGGCCGACCGCGACGATCGAAGCGCGGCTGAGGGTGATGAGCGCGCAAAAATCGTGGATCGCCCGAGCGGACTCCTTCGTCCCGTTCCAGGCGAGTACGGCATGGTGGAAAGGCAATGGCGTGGTGATGGACGCAGGGACAGCAAGCACTGGCCGGCCCGAACCGAATGCGACGGCAGAAAACGTGGCGTGCTGCTTACGTCTTTGTGCATGCGTGGTGCCACTGCATGCCACCGTGGCAAAATCGAAACGTTGTGCCCGCCGCGCGATTGCCTCCAGCGGGATATCCTCGCTCCCGTCCTCCACCTCGATGTCGTAGGGGACCTCCAGCTCGGCGGCGGCCAGCCGTAGTGATTGCGTGCTGACATCCATGTCGCGCAGGGCCTGCATGACGGCAGGCTGCATCAGAGTGATCGGGTCGCTTCCCACCGGGCCAAGCGCGGCCCCGGGAAGCTCAACGGGCTGCGCAAGCGTCAGATGCCCGTTTCCGTTTCCGATGAAGCCGGCGGCATGGATCATCGCCGCTCGATCACCAGGGGTATTCGTGATTGCAACGAGGATCTCGACCACGGTGTCTCCCATGCCCACATCAGCAGGTGCAGGGGAG
>Ga0222713_10002136_pt1 | contig 21312 bp, 21 predicted proteins | sample C33_649DmetaG_FD_165061 | JGI IMG/M metagenome (GOLD analysis project Ga0222713, IMG submission 165061) | Estuarine water microbial communities from San Francisco Bay, California, United States - C33_649D | ecosystem: Environmental > Aquatic > Marine > Unclassified | place: USA: California...
CCACGCGCACCTTGCCGCGCACCTCAAATCGATCACGGTCTACGCGCTCTACTTCCCGGCGATCGAGATCCTCACGACGGTCGCGCTCGCCGCGTTGATCGTCTCCGCGGCCCCGCGCGTGGAGGACGGGCTGCTCACGGTCGGGACGGTGGCGGCCTTCCTGCAGCTCGCGCGACGCTTCTATCAACCGCTGCAGGACCTCTCTGACAAGTACAACACCTTGCAGCAGGCGATGGCGAGCTCGGAGCGGATCTTCCGGCTCCTCGATACGCCGGTGGCGCCCGGGACGGAGGATGTGGCCCGGTCCACGACCCCACTCACCCGCGCGGGTGGGGTCACGGTGACCTTCGAGGAGGTCTGGTTCTCGTATGAGGATACGCCGGCACCCACGACCTGGGTGCTGAAGGGGGTCTCGTTCACCGTGCGGCCCGGCGAGACCCTCGCGTTGGTCGGCCATACCGGGGCGGGGAAGAGCACGATCGTGAGTCTCCTCCTCCGCTTCTACGACCCGCAGCGCGGGCGGATCCTCCTCGATGGGCGCGACCTGCGGGAGATCCCCGTGCAGGAGCTGCGACGCCTCGTCGGCTATGTGCAGCAGGACATCTTCCTCTTCGCCGGCGATATCGCCGCTAACATCCGGCTGGGGAACCCGGTCGGCGACGACGCGGTGCGTGCGGCGGCGGCTCGGGTCGGGGCGGATCGCGTGATCGAGCGCCTCCCCGACGGCTATGCGCATCGCCTGGGGGAGCGCGGGGCGAGTCTCAGTGTGGGGGAGCGCCAGCTCCTCTCCTTCGCGCGGGCGATCGCGGCCGACCCGGCGTTGCTCCTGCTCGACGAGGCGACGAGTGCCGTCGACAGCGAGATCGAGGCGGCGATCCAGCGGGGGGTCGCCACGCTCATGCAGGGGCGGACCACGATCGCCATCGCGCATCGGCTCAGCACCATCATCGGTGCCTCGGAGATCGTGGTCCTGCATCACGGCGAGGTCCGCGAACGTGGGACGCATCGGGCCCTCCTCGAGGCTGACGGCCTCTATGCGCGGCTCTATCGGCTGCAGCTTGGGGCAGAGCCCCACGCACCGGTCGCCGAGACCGCCGGCCCGACGCGCTGACGCTTGCCGCCCCCCCGCCTGGGCCCGTAGCTTCCCCCCCATGATGTCCCCCGGTAGCGCACCCCGATGAGCGGTTCCGTCCGCGTGCAGCTGGTCGAGCTCGACTCGGGTCGTGCGGTGCCCATCACCGAGGATGGGGTGAGCGCGGGTGGACCAGGCGCGGACATCGTGCTTCGGGGGGCGGAGACCCTGCTGGCCTTCGTCGATCCGATCGACGAGGGGTTCGTGATCACCGACGCGGGGCTCAAGGCCCTCACGGTCAATGCCGCCCCGGTGATCGGGCAGCGGCTGGCTCGGCTCGGAGACCAGATCTCCTTCGGGGAGGCGACCTATCGCATCGAATCGGTGCCCGAGGCGGTGGTTGATTCCGGCGTCGAGGTCGCGCCCAGCATGCCGTCCGTGCCGGGCCGCTCCTCCGTACCCCGGTCGCTCCTCGGATGGCTCTTCGTGATCATCGTGGTGGTGGGGTCCGGCGCGGCCGGTTACCTCGTCGCGGCGATGCTGCGCGGCGGGCGCTGACCCGATGGAGCTTCGCATCGGAGCACGGACCGATGTCGGGCGGGTGCGGTCGGGGAACGAGGACAACCTTTTCGTCGAGGCCGATGTGCGCCGCGGCATCTTCATCGTCGCCGACGGGATGGGGGGCCACGCCGCCGGCGAGGTCGCGAGCCAGATGGCGGTACAGATCGTCGGGCAGCGCCTCCTCGCCGTCGGCTCGGTGCACGATGCCGATGCCGTCCCGGTCCTGACCGCGAGCCTCAAGGAGGCGAACCGTGAGATCTACCGGCGCATGCTCGCGGAGCGCGACAAGCAGGGGATGGGGACGACGGCGTCGGCCCTACTCATCTCCGCGCAGGGGTTCCTGATCGGACAGATCGGAGATTCCCGGGTCTACCTGCTCCGCGACGGGGTGCTCACACAGCTCACCAAGGATCACTCCTTCGTGCAGGAGCAGGTCGACGCAGGGATCCTCACCCCGGAGCAGGCCCGCTACCACCCGTACAGCAACGTGATCACCCGATGCGTGGGCTCGAATGATGAGGTCGAGGTCGATGTCTTCACCGGTCCCGTGCGCGTCGGGGATCTCTTCCTCGTGGCATCCGATGGCCTCACCGGCATGCTCGACGACGGCCAGATCGCACGGCTCCTCTCGGCGAACGCCGGCCCCGGTCGGAAGGTCGATGCGTTGATCGCCGAGGCGAATAGCCATGGGGGGCTCGACAACATCACCGCGATCGTGATCGAGGTCGCCGCGATCGACGAGGCGTCGCATGTCTGATACGCCCGAGACGGTCGGCGAGATCGCCGAGCTCTATCTGGGGAACATCCTCTACGCGATCGAGCGCTGCGCGATGCAGCTCGACGGCGAGGGGAAGTCGACCGACGCGCAGTTCTATCGTGGGATCGGCCGGTTGCTGGCCGATGCGCATGGTCGCGCGCGGCCCCCACGTGGGATCGACTGACCCTTACGCCGCCGCGAGGGCCGCGAGCACGGCGTCACGCGGGAGTTCGCGCCGCGTCACCGTGAAGACGCGCAACCATCGCGCTGACTGATAGAGCTGCTCGGCGAGGATCGGGAGGTTGATCGCGCCGGCGATCCCTGAGTCGGTGAGGCGCCGCACCGCTCCATCCCGCGTCACGAGCGGGAGATCGAGTCCGAGCATGCGCTCCTTGCGCGGATAGTCGATCAGCAGCTCGCCCGGCTGGAGCCCATGCGCCCGCGCGAGCTGGTCCTCGGCGGCCCGCGTGCGGGCGCGATCCTCGGCGATCCACTCGAGAGCGATCCCGGCGAGCTCGGCGGCGGGCGCCTCGCACGCGCGCTTGTAGAGCCGGCGCTCGCGGATCGCGGTGAGGAGGGGTGAGGCACCGCCGACGGCGAGCGCATCGAGGAGCCCCTCATCGGTGAAGCCGACGAGGGCATCGGCGCGGAGTCGCCCGGCCTGCAAGGCGTCCTCGACGAGTCGCTTGTACATCGCCGTCGCGCTGCGCACCGCGTGCTGCCAGTAGACGTTGCGGTACATCTGGTACTTGGCGAAGAGGAGCGACTCGAGTGCGGAGAGCCCCTTCTCTCGGATCCCGACGGCGAGCGCGCCGGTGTCGGGGGTGCGGACGACGCAGAGGGCGTGGCGCAGGCGCTCCACATCGATCTCCCCATACGCGACGCCGCACATCATGGCGTCGCGCTTGAGATAGTCGGTCTTGTCGAGGTCGATCGATCCGGAGATCAGCCCTTGGAGGGGGGCATCACTCGTGCCGCGCACCAGCGCGAGGATCCGCTCGGGGGCGTCGGTGGCGAAGTCCGCGCGGAGGATCGCGCCGACCGGCCCCTCGCAGAGGAGCGAGGCCGCGACCTCCTCATGATGCGGGACCCCGATCTCCTCCAGCGCGTGTGAGAAGGGATAGTGCCCGATGTCATGCAGCAGCGCTGCGGCCTCGACCAATCGACGGTCGAGGGCAGGGACCTCGGTGAGTTCGCCCGCGTCCTCGAGCGCGCGGACGGTGAGGCGCGTCAGGTGAAAGGCGCCCAACGCATGTTCGAAGCGCGAGTGCGTCGCGCCGGGATAGACCAGATGCGCCAAGCCGAGCTGGCGCACGTACCGCAACCGCTGGAAGGGCGCCGCGTCGAGGAGCCGGAGATACGGCCCCTCGACGCGGACGTTGTTCCAGAGTGGATCGCGCAGGGTGGCCAATCAGCCCTTCGGCCCCGCCGCGCGAATGGCCGGGGAGACCGCCTCGCCGAACTTCTTGATGTTCTCCTGGAACATGCTGGCGAGTTTCGTGGCCTGCGCGTCGTACGCGTTGCCGTCCTTCCAGGTGTTCCGCGGCTGCAGGATCTCGCTCGGGACCCCCTCGACCGCCGTCGGGATCGGGAGGCCGAAGATCGGATCCGGGTTGACCCGCGTCTGGTCGAGCTTCCCGGCGAGCGCCGCGCGCACCATCGCGCGTGTGTACGAGAGCTTCATGCGCGACCCCACGCCGTATGCCCCACCGCTCCACCCGGTGTTCACGAGCCAGACCTGCGCTTGGTGCTGGTCGAGCAACTCGCCGAGCATCTCGGCGTATTTGGTCGGGTGCCATACGAGGAAGACGGCGCCGAAGCAGGCCGAGAAGGTCGCCTGCGGCTCGGTGACGCCACGCTCGGTCCCGGCGAGCTTCGCCGTGTAGCCGGAGAGGAAGTAATACATCGCCTGCTCCTTGGTGAGCTTGGCGATCGGCGGGAGGACCCCGAAGGCGTCGGCCGTCAGGAAGACGACGTGCTTGGGATGCCCGCCCTTCCCGCTCGGGACATGATTGCGGATGTAGTGGAGCGGATACGAGGCGCGGGTGTTCTCGGTGATCGCCTGGCTGGCGAAGTCGACCCGCTTGTCCCCCGGATGGAGGACGACGTTCTCGAGGATCGTCCCGAACATCTCCGTGGTGGCGAAGATGTCGGGCTCCTGCTCGCGCGAGAGGTTGATCACCTTCGCGTAGCACCCCCCCTCGAAGTTGAAGGTGCCGTTGGCGCTCCACCCATGCTCGTCATCGCCGATGAGCCCGCGCTCCGGGTCGGCGGAGAGGGTCGTCTTCCCGGTGCCGGAGAGCCCGAAGAAGAGCGCGGTGTCGCCGGCCGGGCCGATGTTCGCCGAGCAGTGCATCGAGAGGACGCCCTGCTTGGGGAGCATGTAGTTCATCACGGTGAACATCGACTTCTTGAGCTCGCCGGCGTAGCGCGTCCCGCCGATGAGGATCATCCGCTTGGCGAGGTTGAGGACGATGAAGGTCCCCGTGCGCGTGCCGTGCCTGGCCGGATCGGCCTGGAACTCCGGCGCATGCAGGATGCTGAAGTTCGGGACGAAGCCGGCGAGCGCCTCGACGGCGGGCCGGATGAACATGTTGCGGACGAAGTTCGCATGCCACGCGTTCGGCGTGACGTAGCGGCAGGAGAGGCGATATGCCTCGTCCGCGCCGCAGTAGAGATCCTCCACGAAGAGTTCGCCGAGCCCGTTGAGGTAGCCCTTCACGTCGGCGAGGAGCACCTCGAAGTGCGCCTCGGTGATCGGCTGGTTGACCTTCCCCCAGTCGACGTCGGCCTCGGTCGAGGGCTCCTTCACCACGAACTTGTCGTTCGGGGAGCGGCCGGTGTGCGGGGAGGTGACGGCGACGAAGGGGCCCATGTGGGCGAGCTCACCCTCGCCGCGACGGATCGCGGCCTGGATGAGGTCCGGGGCCTCGAGATTCCAATGGACGGTCCCGGACGGGGTCAGTCCCTGCGCGGTCAGGCCGGTGCTGCTCTGGCGACTCGGCGCGGTGGCGGAAGCGATCATGGCAGGTGGAGGAGTGGGGAAAGGGGAAACCTGAAATATGATAGGACCCCGCCCCCCATCCCAGAGCCCGTTAGGGGGTACGGCGGTCCTGCTCCTGCGCGTCGATGACGGCGACCGCGGTCATGTTCACGATCTCCTGCACATCGACCCCCTGGTCCAAGACATGTACAGGGTGCTGCATCCCGACCAGGATCGGACCGATGGCGGTCGCACCCCCGAGCTGGGACAGGAGCTTGTAGGCGATGTTGCCGGCGCTGAGGTTCGGGAAGATCAGGACGTTGGCCGCCTCACGGAGTCGTGAAAACGGATACCGGCCGGCGAGCACCACCTCGCTGAAGGCGGTGTCGGCCTGCATCTCACCGTCGACGATCAGCTCGGGTTCGCGCGCGCGGAGGAGCTGCACCGCGTCCGCCATCTTCTGCGCCTCGGGGTGCTTCACCGAGCCGAAGTTGGAGAAGGAGAGCATCGCGAGGCGCGGGGTGATCCCGAAGACGCGGGCGAGGCGGGCCGCCGCCGCGCCGATCAGCGCGAGCTGCTCGGCGTTGGGATCGATGTTCACCGTGGTGTCGCCGAAGAAGACGACATGCTTCTCGAACACGAGGAGATAGAAGCCCGCCGCGAGGCGCACCTCGGGGTGCGTCCCGATCACCTCGAGTGCCGGACGAATCGTCTCTGGGTAATGCTTGCCGACGCCGCCGACGAGGGCATCGGCGTCCCCGCTGGCGACCATCATCGCCCCGAAGGTCGTCGGGCGGCCGATGCGCTGCTGCGCCTCGGCGAGCGAGAGCCCTTTGCGCTGGCGCCGTTCCCACAGGAGCTGCGCGTAGCGGTCGCGCTGTGATGCGGTGCCGGGCTCGACGATCGTGATCCCGTCCAGACGCACCCCGAGTTCCTCGGCGAGGAGCCGCACACGGTCGGTGCGGCCGAGGAGGATGGGGTGGGCGATCGCCTCGTCGACGATCTGCTGCGCGGCACGGAGGACCTTGGGATCCTCGCCTTCGGGGAGGACGACGCGCCGTGGGTCCTGCTGGGCGCGTGCCATGATCCCACGCATGATCCCGCGGGCGCGCCCGAGGCGCCCCTCGAGCTCGTTGCGATACTCGTCGAGGTCGATCATCTCGCGCGCGACGCCGCTCGCGACGGCGGCCCACGCCACGGCGGGGGCGACGCGGAGCAGGGCGCGCGGATCGAAGGGGAAGGGGATGAGGTAGGTCGGCCCGAACTTCACCTGACGGAGCCCGTAGAGCGCGGCGAGGCTCTCCGGCACATCCTCCTTGGCGAGCGCCGCGAGCGCGCGGGTCGCGGCCATCTTCATCTCCTCGTTGATCTCGGTCGCGCGCGCATCGAGCGCGCCGCGAAAGATGAAGGGGAAGCCGAGGACGTTGTTGACCTGGTTGGGATAGTCAGAGCGGCCGGTGGCGATGATGGCGTCGTCGCGCACGGCGCGCACCTCGTGCGGGAGGATCTCCGGCACGGGGTTCGCGAGGGCGAAGATGATCGGGGCCTGGGCCATGCGGGCGACCATCGCCCCCGTGACCGCGCCTGCCACCGAGAGCCCGACGAAGACATCGGCGCCCTCCAGCGCCTCGGCGATGGTGCGGGCGGTGGTCGTCGAGGCGAAGCGCGCCTTGTAGGGATCCATATCCTCCACGCGGCCGGTGTAGATCACTCCCTGCCGGTCACACATCACGATGTGCTCGCGCTGGACGCCGAGTCGCACGTAGTGCTCGGCGGTGGAGATCGCCGCGGCGCCGGCGCCGGAGAAGACGATGCGGACCTCCTCGATCGCCTTGCCGACGACCTCGAGCGCGTTGAGGAGCGCGGCGCCGGAGATGATCGCCGTCCCATGCTGATCGTCGTGGAAGACGGGGATCTTCATCGTCTTCCGGAGGGTCTCCTCGATGATGAAGCAGTCGGGGGCCCGGATGTCCTCGAGATTGATCCCGCCGACGGTGGGTTCGAGGAGCTGGCAGAAGCGGATCACATCCTGCGGGTCCTCGGACCCGACCTCGAGATCGAAGACATCGAGATCGGCGAACTGCTTGAAGAGATTCCCCTTGCCTTCCATCACCGGCTTGCCGGCCAGGGCGCCGATGTTGCCGAGGCCGAGGACCGCGGTCCCGTTGGTGACGACCGCAACCAAGTTGCCCTTGGCGGTGTAGGTATAAGCGTCGTCGGGGTTCGCCTTGATCTCGAGGCAGGGCTCCGCGACCCCCGGGGAGTAGGCCAGCGCGAGGTCCCGCTGGTTGGCGAGCGGTTTGGTGGGGACGACCGCGATCTTCCCGGGGCGGCCCTTCGCGTGGTAGTCGAGCGCGTCCTTGCGTTTCATAGATAGGTCCAATCTAGCCGTGACCGGTCGGTCGCGGCGGCCATTCCCCCTAGCGAACCGCGGTTGCCGCTGTTAGTCCTTTTCATTCGATGCGAACCACCGTCCGACGCCCCCTCATGGATCTGACCCGCCTCCTTCGGTCGCGGGTCGGGAGGACGCTCGCGCTCCTCTGGCTCGTGAGCCAGACGGTCGGTGGGGTGGTGATGCCGATCGCCGATGCCCTCGCGGGGCATGGGGTGGCGGTGGTGGCGCATGTGGAGGACGATGCGGGGACGCACTGTCCGCCGGCGCACTCCGAGGTGGGCTGTCATCTGGCGACCGCCACGGGCGCCCCGAGCGTGGGCGATCTGGCGACGGTGGCGGGCGGGCAGCGGTGGCGGGTGGTGGTCTCGCGCCCCCGCGCCTGGGATGCGGCCCCACCCGTCGGCGCCGTGCGCGCCCTGCCGCTCGGCCGAGGCCCGCCGCTGGCCTGACCTCACCGATGCGCGTCGATCGCGCATCGTGACGTCCTCGGGTCGCCGGTGATGCGGCCCCTCGTCCCTCCCTCATCATGCTAGGAGACGCCGTATGCGGGCGTTTCGTGCAGCCCTCGTGGCTGTGTGTTGTCTCATGCCAGCGGCCGTGCCTGCACAGGGCGCGCGCACCGTGGCCGTCACCGGCACCGTCCGGGACACCGCCACTGGTGCGCCGTTGCCCGGTGCGGTCGTGCGCATCATGGAGTTGCATCGCGAAGGGCGTACGCATGAGGATGGCTCCTTTGTCATCGGCGCCGTCCCGCCTGGTACCTACCGACTCGTGGTCCAACGCATCGGGTATCGCGCCGCGGATCTCCCGCTCGTCGTCGCGGACCGTCCGGTCACTGTCGCGATCGCGCTGCGCGAGCAGCCGATGCAGGTGGCGGCGACCGTCATCACGGGGCAGATCTCGGAGCGCGGGTCGAGCGATGCGATCACCTCCACCAGCGTGTTGAGCGAGGCGCGGCTCGATCGGCGTCTCGACGGCACCTTGGGTTCCACGATCGTGGGGACCCCGGGGGTCGCGATGGCGCAGATGGGACCGGCCACCGGGCGTCCGGTGATCCGTGGGATGGGGGGGGATCGCGTGGTGATCCTCGAGGATGGCCAACGCCCCGGGGATCTCTCCTCGACCTCCATGGATCACGCGGTGGCCATCGATCCCCTCACCGCACAGCGCATCGAGGTGGTGCGCGGGCCGATGTCGTTGCTCTACGGATCGAGCGCGCTCGGCGGCGTGGTCAACCTGATCCGTCACGAGGTCCCGACCACCGCCGCCGAGCATGCGCATGGGACGCTCAGTGCGCAGGCGAGTTCGGCGAATGGCGGCACGACGCTCGGCGGATGGGCGGAGGCGCCACTCGCCGGCCTCACCGTGCGGGGCGAGGGCTCGTTCCGGCACACGGGCGATCTCCGCACCCCCGTGGGGGTCCTTGGGAATACGCAGTCGATGCTCGCGAGTGGGAGCGTCGGTGCCTCGATGGTCCGCGATTGGGGCTACGCGGGGGTCGCGTATCGCTTCCTTGGGAACGAGTACGGGTTACCCGGAGGGTTCGTCGGGGCGCATCCGGGTGGGGTCGATATCGCGATGCGTCGGCACAGCGTGCGGGCCGAAGCGGATTGGCACCCGACAAGCCCACGCGTCGAGAGTGTGCGTGCGACGGTCACCTTCTCGGACTACCTGCACGATGAGATCGAAGGGGATGGCGAGGTCGCGACGCGATACCAGCAGCGGATGACCGTCGGGGAGGTCGTCGCGCGGCATCGACCGATCGGCGGGGTGAGTTCCGGGGCGATCGGGGCGCGGGCACAGTATCGAGACATCACCGCGGCGGGCGCCCTCCGCACGCCGTCGACCGCCGATTGGTCGCTCGCCCTCTTCGCGATCGAGGAGTGGGGGACGGGGCCACTCCGCCTTCAAGCGGGCGCGCGCTACGATCACGCGCGGTTCACCCCGTTGGAGCGTAGTACCATCGTCATCAACGGAGAGGATGTCCCGACGGTCGCTCGGGACTTCGGTGCGCTCTCCGCGTCGGTGGGTGCACTCTACCGGTTCGAGCATGGGATCCGGCTTGGGGCGAGCGTGAGCCGAGCGTATCGCACCCCGGATTTCAACGAGCTCTACTCCGATGGGCCGCACCTCGCGGCCTACTCCTACGACGTCGGCAATCCGCGACTGCGGCAGGAGACGGGGCTTGGGGCCGAGCTCTTCGCTCGGGTCGAACGGGACCGCGTGCGCGCGGAGGCCGCCGTCTACGTCAATCGGATGGACGGGTACGTCTTTCCTCGGAATACCGGGGAGCTCGGGCGTCAGGGGGAGCGGTGGAAGTTCCAGTATGTGAACGCGGATGCCCGACTGGCCGGCGCCGAGGGGGAGTTCGAGTGGACCCTGCGTGAGCATGTCGTGCTCGAGGGCACCCTGTCGTATGTGCGTGGGACGATCACTGGGAGCCGTGATACGATCCCGGGACTGAACGGGGAACCCGATCGCGTGGCCTCGGGCGATCTCCCGCTCATCCCACCACTCAACGGACGGATCGGTCTCCGGCATGAGACCGCGCGGTGGTCGGCGGGTGGTGGCGTACGGGCTGCCGCGCGTCAGGTGTGTCTCGGGGATTTTGAGACCCCGACGGCAGGGTATGCCACGGTCGATCTCTTCCTCGGACGTCGCTTCCTCGTGGGGGGGCGTCTCCATGGCGTCACCCTGCGCATCGACAATCTCCTCGATGCTGAGATCCGCGATCATCTCTCGCGCACCAAGCTCATCATCCCCGACGCGGGTCGGAATGTGCTGTTGCTGTACCGCGTGCAGTTCTAATCCATCACATCTATCGTCACAGAGGTCACCCATGTCATATCGTTCCACGTCACGTCGCCTCCGCCAGCTCGTCGCCGTCGCCACCCTCGCGCTCGGCCTCGGGGCCTGCAAGGACAGCACCGGTCTTGACGATGCGCACGGTGAGGAGGTGCATGCCATGAAGGTCACCCTCGCGAACGGGACCTCGGTCACCGTGAGTGAGACCGGCACCGTCACGGGCACACTGACCATCCCCGCGGGGGTCGCGACCACCTTCACTGTGACCTTCCTCGACGATGCGGGGGCGGTGGTGACCGATCTCCCGGCCGCGGAGTATCAGGCCTCGGTCTCACCCAATGCGGGGATCACCTTCGCACGTACCGGTGCGTTCGCCGGTACGCTCCAAGGGGCGACGGCCGGCACGGTGACCGTGCGCTTCGGCCTCTTCCACGTCCCGGAGAGCCACGATGACTTCGGCCCCTTCCCGGTCCCGGTGACGATCGCTGGTGCGATCTGAGCCTTAGATCCCAGCGAACCGGCGGAGCTTCTCCAAGCTCCGCCGGTCGTTGGTGACCATGTCATCACCTTTCGGGGTCTCGAGGATCTTCGGGACCCCACGCAGTTTGGGGTCGCTCATGATCCGATGGAAGGGCTTGTCCCCGATATGCCCTTCGCCGATCAGGGCATGCCGATCCTTCTTGCCGCCGAGGGGGATCGCCGAATCGTTCAGGTGGATCACGCCGAGTCGGTCGGTGCCGATCAGATCGGCGAAGCGCTGCCAGACGCCATCGTAATCGCTGACGAGGTCGTACCCCGCCGCGAAGACATGCGCGGTGTCGAGGCAGACGCCAAGACGTGACTGGAGCTTGGCGGGGATGCGCGCGAGGAGCGCGGCCATCTCCTCGAAGGTCGAGCCGAGGACGGTCCCTTGGCCGGCGGTCAGCTCCATGCAGAGGCGTGTGGGTCCCACCTCGGCTTCTAACGCCTCGGTGATCGCGTCGGCGTTCCGTGCGAGACCGCTCGCGCGGTCATCCATGTAATTGCCCGGATGCGAGACCAGGGCATGCAGCCCGAGCGCGTGACACCGCTGGAGCTCTCGCCGGAAGCTGTCGAGCGAGCGGGCGCGGAGCGTCTCGTCCGGTGAGGCGAGGTTGATCAGATAGGAGTCGTGTGCGGTGGTGAAGCGCACCCCACTAGCCTCGAGCTGCGTCGTGAACGCTGCCGCGGTCGTGGCATCGATCGTCGGCTCCTTCCACTGGTTGGGCGTCTTGGTGAAGAGCTGCATCGCCGAGGCGCCGATCTCGTCGGCGCGCGCGGGGGCCTTGTCGACGCCTCCAGCACTCGAGATGTGTGCCCCCAGCGGACCAAGTTCGATGGTGCCTCGCGAGGAGCTCGGACGCGACGCGGTCTTCTTCGATGGACGGGCGGTACTCATCGCTGGCCTCGGAGCCATTCCAAGGGATCCACCGCCACGCCATCTCGCGGGCGCATCTCGAAGTGGAGACGCGGTGGGAGGTCAGGGTCGGCCTGCCCCACGGTCCCGATCACCTCCCCCTTGCCGATCTCCTGCCCGCGCCGCACCCGCGCCGAGGCGAGCGAGGCGTAGAGCGAGTAGGCGCCGCCACCATGCTGGACCAGCACGGTGAGGCCATAGGTCCCCGATGGCTCGGCGAAGACGACCTCCCCGGCGGCGACCGCCTTCACCGGCGTCCCCTCGGCGGCACCGATCCCGATCCCATTCCACCGGATGGAGGTGTTGTTGGGGTTCACGAGCCGCCCGAAGCGATAGACGATCTGTCCGTCCACCGGCCAATCGAGACGGCCGAGGTCGCTGGTGGTGACGGAGCGGGTGGTCGGCGCCGCATTGGGACGCGCCTCGGCGCGACGGCGCGCCGCCTCGAAGGCGGCGATGACACCGGAGAGGCGCTGCTCGTCTCGCTGCACCTGGCGCAGACGATTCTCCGCCTGTTTGGCCTGCTCCTGGAGCTGCGCCAGCGTGCGACCCCGCTGCAGCTCGAGGCGACGGAGGCGCTGCTCCTCCTCGGCCTTCTGTCGGCGATTGAGTTCCACGTCGTTCTGCAGGCGGACCAGCAGGGAGCGTTGGGAGTCGATCTGTCCGGTGAGCGCCTCGACGCGCTGCACGAGGGCGCGATCGCGCTGCGCGACGAGGTAGAGGTACTTGTAGCGTGCCACCAGGGCCCCGATCGATTGTGCTGAGAGCAGGGCTTCGACGGAGTAGAGGGGGCCACGCTTGTAGATCTCGTGAACGCGGTAGCGCAGGACGGCCCGCTTGATCCGAAGCTCGTCCTGCGTGCGCGCCAGCCCCATGTTCACGTTCTCGACCTCGTCGTAGAGCGAGCCCAGCTGCTGGTCGAGCGATCGGACCACACGCGAGGTTGCCGTGGCCTGTCGCTCGAGGATCGCCCGCTCGGCGGAGACATCTCGCGCGCTCGTCTGCAGGCGCCGCATCTTCTGTTCCAGCGCGCTGCGCTCCTGGCGGAGCCGCTCCAGCTCGAGCTGTTCTTGGCGGATGCGCTCAGCCGTCTGTTGGGCGGAGGGCGGGACCGTCGTGGTCCGTGGTGTCGGTCGCGCCTGCGCCTGGAGTACGCCCGCCAGTCCGACGAGAAGGCCGAGCCCCCTGACCCCCCGCGCGAACCTCGTACGATCGGGCATGCGCTTACGCCACGCGGCGCAGGTGCCGATCGACGGAATATGCGCTCCCGAGGAACCCGATCAGGGCCCCGGCGAGGAGTCCGAGCAGGCTATGACCGACGCTGAAGAACTCCGCCTGGATCACGAGGCGTCCCAGCGTCGCATAGGTCACGAACGAGAGGCCGAGGGCGATGATGCCGCCGAGGAGGCCCTTCACGAGCCCTTCGATCAGGAAGGGGGCTCGGATGAACCCACGCGTCGCTCCCACCAGGCGCATCACCTGGATCTCCGGTGCACGCGCGAGGACCGCCATGCGGATCGTCGATCCGATGATGATGATCGAGACCAACGCGAAGGTCGTCCCCAGTGCGAGCCCTACGAAGGTCGCGATGGTGCGCAGCCGATAGAGCTTCTCGACCCATTCCTCGCCGTACCGGATGTCATCGATGAAGTCATACTTCGAGAGTCGCTCGGCGACCTCGCGGACCTGATCGGGCGTGCGAAAACCCTCTCGGAGCCGTACCTCGATGGAGGCGGGGAGGATCCCCGCATCGAAGACGTCCTCGAACTCCCCGAGCTCCTGGCGGGCCCGTTCCAATGCCTCGGCCTCACTGACCAGGGTGACGCGCTCCACCTCGGGGAAGCTTTGCACATCGCCCACCGCGGCGCTCGCCGCGTCGGCTCGCGTCCCCTCCGCCACGAAGGCGCGGATCTCGACGCGGGATTCCACCTGCCGGAGCGCGGACCGGAGATTGAGCGCTACGAGCCCGAAGAGATCGAAGGCGAAGAGGGAGAAGGCGATCGTCGTGATGCTGAGCGCGCTCAGCATCGGGGCGCGCCGGAAGGAGAGGAGTGCTTCGCGCAGGGCGAGTCTCATGTCGAGGATCCCCCAGGCACACCCGCGGTCGCACCGGACGCCATCGTGCCGGCATCGAAGACGAGGCGTCCGTGGTGCAGTTCGAGGGTGCGGAACGAGGTCGCACGCACGAGGTCGAGGTCGTGCGTCGCCATCAGGACGGCGGTACCGACACGGTTGATCTCGCACAGCAGGTCGAGGATGCTGCGAGCCGAGCGTTCGTCGAGGTTCCCCGTGGGTTCGTCAGCGAGGAGGAGCACGGGATCGTTCACGAGGGCGCGAGCGATCGCGACGCGCTGTTGCTCGCCACCGGAGAGCTCATGGGGGCGCGCATCAGCCTTCGCGAGGAGGTCCACCTGCTCCAACACCCGCATCACCTTGGGGTCGATCCGCTTGGGCGGCGCCCCGGTCACCTCGAGTGCGAAGGCGATGTTCTCCGCGGTGGTGCGATCGGGGAGGAGGCGAAAGTCCTGGAAGACTACGCCGAGCTTGCGCCGGAGCACAGGGATCTTCTTCGGCGTGAGGGTGACGGAGCTCTGTCCGATCACCTTGACCTCGCCGGAGGTCGGTCGTTCCTCGACGAAGATCAGCTTGAGGATCGAGCTCTTCCCGGCGCCCGAGGGTCCGGTGAGGAAGGTGAACTCCCCACGGTCCAGCGTGAATGAGACCTCGTCGAGCGCCGTGACCCCCTTGGGGTACTGCTTGGTCACGCGGGTGAAGCGGACCATCGCGCTCATGCGAGAGCCTGGGTGAGGTCGGCGATCAGATCGTCGATGGCCTCGAGCCCGATGCTGAAGCGCAGAAAGCCATCGGGGATCCCGATCGCCGCGCGCTCCTCCGAGGTCATCTTGCTGTGTGAGGTGAAGCGCGGCTCACTGACCAGGGTATCCACCCCGCCGAGGCTCGGCGCATGCGTGACGAGTTGCAGGCGCTGCAGGAAGCGATCGGCGGCGGGGCCGCCACCCGCGAGTTCCAGGCCGAGCATCCCGCCGAACCCGTCGAGCGTCGCCTTGGCGACCGCATGATCGGGATGGGTCGGCAGACCAGGGTGATGCACTCGACGGAACGCCGGATGCGTCGAGGCCCACTCGGCGATCGCGAGCGCGGAGGCGTTGCTCCGTTCCACGCGGACCGCGAGGGTCTTGAGGCCGCGCTCGAGGAGCCAGACGGCGAAGGGGTCCGGGGTCTGCCCCCAGAGCATCTCCTTCTGCAACACGCGCTCGATGTACGCGCTCGTGCCGGAGACCACGCCCATCAGGACATCGTGATGTCCGTTCAGGTACTTGGTCGCGGATTCGATCGCGACGTGCGCTCCCTGCTCGATGGGACGGAAGTTGATCGGGCTCGCGAAGGTCGAGTCGACGACGAGGGTGATCCCGTGTGCCGTGGCCAGAGCGGCCGTGGGGCGGATGTCGAGGACGCGGCAGGTGGGATTCACCGGCGACTCGAGGAAGATCACCTTCGTCTCGGGACGGATCGCAGCGGCGATGGCCGCCTGATCGAAGGGGTCCACGAGGGTGATGGTGATCCCCACGCGCACGAATTCCTCGAAGAAGAGGCGATGCGTGCCGCCGTAGATGTAACGCGAGGAGACGAGGTGATCGCCCGGCTCCAACAGGGCGAAGAGCGCGCAGGCCGTCGCTCCCATCCCGCTCGAGAGGAGGAGGGAGCGCTCGGCGCCCTCGAGCATCGCGATGCGCCGTTGCACGCGTTCGGCGTTCGGGGTGTTGCCGTAGCGAGTGTAGCGCAGCCCCTCACCGGTCCCGAGGGCCTGGAGATGGTTGACCGACTGGACGAGCGGTTCGACCACGGCATCGCCGGGCGCGTGCGCCTCGCGCGCCCCATGGATCGCGAGGGTGGCGCGCCCGAGGCGCGGAGCGGGACGATCAGGCATCCGTGGCGAGGGCCGAGGTGAGGATGGGGCGTGAACGCACATCATGCTTCACGAGGCGGACGGTCTCGGTGACCGCGAGCCCGGCGAGGTCGCGCACTGCGACGAAGCCACGCGGGAGGGTGTCGTCGAGCACCACCGGGGTGAGTTCGTGCCGCCGTGGGCCATAGACCCAGACGAGCTCCCCCTCACGGATGAGACGCTGCTCGGCATCGATCGGATGGACGCGGAGCAACGGGCCGCGCTCGGCGTCCCCGCGTCGCGTGGCGATGAATGCCCCGACCTGGAGCGGGGGGAACCCGCGCGCCATCAGGCGGGTGCTCCCAATGGGGCGAAGGCGTCGTCGAGCCGCCGCAAAAGGCGCCGGCGCACCAGCATCTCGAGCGTCGCCTGCGCCTCCTCGAGCGCGAGGCCGACCGCGTCGGCCGCCTCCTCCACCGCTGTACCGGCGCGGGCCATCACGCACTCCCAGAGCTGCCGCTCGAGTGGCGAGACCGTCCCCACCAGATGGGTCACCCCATCGTCGAAGCGGACGACGAGCGCGAGGCCATGCGTCTCGAGCACCGCCTCGATCGCATCGAGATGGCCCTCGCTCACGCCGACGAGCACCACATAGCTCTCTCGGCTCGGCCGTTCCCTGGTCAGCGGGAGGACCAACTTCGCGACGAACTCGTCGGCGCAGCTGCGATCCAACACCCCGATCTGCGAGAAGTCCAGGACGGCGACCGATCCCTCGGCGAGCGCGGCGATCTGCCGTTCGATCACCGTGCGCACGACGGCGCCCGTGCGTCGCGTGACGAGGTGGTGGTGCGCCTCGGGGTCGGCCGCGTCGAGCGCGACAGAGACGTCGATATGACTCATGGCCGCGGCATCCGGCGCGGGATGATCACGTTGATCTGCGCCCCGGGGAAGGGTGCGAGTCCGCCCTGCAGTGGGACATCCTCATCCCAGTCGGGGATGATCGGCGCGATGCGCGCCGTACCGCTCCGCACCGTCAGCTTGCCGTCGATGCGATGCACCCAGCCGCGCATCCCCTTGATCCCCTGGCCGCGGCCCGGATCGGCGAAGCGGCTCACGCCCTGGATCACGGCGGCCTCGAGCGCGGTCTGGTCGTCCCACCGGTCGGCCAACGCGCGCGCGCGGCTCCCTTCGAGCGAAGCCCGGAAGCCCATGCCGGCATCGCAGACCGCGATCTGCACGACGTCACGCCCCACACGGCGCTTGGCCCAGTTGTAGCGCTGTACCATCACCCACCCGCCGCGCCCCGCGTGCTCGATGATGTTCGAGGCCGCCTCGGAGAGGGTCATGCTGAAGCCCATCGTCGAGCGTGGCTCGAGGTCCAAGGTCGCGTTCAGGATCTGTTGCGCCTTCTCCTGGATCCGCCGGACGATCCCCTGCACGTCCTCGTTGCCGTTGACCGGCGTCACCTCGAGGAGCACATCGGAATCGCCGCTCGCCGCCCGCTTCGGCACGGCACCGCGCAGCGTGTAGAGCTCCTCGGCGTACGTGAAGAACTGCGCGCGCGCCCAATAGCTCAGTGTCTGGTCGTCCTCGGGCGGGGCGAAGTCGGGACGCTCGGCGCGCGACTGGGCCAGGCAGAGCAGGGCGGTCAGGCCGTAGGGCGTCGCGAAGCGGCAGTGCCGCGCATCGACGAGGAGCTTCGCGTCGGCCGGGACCGTGGCGAGCTGCTCGATCACCGATTCGAACTGGGCCTCATCGAGCGAGGCAGGGACGGTGAGGACGGCGGTCACAGGACGTGCAGTTCTCCGCGGAGGTGATGGGCGAGTCCGGTGGCGCCCCGATGCTCCACGTTTCGCGCGGCCGCATCGCTGGCGCGGCGGAGTGCCACGTCCATAATATCGCCCGCGAGCAGCCGAGAGAAATAGGTCGCCCCCCAGACGTCGCCACACCCCGTGGGGTCGCCCGGCCCCTCGATCCGGAGGGGGCTCGCCGGGATCCGCGCGGTCCGCAGGGCCCCCCCCGCCGGGCCCTCGCGGCGCGTCGGCTCGAGCCCGCTGTCGGTCCCGGGCGCGGCGAAGTAGACCACCCCCTGCTTCCCCATCGTGACCAGGAGATGCCGTGCCCCTGCGCCGAGCGCGGTCGCGGCGAGGGCGAGCCCATCGGGGGCGAGCATCGCGAGCTCGTCCTCATTGACCTGTATGAAGTCGAAACAGGCGCACCACGCGGCCACCTCGGGGAGGGGCCGATAGGTTCGATGGCCATCGGTCTCCATCCCCAGGAGCAGGGAGTGGAGGTCGCAGTAGATCGGCCCGTGGAAGTGTTGGCGGATCAGCTGCGCCGTGGCGAGATCGAGCTCGAACCCGCTGATGAGGTTGATGTAGAGGGCGTCGAGGTCGCGGAGTAGGGGCTGCAACCCCGCCCAGCTCCACGGGGGGACCCCGCCGATCAGGCACTCGCTCCGCCGCTCCTCCGAGTGATAGCGGAGCGTGACGCGGTTGTTGGGGTGGGGGACCTCGATCGGGAGCGCCTCGGGCGCGGCGCGATGCAACGTCCCGACGAAGCGCCGCGCCTGCGGCGCCAGGTCGAAGCCCACCTTCGCGAGCGGCACGAGCTGCCATCCCGCCGGGAGGGCGGCGTCGGCGGCACTCAGCGCATAGGTGATCCCCCCCCACTCCTCGACCGGGGCCAAGCGCACGTCGCGCCCGTGGATCACATCCCAGACGAAGCTCCCGAGTACGCCGAGTCGCTTCGGGCGGGGGGCGTCCGAAGCGGGGGACGTCGTCACGCGAGCCGGTGACGCTGGGCGAAGGTGGCGATCGCGCCGATCACCCCGGCGTTCCCGTCGAGGGTGCCGGGGACGATGCGACAGGCCTCGACCGCCGGGGCGAAGGCGCGCCGGCGGACCTCCGCTCGGAGTGGCTCGAAGAGCGCGTCGCCGGCCTGGGTCACGCCGCCGGCGAGCACCACGACCTCGGGATTGAAGATGTTGAGGAAGTTGGCGACGCCGATCCCGAGGAACTTCGCGGTGTCCCGCACCACGTGGCCGGCGACCACGTCGCCGCGCTGTTCCGCCTCATACACCGTCGCGGCGGTGATGCGCGTGAGATCCCCATCCACCATCGTCGGAAGCATCGAGGTCTCGCCCCCCGCGAGCGCTTCGCGCGCCCGCTCCGCGATCGCCGGCCCCGAGGCGTAGGCCTCGAGGCAACCATAGTTGCCGCACCCGCAGCGACGCCCGGTCGCGTCGATCGAGGTGTGGCCGAGCTCCCCGGCGGCATCGCTCGCCCCGTGGAAGAGCTGCCCGTCGAGGATGATCCCCCCGCCGATCCCCGTGCCGATCGTGAGGCCGATGACATGACGCGCGCCGCGTGCCGCGCCCACCCACCATTCGCCGAGGGTGGCGCAGTTGGCGTCGTTGTCCAGGGTGGCGGGGAGATCCACCGCGGCGCTCACGCGGTCGCGGAGGGGGAAGTCGCGCCATCCGAGGTTCGGCGTGAAGATCACGACGCCGGTCTCGCGGTCGAGGGGGCCCGGGGATCCGATCCCCACGCCGAGCAGGTCGGCGCGCGTCGCGCCGGTCTCCGCACAGGTCTCGGTGATCGTCCGCTCCACGGCGGCGGCGATGCGCGCGACGACGGCGTCAGACCCCTCATCGGCACGGGTCGGCACCGAATGCATCGCGTGACGCGTCGCACCGTCCGCGCGCATCGCCCCCACGACGATGTTCGTCCCGCCGAGGTCGACGCCGATGATGTACCGGGCCGCTGTGCTCCGGTCCGACCGATTCCCCACGACGCCTCCTCGCGCGCTATCCTCGCCCTCGGGCGACCACTACGTTTCCCCGATGCCCCGCCGTCGCGGCACCCTCCAAAAGTAACCGCCCCGCGATGCGCCTGTCCGTCATCGTCACCACGTATAACCATCCGCGCTGGCTGGAGCATGTGCTCTGGGGGTTCGCGGCCCAGACCTTCACGGACTTCGAGCTCCTCGTGGCGGACGATGGCTCTGACGCCCCCACCGGCGAGCTGATCGAGCGGATGCGCGCCGACCTCCCGTACCCGGTGCGGCATGTCTGGCACGCGAAGGATGGGTTTCGGAAATGCACGATTCTCAACGCCGCGATCGCGAAGGCGGAGGGGGCATACTGCTTCTTCACCGATGGGGACTGCATCCCGCGAGCCGATCTGCTGGCGGTGCACGTGGCGGCGGCAGGCCCCGGACGCTTCGGGTCGGGGGGCTACCTCAAGCTCCCGATGGTCACGAGCGAGGCGATCACGCGGGCTGACGTGATGACCGGGCGGGCGACCGATGCGCGCTGGCTCCGCGCGCACGCGACCCCGTGGAGTCGGCGCTTGCAGCGACTCGCCTGGGGGCCGACGATGGCGACGGTGCTCGATCGCCTCACCCCGACCGGCGCGACCTTCAATGGGCACAACGCCGCCGTCTGGCGTGAGGATCTCATCCGCGTGAACGGCTTCGACGAGCGCCTCGAATGGGGTGGGCTCGACCGAGAACTCGGCGAGCGGCTCGAGAACGCCGGCGTGCGCGGCCATCAGCTCCGCCATCGCGCCCTCGTCGTCCATCTCGATCATGGGCGCGGCTACAAGCGCCCCGAGGCGATCGCGCGGAATCGTGCGATCCGCGACGAGGTCGCGGCGAAGCGGCTGACCCGCACGCCCGTGGGTCTGAATCGCCACCTCGGAGGCCCCGCATGAGCGAGCCCCGCTCGGTCGTCGTCTTCCGGCGCACCATCCTCCCCTGGTCGGAGACCTTCGTCGCGTCACAGCAGCTGGCGCTGACCGCGTTCACGCCGGTCTTCGTCGGGTACGAACCCGATCCCAAGGGAGCGCGACTCGTCGAGGGGCGCCCGACGATCCTCCTCTCGGACCATCACCCCGTCCCGCCCCTTGGGAAGGCGCTCCTCAAGTACGCCGGCCGCGTGCCACGCGCCTGGCGCGACGCCATCGCCGCCACGCGGCCGGCGTTGGTCCATGCCTACTTCGGCTCCGGTGCGATCCCGGCGGGGCATCTCGCGCGGGCGCTCGGGGTACCCCTCGTGGTGAGCTATCTCGGGATGGATATCACCGTGACCCCGCGCTCCCAGGCGGAGGTGCGTCGTCGCCATCGCGCCTTCGCGATGGCCGACAGGGTCCTCTGCGTCTCCGAGTTCCTGGCGCGAAAGCTCCGTGAGGCGGGATGCCCGCCGGAGAAGGTCCAGGTGCATTACACCGGGGTCGATATCACGAAGTTCGTCCCCTCCGGCGCGCCCCCGGTCCCCGATCAGGTGCTCTTCGTCGGACGACTCGCGGCCAAGAAGGGGGTGATCCACCTCCTGCGTGCCATGGTGACGGTGCAGCGCACCCTGCCGAGCGCCGAATGCGTGATCGCGGGCGATGG
>Ga0222713_10002137_pt1 | contig 21306 bp, 15 predicted proteins | sample C33_649DmetaG_FD_165061 | JGI IMG/M metagenome (GOLD analysis project Ga0222713, IMG submission 165061) | Estuarine water microbial communities from San Francisco Bay, California, United States - C33_649D | ecosystem: Environmental > Aquatic > Marine > Unclassified | place: USA: California...
AATCAGAATCCCACAGATTGTCCGCTTCCACGGCAAATTCCAAACCGCGCCACACCTTCGGCCGCCATAGTATCGCCAATGAGCTGAGCAAGGCTTGATCCCCACCCGATGTGCGCAAGGCGTTCTCGCACTGCAGTCTGGCTTCATTATCCATACGTAATTCCCAATCCGCCGATAGCTTCACTGTCACCGCGGCCGTCAAACGGTGTCGGGCATAATTGAGTGCATAGAAACTGGCATCCACGGTTGCGGCCCCGTAATCCGCCTCTTTCGTCAGGTAGGTGTAGCCCAGTGTGAGGCTTCCCCAGGCAAAATCACGCCGCCCGACGATCTCGAGACCAGTCGTCGCGATATCCACGGCATTCGCGCTGCGAGCGGTCACACCATTGCGATAGGTCCAATCGACCAAGTCGTCATCTTGACGGTGGAAGATTCCCACCACGGTTCGCCAATTTGCAAAATCACCCGCGACCGAGAGATCAAGATTTCGGCTGGTCTCGCGACCAAGATTCGCATTCCCCCGAAACAAACCGGAACCCGGCGAGGAGTTTAGAGCGGTGTAGCTCGGAACCTGGGTCGTTTCCGCATAGCCAAGGGTCACTTGGTTTACCGCACCACCCGCCGCAAATTCACGTGAGAGTTCGGCAACTGGGGATAGTGCGCCTCCATCCCGATTCGTATCGTCGTAGGTAAGTCCGGCGAGTGCATGCCATTTTCCATCCGTCGCCCCCGACCATGAATGCTCGCCTGCCAGTGAGAGTTTCGTGAATTGCCGAGACTGATAAGTTCCGGATGTAAGCGAGGTGGACTCGATTTTATCTCCCGCGATTTCCGCGCGATAGCGCAGTGCCCAGTCCCCCATGATTTCCCGGCCGTCAATCGCCACACCTGTCATCCAAGTGGTGTGTTGATAGGGATTAAACTGACCCGGAATCAGCCGGTTATATTCATAATCATCCTTGTTGCGGCGATGATAAGCTCCGGCCTCGATGTAACCTCCTTCGGGTCGATTCTGGCGGTGATTGAGCGCGATTAACATCGTCTGAAGATTTTCGGTCTCGTTGACGCCATAGGGGGTGTAAAGATTGGGCCACCCAAAAAACTTGGCCTGATAGCCGGTGAACAAATCGGTCTGTGCAGACGCCGTCCGCACCTGGACCCGACCACCTACGCGTTGGAAACGATGATCACCGTAGTTGATCGACCCATCGCCCGAGGAATGCGCATAATCCACATCCGCACCCACTACCGCGCCACTATCCAAATTCGTGGCCAAACCCTGATAGATCTCCTGGCGGTTGAGATCGTATTGTCCATAACCCACCGCCAACCTCCCTGCAGTCCACACCGGTTGCCAGTCATAGGCAATCGAACCCACGTTGACATTCGTGCTCCCCAGCGCGTTGGTGACACCTGTTTGGATTTCGGGCGCACCCAACATAGTGGGCGGAACCGGTATCTCTGCGAAATAATGCCCGGTTTGTGGATCGAGCAGTGTAACCGCCCCAATGCGAAATCCGGTGTTTTCAAACGTGCTGCCTCGAATCGTAACGTCCGCCTGACTTTCCGCCATGTTGCGACCCTGCACATCGACCAGAGGCTCATAGCGCAACGCCGATACGGGCATGGCAAAGGTCGCCACCGGTGCCTGATTCGCAATCCGAGGCGAATTTACCACCAGTTCAGGCAAATCCACCATGGATTGGGCGGTTAATCCGCTGGTTAGCAGCACGAAAATTATGGGGGTCGCACGTAACATCTTACCTAATGCGTAGCACTGCCGATCGGGAAAACAAGGTCAGTTATCTAGTTTTTACAAATAGGTTAACCAAGGGCCAAATCGGACCACAAAAAAGCCCGCCATCTAGGATGCCGGGCCTGGGGAAAGAATCTGCTAAGATCAGGCTTCGCCGTCGTTGCCGATTGCCTCAACAGGGCAACCTTCAAGGGCTTCCATGCACAAACCGATGTCTTCTTCCGTAGTCGGCTGTTTATGCACAAACGAATAACCGCCTTCATCGTGACGGGTGAAGAAAGATGGAGCTGTTTCACGGCAAAGGTCGCAATCGATACATTGCTGATCGACGTAGAACTTACCTGCTACGTTTTCCTCCCATTTGTCTGTTTTGTTGGCCATAAGTTGCGCGATTGAGAAAGGGAACGGTCCACTCTGTCAAGCGGTGTTCTCCCTAATTTACGACATATTGCTCAAGGGGCTATAAATCGCAACCCCAAGAATCCATGGAGCTGACTTGTATTCACCTCTACGGAGCATTTACTGAAACCCACATGCTATGTGATCGAGCTTACATGCGGGATGACTACCACCAGCCCAAAACGTCGGTGCTGGTGTGGCTAATGGTCGCTATTGGAGCGGGCTTTATTCTGCAGACCATCTTCCTGCGCTGGTTCGGGGTCGGAGGCGAATTCGCCAATCTGTTTGCCCTCAGTATCAGCGGATTGCAGTCGGGCAAAGTCTGGACGCTGGTCACCTACTCATTCCTGCATAGTCCGGCGAACCTGATGCACATTGTCGGCAACCTGCTTGGCTTGTATTTTCTGGGCCGGGAATTGCTGCCTGTCATGGGTGAAAGGCGATTCCTCGGATTTTATACCACCGCAGTCGTTACCGGAGGGTTGCTCTGGGCCGCGACCAACTGGCACTCGGGCGGCATGGTGCTAGGCGCCTCCGCGGGAGTTTCCGGACTCCTGATAATCTTCGCCTGTTTTTATCCGAATCGCCAGGTCACCTTCCTGCTGTTCTTCATCCTGCCGGTTACCCTGAAGCCCAAATACGTGGCATGGGCCCTGCTCGGATTGGATCTTTGTGGCTACATGTTTTATGAAGTGATGGGCGCCGTATCGCCCTTTGGATTTGCCCATTCCGCCCACTTGGGGGGGATGTTTGCCGGCTGGATCTATTTTCGCTACGTCCACGAGGGTCAGTGGCGACTGCTCCCCAGCCATGCAAGTTTTGAGCTGCCGAAATGGGCCCGGCGCAAGTCGAAACAGTCGCTGGAATCTCCACGCTATCAGGTCAACATCGGCAATCGGAGTGATCTGAAAGCTGAAGTCGACCGCATCCTCGACAAGATCAACAGTCAGGGATTCGGTTCATTGACCGACGAGGAAAAACGCGTGCTGGATAGCGCCAAGGACATGTTAAGCCGTCGGTAATCCAATCCCCCAACCTGCGAACTATTTAGAGCCGGTCCGAAACAATTCTCCATCAAACCAATCTAAGTTTGCTCATGATATCACCTTCCCGACTGGCCCGGCAAAGTATCCTCCTGCTACTCTTAGCCCTCGTTGCCGGACCGGCCTTTGCGATCACCGACCGCAAATTCTCGACCTCCCCCACCCTGGCCGCGGAAGCCCGCACCATGGTGCAGCTGCTGTCGCAGGCGCATTACAACCGGGATGCCGTGCGCAGCAGCAACTATGCGGAAGTGGTTGCTGACTACATGGGGTTTCTCGATGGCCAGCGGATGTTCTTCCTCAAAAGCGATCGGGAAGAATTCGAAAAGCGCTACAGCAACAGCCTCTACTGGAACATCCTGCGATTGGGCAACATCGACGCCGCTTATGAAATATTTGACGTTTATGAACAGCACGTCGAATCCCGGGTGAATTGGATTTTCGATAATCTCGATACCGTCAGCCAAGACCTTGAAACCGAGGATCTCTATCGGATCGACCGGAGCAAAGTGCAATGGCCCATCAACGCCCTCGAGTCGGATGATCTGTGGCGTAATCGGTTGAAATACGAGCTGATCGGCGAACTCTTGAACAAGAAAACACCTGAGGAAGCCAAGCAGGCGGTCCACAAGCGTTACGAGCGACTCCTCAAAAATATCGGTGATATGGAGGGATCAGATCTGGCCGAATATTTCCTTTCGTCTGTCGCTCACCTGTATGATCCGCACTCCACCTATTTCTCCGCGGAGACTTTCGAGGACTTCGGCATCCAAATGAAACTCGAACTGGTGGGCATTGGGGCAATGCTCGGCTTGGAAGACGATTATTGCGTGGTGCGGGAAATCGTGCCCGGCGGTCCCGCTGATCTAAGCAAGCAGCTCAAACCGAATGACAAGATCATTTCGGTTTCACAGGACAGTGGTGAGCCCACCGAGATTATCGGAATGAAATTGCGCAAAATAGTGGACATGATCCGCGGCGAGAAGGGCACGAACGTGCATCTGCTGGTGCAACCCGGCGATGCCCTCGATCCAGCCACACGCAAGGAAATCGTGATCACGCGGGATGTGGTCAAATTAAACTCCGCCCGGGCCCACGCAGGAATTTTCCAAGTGCCAGGCAAAGACGGCACTACGGTGCCCATTGGCGTGATTGCCCTGCCTTCATTTTACGGACCCGCTGACGACGGAGATACTGACGCGGAAAAATCCAGCGCTTCAAACGACGTCGCTACTTTGATTGATCAACTCAAGGAAGCCGGGGTGTCTGGTCTGGTGCTTGATCTGCGCCGCAATGGCGGCGGCTTCTTGTCGGAGGCCATCGATCTAACGGGTCTGTTCATCAAGCAAGGGCCGGTCGTGCAGGTCAAAAATTACGCCGGGGAAATCCAAGTCGATGCTGATGAATCCAACAAAATCGCCTACGACGGACCCCTGGCGGTATTGGTTGATCGTTTCAGTGCCTCCGCCTCCGAGATCGTCACTGGTGCACTGCAAAACTATGGTCGCGCCATCGTGGTAGGCGACAGTTCCACCCACGGCAAAGGTTCGGTGCAAACCATCTTGGAGATGAAGAACTTTGTCCCGCAACTGGCTCGCTCCCCGCTCAAAACCGGTGCGACCAAGCTGACCATTCAGAAATACTATTTGCCCAACGGAAATTCCACCCAGCTCAAGGGAGTGGTGCCCGATATTGTGCTCCCCTCACGCGAGGACTATCTGCCCATCGGCGAGAGTGATCTGCCACATGCCTTGGTCTGGGACGAAGTCCCAACTACGTTTTTCGAAGGCAAGCCCCTGAATGCGGATTTGGTCGGTTTTCTTAAAACCGCGAGTTTGTTGCGCCAGGAAGAATTACCCGAATTCGCTTACCTGCGCAAAGGGGTCAATTGGTTCAAGGAGCGCCAACAGGATAAATTGGTTTCCCTGAATCTGGATCGGCGGCGCGAACAACAAACCGAAGACAAAGCCTTCCTCAAGGAACTGAAGCAGGAAAAGAAACAACTGGCTGACCTGGATTTCCCTTATCAGGAATTCCGCCTCGGTCCTCCGCCGCCTCCCCCAATCAAAGCCGAACCCAAGGCTGATGACCTTGACGACGAGGATGAGGACTTGGCGGATGCCGACGAGAACGCAGCATTCTCTAAAGTAGATGTGCACTTAAAGGAATGTCTGCGCGTGGTCGGTGACGCGATCGCCTTGGCCCAAAACAAACAATATTGGGTCAGCAATCGACCGCCATTGACCGCACCCGCGGACAAAGGTTAGTCCACCCAGGCGAAGGCATAGCGCGGCCGGCCCGTCAAATCGGCCGCGAACTCGAAACGCGCATAACCTGCCGTGGTGAACAAACGCGCAAGTTCCTCGTGCTGGGCAATTCCGGTTTCCATGGCAATCAATCCACTATGTTCCAGATGGGCCAAGGCATGGCCAATAATGTGACGATAGGCCTCCAAACCGGTTATGCCCGGGGTTAGGGCTACTCGGGGTTCATAATTGCGGACTTCGGCCAATGAATCCGCGGTTTCCTCGGCCGACAAATATGGAGGATTCGCCACTATCAGCTGAAATTTCGCGTCGCCAGAAAGCTGCCCAAACCAATCGGACTGTAGAACCGAGACGCGATCACCCAAAGACAGAGATTTAGTATTTTCCGTGGCCAGCGCTATGGCTTCAGAACTGATATCAAGGGCCGCTACCTGCGTTTTGGGATAATGGGCAGCCAAGGCCAGAGCGATTGCTCCACTACCCGTGCCCAGATCCAGAATCGTCGTCGGCGGCTGGGGCAATTTCGCCACCACTAGCGACAGCAAGTATTCGGTCTCCGGTCGCGGAATCAGCGCCCGTCGGTCAACCTTCAGTGTTATCCCAAAGAAATCCGTTTCACCGACAATATATTGCAGAGGTTCGCGTTGCCCGCGACGACGGACCATACCCCGAATCTGCTCTAATTCGGATTCAATCAGCGGCCGTTCAAACTGCAGATAGAGCTGCATCCGCGGCAGACCCATGGCATGGCCAACCAAGTGCTCGGCATTCAGTCGGGCATTCTCAACGCCTTTGCCGGTCAGATATTCCGTCGTCTTCTTGATGATATCGAGAACCGTATGCATGAGCCAACTTAGTATCCGGTGCCGATTCCACGGTTAAGGGCCGCAAGTTTCTCCGCATGGACCGCGCGTTGCAGTGCGGTCAGGAGGGTGCCAATATCGCCTTCCATCACCTCGGGTAGATTTTGCAAGGTGAGGCCGATGCGGTGATCAGTCACCCGGTTCTGGGGGAAATTATAAGTCCGAATACGTTCGCTGCGATCACCCGAGCCAACCTGACTTTTCCGTTCGCTGGCATACTTGGCCTTTTCCTCATCCTCACGCTATTTGAGCAGACGTGAACGCAGCACCGTCATGGCCTTCGCTTTGTTCTTCAGTTGCGAACGCTCATCCGCGCACTGCACGATCAACCCGCTGGGCTTGTGTTGGATTTGAACGGCGGAGTCGGTGGTATTTACGCCCTGCCCACCCGGACCACTCGCCCGGCAAACGGAAATCTCCAGATCCTGCGGGTCTATTTGGATATCCACTTCCTGCGCTTCCGGCAGCACGGCCACAGTCACAGTTGAGGTATGAATGCGGCCATTGGCTTCGGTCACGGGCACGCGTTGCACGCGCTGCACACCACTTTCGTATTTCAGTTGTTTGTAAACATCGGTGCCGACGATCAGGAATATTACCTCTTTGAGACCGCCACGCTCCGAAGGACTGCTGCTCATGGGTTGAATCTTCCAACCCTGATCCTCGGCGTAACGGGTGTAGAGCCGGTAAAGTTCTGCCGCGAAGAGACTGGCTTCATCCCCACCAGTGCCCGCGCGGATTTCAAACACCGTGTTCCGCGAATCGGTGGGATCGGGAGGAATCATCGCCAACAGGATCGTGGCATACAAATCCGACAATTCCTGTTGCATGGCTGGCACTTCTGACTGGGCCAACTCACGCAATTCGGCGTCTGCCGCCGTATCCTTGCCGAGTGCCACCGCCTCCACCAGGTTGACCTCCAACTTGGCATATTTGGTGTGATCCGCGATCAGTTCACCCAAGCGCTGATGTTCACGGGTCACATCGGCCGCGCGGCGCGAATTATTATAAAAGGTCGGATCCGCCATCTGGGCGGCCAGTTCTTCAAAGCGTTGTCTAAAGGGAGTTATGTCGGGCAGGGCATCCATAGCAGGAATGGGAAGGAGATTTGCGAATTGCGTGAACCGCTACTTTGCGGCTTCTAACTAGGCACAGGTATCCGGTGGATTTCCCTACCGGTGCTGATTCGCAATGCCGACTACACTTTTCACACAGAACACCATCGCCTGTATTTGGGATTTCGACAAGACCCTAATACCGGGTTACATGCAGGCTCCCCTCTTTCGTCGGCACGGCGTGGATGAGAGCGTCTTTTGGGCCGAGACCAATGCCATGCTTGAGCAATATCGCAAGCGCGGCTACCACCTCTCGGGCGAAATCAGCTATCTGAATCATATTCTGACCTACGTTCTGGCGGGTAAGTTTGGCCGTCTCAACAATCAGTTGCTGCGGGAATACGGCGCGGACATCGAATTCTATCCGGGTCTACCGGGCTTTTTCGATCTTTCCAAATCCTACGCGGAGGAGAAACCCGAATATCGCAAACACGAGATTCAACTGGAGCATTATATCGTCAGCACTGGCTTGGCTGAAATGATCCGGGGTAGTGCCATCGCGCCGCATGTCGATGGTATCTGGGGTTGCGAGTTCATTGAGAGCCCCCTGCAACCCGGCTTCCTGAAGCAGCGGGAAATGGAGCTGTCAGCCGATGCGGTGATCGCCCAGATCGGCATGGTCATCGACAACACCACCAAGACCAAGGCGCTCTTTGAAATCAACAAAGGCACCAACAAGAATCCGGCCATCGACGTAAACTCCAATGTGAAACCGGAGGACCGGCGCATCCCGTTTCAGAACATGATCTATATCGCCGATGGTCCAAGCGACATCCCCAGTTTCTCCGTTGTCAAAGGTGGCGGTGGCCGCACCTACGGCGTCTACAATCCCGACCACGGCGGTGAATTTGAACAAAATGACCGCCTGCTCCAGGCCGGGCGTATCCACGGTTATGGCCCGGCCGATTACACCAAGGGCAGCAGCACGTCTCGCTGGTTGCGGATGCATGTGCACGCGATCTGTGACCGCATTGTCTCAGACCGCGAACAAGCGGTGACCAAACAAACCAGCAAACCTCCGCGCCATCTCAATCTGACACCTGAGGAAGAAGAAGCTTTGCGGGTAGCCAAGCAACCCAAGCAAAGTTCCTTTCTCGAGTAAGGTCCCGCGTTTCTCCCAACAAAAAAGGCGCACCCTAAGGTGCGCCTTTTGAATTTATTGGCCGACCAACTTAACGACCACCCGATGGACTCACAGGAGTTACCACACTCGGATCAACCGGAGTGATTGGCGTCGTGATGGTCGGAGTCGCTGTGGTATTTGTAGTAGTCGTGGTGGTCGTTGTTTGACCAGCGGCATTGGTAGTCGTCGTGCTGGTTGTCTGCTGGACCGTAGGGGCCGTAGCTGTCACTCCGGAAGTATTTGCCGCATTACCTTGAGTGGTCCCGGTGGTTGCACCGGCGGCAGCTGCACTGGAAATACTAGTGGCAGAGGCCGTGGCCCCACCCCGTGCCGCCGAGGTCGCGGCCGCATTACTGGCCGCGTTGGTAATCGCTTGAGCGACCGTTGCCGCATTGCTCGTGGCAGTTCCGCTCGAAGTGGCGGTGGCCACGGTTGTTTTAACCGCACCTTGCACGGCTGCTTCAGTAACGGCAGCGGCAGCAGTCGAAGCTGCTGCGGAGGCATTCGTTGCTGCACAAGGTCCCCCGCATCGGCCTGATTACGGGCCAAACTGAGGGCAAATCGGTAGAGCGGCGCGTAATGCACATCCACCAATTGGGTAAAAGCCTTGTTGCTCATCGTAGATCTGAGATACTCGAAGGTTCTTTATTCCCGGAAACTCGATTAACTGCAACTATGCTTCTGTTTCACCTGCCACCCAATTTGCCCGCCGCCATTGCACGCGGCGCGATTCCGCTTAGGGTGGAGCTTGAACTCGATACCGCCCTTGATCCGGCACTTTTGCCTCCGTTGGCCCTGCTCCAACGTTGGTGCGGCGCGGCGGAGCCCCCCAAATTCATCCAACTTTCGCGCCAGCAACTCACCGAACTCGTTCACGCTGCATCCGATCTGCCCATCTTCTGTGATAAGGGCCGGGATACCAGCTGGCCCTACCCTGACCTCTTGACCGCCAAAGCCATCCAACCTGAAGCGCCTGTCGCCGCCCCCACTGAAATCCAACGCCGGCCACGCGAACGGGACATCACACCTGCAGTTATCGACGGCAGTGAGCATTACCTTGCGATCACGCTGCCGTCACGCGAACACCACGGTTATCGTTCGATGTTGGAGTTCTTGAAATCCAACGGCTTCACCCTTGAACCATCAAATCGCAAGTGGTGGCTGCGTGACCGCCACAAGGTGCTCAACTTGCTCGCGGAACATGGGCATCGCCTCCGTGAGAATTTCGATGTCGATTTCACGGACAATTTCCTCGAGCGCACGGCCAATTTGCACGACGCCAATATCACCGCGGATGTAGCGGAAAACGGGGACGAGTTCGTTTTGAATCTCGACTTGCATGCGGGTAACGCCCCGGAAGCGGAAGTGCGCGCGGCCCTTGCCACGGGGCGTAACTATATCGAGCACGACGGACGGATTTACCTGCTCGACCAGGCCCGCTTGGAAAAACTGGGCGCGGCCCAGAAGGCCCTGAACAGTTCAGCTCAGAGCACGGCCGCCGCTCATACATCACTCCGCATCACCCGCGCCCGGGTGCCGGAGGCCCAGTCCATTATCGACGAACTCTCGCCCAACTTCCAGCCCTCCACGGCTTGGAGTGAACGCAGTCGGGCCTTGCGCGAACTCACCGCTCTCCCCCGGGCTCCGATCCCGACGGAATATGAGACCTTGTTGCGTCCCTATCAGCGGCTCGGCGCAGCCTGGCTCTGGTATCTGCACAATCAAGGCCTGGGCGGAGTGCTCGCCGACGAAATGGGTCTCGGCAAAACCCTGCAGGCGCTCGCCCTTTTGGTCGCATTGCCGATCGACGCCAACACCACCCGCCTGGTCGTCGCCCCCGCTTCCCTGCTGGAAAACTGGCGCCGCGAAACTGCCAAGTTCACCCCGCAACTCCGCGTTTTTGTCCATCACGGCAACCAGCGGTTGAAGAGCGCCACCCAATTCGCGGGACACGATTTGGTCATCACCAGTTACGGCACGCTCACCCGCGATAAAAAGGTTTTCGCGAGCGTCGAGTTCGCCTGTGCCATGGCCGACGAAGCCCAGCACATCAAGAACCGGCACTCACAGAACGCCACCGCCCTACGCGCCCTACGCGCCAAGACCCGCTTCGTGCTGACCGGCACCCCGCTCGAAAACTCATTCGATGATCTGCGTTCATTGTTCACCTTCTTGATGCCGGGTCTGCTTGAGATCATGCCGACCGGCACTCGTGGTGACGAACGTGCCTGGCACGATGAACGCCTGCGCCAACGCACCGCTCCCTATATTCTCCGTCGCACCAAATTGGCCGTGGCCCCGGAACTGCCCGAGAAGATCGAGCAAATCCTTTGGTGCGAACCAACACCGGCGCAGCAGACTCTCTACCGCCAATTCCAAGAGAAGTCAGAACGCGAAATGCTCGATCTGGCCGCCGGTGGCGCCACCGAAGGCCGCTTGCGCATGGCCACACTCACGCAACTCCTGCGCTTGCGTCAAATTTGCTGCGACCCCCGCTTGGTCGACCCTGATTCCGTCGCCAAACACTCCTCAAAACTGGAGGCACTCCGCGAGTTATTGGCCGAAGCCATCGATGATGGTCACCGGGTGCTGGTGTTTTCGCAATTCACCTCCCTGCTCGCCCTCCTGCGCCCTGATCTTGAATCTCAGGATATCGATTATTGTTATCTCGACGGATCGATGTCGGCGAAGCAGCGGCAGACCGAGGTCGACCGCTTCCAGAATAATTCCGACATCCCGCTGTTCCTGCTTTCACTCAAGGCCGGCGGCACGGGTCTCAATTTGACCGGCGCAGATATTGTGGTGCATCTCGATCCGTGGTGGAATCCGGCGGTCGAAGCCCAGGCCACCGACCGGGCGCACCGCATCGGCCAAACTCGCACCGTCACCAGCTACAAGTTGATTTGCAGCGGCACGGTGGAGGAAAAGGTGCTCGCTTTGCAGGACGAAAAACGCGCGCTTCTCGCCGGCGTCTTCGAAGCCAGCGACGCAACTACGGCCAAACTCTCCCTCAACGATCTGCAATCCTTGTTGAAAGATTAAAGTCTTAACGCCGGAACAACCTCGCCACAAGAGTGGGTGGTGTTTTCACATTCTATCCCATGCGCCCTTCCCTCATTCGCTCCCGCCTCAAACAAAACCAGGCCGTTCGCATTGCCTGCATGTATTATCCGGTCGCGATGATGCCGGCCCATGCCGCCCAAGCTGGCTTCGACGCCATCTGGCTGGATGCAGAGCACAACACTTGGGATCGACGCGAGCTGCAGCGCATGATTGGGCTGCACCATCTGGCCAACATTGATTGCATCGTTCGCACCGGCAGTCGCAATGCGACCGATCTGTATCATCTGCTCGAGGATGGTGCTACCGGCCTGATGATCCCGCTGGTCAATACCGCCACAGATGCCAAGGCCCTCGCGCAGGCCGTCAAATTCTTCCCCCTCGGCGAACGCGGTCTCGATGGCGCCAGTCTCGACAACAATTATTATCTGCAAGGCACAACGACCTACACAGCGGACGCCAACCGGGAAACCTTTCTCATCTTGCAGATCGAAACCCCCGAAGCCTTGTCCAATGTCGAGGCCATTGCCGCGACTCCCGGCGTCGACGGTCTCTTTATCGGACCTGGTGATCTCTCACTCCGTCTGGGTTGTCCCCTCGATTGGAGTCATCCCAAGATGGCCGCGGCTCAGGATGCGGTGGCCGCGGCTGCCGCCAAAAACAAGCTGGCATGGGGCCACCCCGCCGGGACCGTTGAGCAAATGCAATCCATGATGGCCAAAGGCGCCCGACTGATCGCGCACGGCAGTGACTTTGGCGCGGTAATGGTGGGATTGGCGAATGCCGGTAAAACCTTGGCCGCAGCCATGGAAAACAAACCGACCGACGCCTCAGCGGGTGCCGCTTTCAATCCCTGACCGGATGCTTTATTTGGCGGCGATCTTGAGTTCCAGCCGGACGACGGTGGGTTTACCGCTACACTCGAATTCAATCACCTGCGCCTCATCTTCCAACAGTTTCGCCGGGACCGTGTAAGTCCAGACCGCCTCAGCAGCAGAAAACCGGCTAAGAGCATGGCCATTGAGATATGCGCGAACCGTATCAGCAGACGGCTCTGACTTGCCCCATTCGACGATCAGTTGCACCGCCCGGTTAGTCTCCGGTTTTGGCCCGGTCTGGATGCGAAAGGCAAATCCACCTGGTGAAGGCTGATCCCATTTGTCATCAGTGGCTGGCAACGCATTGCCCATCGGTTCACCGGGCGCCCGGACATCATGATAGGTGATCGCATGCACGCGTTCCCGGGCGGCGACATCCGGCAGGGCACTCAATGAGCGCAGCACTGCATTGAAATTCTCGGCCCCCCAAAGTTTATCCAAACCATGTCCGGTGGGAAAAATGTTAAACAGATAAACCGAATCGGCTCCGCCATGCAGAATCGTCGCACCCAATCCTGACAGAAGCGCCGTCGATAGCATTTGAGCCGGACCTTCCGGCGCCGGTTGATAGCGCACTTCCACACTGACGGAAAAGTGCACCTTCGTGCCTGCCAGCAGCCGCATCCATTCATCAACCGGAACGTCGAAATCCGCCGTCGCCCAGAATGGCGTGGCGACCAACAGATCAATCAATCCGGAGCGGGCCCACGCCACGCCATCCAACCCGATCCGCCGCGCAGATTCCGGACGGGTCGGCACCCGGGCGCCAAGCAATACGGGATGCCCCAATCTCTTCGCGGCCCGATCACACTCGGCACGCACCCGATGCATCCAGGCGGTAATGACTTTCCCGCCCACAAGTTCGCGCCCCGGTCGGAAATGCACCACAAACCGCATCCAATCCAGCTCGATGCCATCCAGATCATATCGAGACAGCACTTCGCAGATGTATTTTAAATAGTGCTCCTGCACTTCGGGCAGTTCCCAATCCAGTGCCCGGTCCATCCAAAAACGGTCGCGATGCATCGCCCGCAGCTTTCTGGCTGCGCGTTGCTCCTTGAAGAACGCACTCAGCAAGGGACTGTCGGGATCCATGCACCCATGCACGTCATTCATGCGAATCGTCATCCACGCTCCCATGCCGTGATGACGACACCGGGCCAACGCTTCGGCATGAAAATTTATGCCTTGGTCAGCCAATCGTTTCGCTGCGTCCAACCGGTTGCGCGTGCCCGGAATCGAAGACGAAGGGAGATGACGCAACGCCGGTTGATCATCCGGACCGGCCGGATCATAGCCGGACCATTCGGGCTCCCAGACCTCGGTGGCAACATTTGCCTTCATTGCATTGCCACAGGAAATAAATGTGCCCACTCCCGCCCCGGCCAGCCGGTCGATGTAGTCGTGAATCGATTGCACCGTCATGTCCGCGGGGGTGCGGGCATAGAAAAAATCCGTGCTATCTTGGTTAAATAATGGACCTCTGAGTTTGGTCTGATGAATAGTGCTCATGTCGGGGAAATTGTTGTTTTATCGTCGGGATCGTTGGCTTTCTCGTAACGGTCCAATTTGGAAAAATCGTCAGGCCAGTCGGGCCGCAAGCGCACATCCTTGTCGCCCGCAACCGAACCGGGTGCCGCATGACCGCCTTGGGCAGTCGCAGGGCGCATCTCCCACCAGCACTGGCCCTGGTGATTGTGCTCATGGTCGATCACATACCCCGCTTCCTGCAGCATGGGTCCGGTCCATCCCATGCAGTGATCGCAATAGTCGCGGTAGTTGTTTAGACCGTTGCGCAGTAAAAAACCGCGGGACGGACAGGCATGGAAATCGATGCGAAACACCTCCGCGCGATGCGTGATGTTGAAACCCAGATCCGGCGATTCCTCCAGCAACGTGTGCCCCCAATATTTCAACATGCCGGGAATTCCCTCGTTGCGGATCAGGTCCCGCGCGTGGCGCTGGCTGTCGTGGTTGATCGCCTCGTTCCAGTATTCACGCACCAGGTCATGGCCCCCGGCCCGCTCCAGCCAACCGAAGGTCCACTCGTAGTGCCCGCAAAAATCGTAACAACCAATCATGACCGCGCCTCCTTGATCTGGCCCAAGTCCTGGGCGGGCAGTTTCACCTCCGCGCTGCGGTAGATGTGTCGGCAGCACCCGTTGCCCCCCTCCAATCGCATGGTCATCCCGGCTGCTTCCGCCCGAGCTGATCCGAGGAAATAGCAATGCTGACAATACTCCTTTACCAATTCCCGCCCACCTGCCCGCAAATGTTTGATGGCCGGGCATTCCTGCACGTTGAGCACAATCTGATCAGGGGCTTCCTCAATCTTCACCCGGGCACCCGGTTCAGCCGCAAAAAAGGCCCGCCAATACCCGGCCACCGCGGGCATGCCACCGGTGCGCCATCGCTCATTCACCGGCGCAAAATAACCCCGCCCAAGCTCCCCCAGATAGCTGATCCATGCCGCCCGACCCAACCGGTTGAGCATGAAACGAAAGGTGGCATTGACCGCATAGTAGAAATCCGGCGACCCCTGAGGTTTCGTGTCCGTATAAGTAAGCTCGCTGCCCGCTGGAGTGCTCATTCCGCTGATGGGTTTTTACCCGTATGTTGCCTCTGCCCTGCCGGTTGTGAAGGTGGTGGCGAGTCCCGGAATCGAACCGGGGACACAAAGATTTTCAGTCTTCTGCTCTACCAACTGAGCTAACTCGCCGTGCCTAAGGTGGCGGAGATAAAGGGAGCGATTACGGTGGCGTCAACGGGATTTTCGCCAAAACACCGCTCACAGCACTTCCGGCGGCAATTGTGGCATCAGTTTCTTAATGTTCTGCACCGCATCGCGATGGCAAACCAACACGGCATCAGGAGTTTCCACTACCACCAAGTCCTGCACCCCGCACAAGGCAATCAGCCGCCCACTTCCAAACGCGATGTTGTTTTTTGAATCGAGGGACACGACTGATCCCTTGATCGTGTTGCCCGCCGTATCATTCGGCAAATGCGCTGGCAGGGCCGTCCAAGTGCCGACATCGTCCCAGTCAAATTCAGCCAGTTGAGTCGCGACGGCGGATGCCTTCTCCATGATGGCATAGTCCACCGAGATTTTGGGCAGAGTTGCGAAGTTCTCAGCGAGATAGTTCGTGGGATCACCCGTCGGAAATTCACGCACAAATTTGGCCAGTTCTGGCGCACTCTTTTCCGCTTCTGCCAGAAATGCTGAGGCCCGCCAGATGAACATCCCCGCATTCCAGGCATGGTTGCCACCCGCCAGATAGGATTCCGCTGTCGGCAGATCCGGCTTTTCCACGAATTGGGCCACGCGGCGATAGCCACCGGTCAATTCCTCAGCCATCTCTAAATAACCAAACCCAATGGACGGATAGGTCGGTTTGATCGCAAAGGTCAGCAGAGTATCATCACCGGAGGCGCGGGTCAGGCCCGCCGCCAACTGCCGCGCAAAACTGGCCGTATCCTTGATCAAGGCATCGGCCGGTAAAAGCGCCAGCACCCCATCGGGGTCGCGCGCGCGCGCCAAGCCCGTGGCCAAAGCCGCCGCCGGTGCCGTGTCCCGTTTGGCCGGTTCAGCAATGATTTGCTCCGCGGGTAGAAACGAGAGGGCGGCCCGGGTGCCGGCCAACTGGGCTTCATTGGTCAGAACATAAATATTCCCCAAGGGCACCACCCCATCCAAACGACGCACCGTTTCCTCAACCAAGGTGCGGTCGGAAAATAATTTCAAAAGGTGCTTGGGTGTCGCCTGACGGCTCATGGGCCAAAAACGTTCACCGCTGCCACCCGCCATAATGCACACGTATGCTTTGCTGTTTTCTGCCATGCCTTACCTTCCCATTTGAGTGGAGTCAGGCCAAGAGGAAACTCAACCCAACCGGATCAACTCGCCCAAAGCGTCCACCACTGAGACCTTTGCCTCAAAGCCCAATTCCTTTCGGGCGCGTTCTGGCCGACCGAGTGAATGCACAATATCACCTTTGCGCGCTTCGCCCATGGTGGGTGCGGCTACGGCGGGATAATGTTGAGCAAAGATTCCAACCACATCCAACAACGAGGTTGCCCGGCCCGTGCAGATGTTTGCGGCCCCAGATGGCAAACCCGAGACGGTTGCGGCGATCAGGTTCGCTCGGGCCACATCATGCACCGAAATGAAATCGCGCGTCTGTGAACCGTCGCCGTAGATCGTAACCGATTTCCCCTCCCGGTAACGTCGGTCGAAAATAGAAATCACACCGGAATAAGGTGACGCCGGATCTTGGCGGGGACCGAAGACATTGAAATAACGGTGGCAACGAACCGACGTTTCCGGTCCGGCGCAGGCCAACAAGATCCCTTCCGAGGCCAATTTCGCCTCACCATAGGGACTGATTGGCTGCTTAGCAGTCTCCTCTTTGATCGGCAGGTCCGTCGTGTCGCCGTAAATGGCCGCCGAGGAGGCAAACACCAGTCGTTTGACCCCATGGGTCTTAGCCGCCGCGGCCACTTGCTCCGTGGCAGTTACGTTAAGCCGATAATTCAACGCCGGATCTTGAATACTTTCCTGCACACTGACGAGGGCGGCCAAGTGGATGATCCCATCGGGAGAAAACTCTGCTGCGAGTCGTTCCATAACGCCGTGATCTGACACATCCGCCTCCACCAAACGAAAACGGTCATTTTCCAAGGCCGTGGTCAAATTATGGCGGTGCCCGGTGCGAAAATTATCCACGCCGAGGACTGTGTGTCCTTCCGCCAGCAACCGGTCGGTCGTATGACTGCCGATAAAGCCCGCCGCGCCTGTTACGATAATCTTCGCCATGCCGGCAAGTTAGGGTCACTCGAACCGATGACAAGCGCGCGCATGAATGTTCGCTCAGCGAAACCTTGCCTTCACGACCCTGCCTCCATTTGGCTCCCTCTTCCTTTCATGGCCTCCTCTAGCCGCCCCGTCCAGTTGCGTTGCAACCACCTGACCAACCCCTTGGGTCAGCACGATTCCGCCCCGCGTCTCAGTTGGCGACTCGCCAGTGATGGCCGGCGTGGCGCGCGTCAGATCGCCTATCGCATCCTCGTGTCGACCAAGCGCAATGGATCGGCCGATCTTTGGGATTCGGGGCGGGTCAATTCCGACGCGACCACGGAAATCATTTACGGCGGCAAGCCGCTCGTTTCACGCCAACGCGCCTGGTGGCGCGTCGAGATTTGGGACGAGCGCAAACAATCAGCGACCAGTGCCCCGTCGTTTTGGGAAATGGGCTTATTGCAGACCGCGGAATGGACCGGATCGTGGATTGGTTCTGATTTGGTTGGGGGACCCGAATCGACCGTCCCGAGCCCGTATCTGCGCACCATATTCAATGTGGGTAAACCCATCGCGCAGGCCCGCTTGTTTGTGACCGCCTTGGGTCTCTACGAATTCCAGATCAACGGCCAACGTGTCAGCACGGATCAGTTCGCTCCCGGTTGGACCGACTACGCCAAGCGCGTGCAATATCAGGCCCATGATGTCACCACCCTACTCGCCGCTGGAGCCAATGCGGCCGGGGCCATTCTCGGGGATGGTTGGTATTGCGGCCGGATCGGCTGGCGTTCCCGGGGTTATTATGGCGAACGTCCAAAACTGCTCGCCCAGATCGTGGTTACCTATCGGGATGGCACCGAGGAGATCATCGCCACCGACGGTTCGTGGAAGACCGAGCACGGCGCCATCCTCGAAAACGATATCATGCATGGCGAAGCGTATGATGCCCGGCGCGAGCTGATCGGTTGGAGCGAACCCAAATACGACGATCGCACCTGGCCGCCCGTCACGACTTTCACCGCCCCCGCGATCGAAATCTCACCGACCATTGGGCCGATGGTTCAGGCCACCCAGGAAATCAAACCCATCGCGGCACCGGTCAAAAAAGACGGCTGGCCCGAGCCAACCTGGATTTTCGATTTGGGCCAGAACATCGCCGGGCGGATTCGCCTCAAGATTACCGGTAAAGCCGGCCAGACCATCAAGCTGCGCTATGCCGAGGTATTGAATACCGATGGGTCCATTTACACTGACAATCTGCGCGCCGCCCGCGTCACCGACTTCTATATCCTGCGCGGTGACTCCGGGGGCGAAGTCTGGGAGCCCAAGTTCACCTTTCATGGTTTTCGTTACGTCGAAATCGGCGGATATCTTGGCGATCTGACGGCGGATGCCGTTACCGGGATCGTCTTGCACAATGATACCCCGCGCACGGGTGATTTCACCTGCAGCGACCCCCTCATCAATCAACTGCAACGCAACATCGATTGGGGTCAACGCGGCAACTTCCTCGAAGTGCCGACCGATTGCCCGCAACGCAACGAACGACTGGGTTGGATGGGCGACGCGCAAGTGTTCGCGCGCACCGCGGCGTGGAATCGCGACGTGCAGGGCTTTTTCAACAAATGGCAACGCGACATCAGTGATGCCCAGCAACCCGATGGGGCCATGCCCGCCGTGGTGCCACACGTTGAGGGCGTCCCCCCCGACGGTGGACCAGCTTGGGCGGATGCCGCGGTGATCTGTCCATGGACAATTTATCAATGCTATGGCGACAAGGCCCTGCTCGCTCAACATTTCGCTTCGTTGGAAAAGTTCATCGGCTACATGGAAACGCACGCCAAGGAACTGATTCGCGCCCATCCCGACACCAAGGTCTGGCACGGCTTCGGTGATTGGCTGGCCTTGGATGGCAGCGGTAATGTCTTCGGCAACACGCCCAAGGATCTTATCGGCACGGCGTTGTTCTGCTATAGCACAGATCTGGTGGCCAAGATGGCCCGTGCGCTCGGACGTGATCCGGCGGCTGTTCGCTATGAAAAATTAGCCACCCGAATCCGGCGCGCTTATCAGAAACGCTACGTCACGGCCGATGGGGTCGTCAGCGGACTCACGCAGACCAGCTACGTGCTGACATTGCAATTCGATCTCGCGCCGGAAGCATTGCGGCCGAAATTGCTGAATGAGCTTGTGCGCGATATCGAGGCCCGCGGCAACAAACTGACCACAGGTTTTGTTGGGGCCTCTTACCTCCCGCATGTGCTAACCCGTTTTGGTCGCATGGATGTCGCCTACAAATTGCTCCACCAAAAGGCTTGGCCTTCATGGCTCTACGCCGTGACCCAAGGCGCCACCACCATCTGGGAACGCTGGGATGGCTGGACCAAGGAAAACGGTTTTCAGGACAAAGGCATGAACTCGTTCAACCATTATGCCTATGGGGCGATCGGTTGCTGGCTCTACCAAGTTGTGGCGGGCATCGAAATCGATCCGGAACAACCGGCCTACAAGCACATCCTGCTGTCACCCCAACCCGGCGGCGAACTCACTTCCGCCAAAGGCAGCCTGCAATCCATTCACGGCGAAATCCTCAGTTCATGGAAACTCGGGACCAATCGCTTCGATTGGGAAGTGGTCGTGCCGCCGAACACCACCGCGACCGCATCCTTTCCGGTGCCGTCATCCGCCAAAATCTCCGAAGGCGGCAAATCACTCGCCAAAACCTCCGGTGTCACCAAGACCAAATCGTCGGGGACTGCCCCCCGCTACACCCTCGCCGCCGGTCGCTACAAATTCAGCGCCAGCTGGACCAAATAAATTATGCCTGTTCGCAAAAAATGGCGCGTGGCCGGAATCAACTTTGATTTCCGCCACATGGATCATCTGCTCAGTTATGTGCACGGTCACCCCGGAGCCGAGATTGTTGGCATCAGCCACACCGATTTGGTCGAGATGCAGACCTCGATTCGGGAATACAAGCTGCCCCCGGAAAAAGTCTTTACGGATTGGCAGGCTTGTATTGAGCAAACCAAACCCGACCTGGTGATTCTCTGCCCCGCCAGCGGCGCCCATGCCGATTGGGTTGAACGGGTGGCCCCTTATGGTGTGCATGTGCTGATCGAAAAGCCCTTTGCGGCCAATCTCGCCCAGGCCGACCGCATGATCGCGGCGATGAAAAAATCCCGTCGGCGCCTCGCCATCAATTGGCCGCTCGCGTGGTATCCGCCGCACCTCACCGCCTACCGCCTCCTGCACGAAGGCAAGATCGGTGACCTGCAGGAAGTGCACTTTTACGATGGCAACCGCGGCCCCATCCAGGACCACGGCAATCTCGCCGCCCCTGAACCTTCCCTCGTCACGAAAAAGGCCAGTTGGTTCTACGAGGCCAATGGTGGCGGCTCTCTGATCGATTATCTGGGTTACGGTGTCACCCTCGCCACGTGGTTTTTTGATGGTCGCAAACCAACCGAGATCACAGCGGTAACGGGCGGGGCCAAGGGTGTCCCGGTCGATGAACAAAGTGTCACCATCGCGCGCTACGGCGAATGGTTGTCCACTTTCCATACTCGCTGGAGCACCTTCACCAGTCCGTGGCTCAATCAACCGCAACCGAAATGTGGTTTCATACTCAAGGGCACTGACGGAACGATAGCCAATTACGATTACGAAACCACCATCCGGCTACAGACCCGTAACCATCCCGAAGGTAAAATCATTCCGGTGGACAAACTGAAGAAACCCCTCTGCAACCCCGTGCAGTATTTCCTGCATTGCTTGGAAACCGGTGCACCCATCGAAGGTCCCATCTCCGTCAAAACCGGACGCATCGGCCAGCAGATCGTCGATACCGCCGCCCTCAGCGCCAAAACCAAGCGCCCGCAAAAGCTCCTGAAATAATTGCAAAACCTAGCAGCATGCGTCCCCCAAAACTAGATTATCAGCCGCGTGGTCCCCGCCGCCCCAAAGCCCACAAGCTCGCGCTGATCGGTTGCGGCGGTATCTCG
>Ga0222713_10002144_pt1 | contig 21270 bp, 22 predicted proteins | sample C33_649DmetaG_FD_165061 | JGI IMG/M metagenome (GOLD analysis project Ga0222713, IMG submission 165061) | Estuarine water microbial communities from San Francisco Bay, California, United States - C33_649D | ecosystem: Environmental > Aquatic > Marine > Unclassified | place: USA: California...
TTTTTGCCTTTCCCGCCTTGGGCTCCACCTCCGGTGTCTAATTGTGCCATTGCGTTTTCTCCTTTCGATTAAATTTCTGGAGTATCCTCCAGGTCCGTGATCATTTGAAACTGCTTTACTTGGGCTTGACGGAACACATTGATGACCTTTTCTACCAAGGTGTAGGGAACATCAAAGTCGGCCTTGATGGCAAACTGCATGTATTGAGATTTGTCAAAATCCAAGTTTCTCTTCTTCGCTTCTTCCTCTCGAGCCGTGAAATCATTGTGCGCTTCCAAACGTGCATGGTAAGCCCACAAATACAACTCACTGGCCTTGATTTTGGCTACATCTGAAGTTGTATCGTAGGGAATACCTCGAACGCTTTGGTTGAAAGCTTCGCGTTCAGATGATTCCAAGGCGGCATATTCAGGAAACTGCTTGATGCTCATTCCCAAAGGGCCTGCTCCCACCAGCTTGTTCAGGTCCTGACCTTCCAAACCCAGTTTCTTCGACGCCAACAATTTGGTTAAAACCTGAGTTTTAACGGCGTTGTTGGTGATGTCTACGAATACTCGTCCTGAAGGGTCTATGGCTACAAGAAAAACCTGCTTGGGGATCTCCGCTTCAGTGGTACTGGCGGGGGGATCGACCATAACGGGTTCTGGTGCTTTGAAGCTTGAGGTCAACATGAAGAAGGTCACAAGCAAAAAAGCCAAATCCACCATGGGAGTCATATCCAGGCTCGGAGAGGATTTGGGCATCTTGACTTTTGGCATGTGCGCTTCTGTTTATTGTTAGATGAATGCGTGTATCGCGAAAAAGGTAAATGCCTTATTCGTGATTGGCTTGAAAATTCGAAACGATGGAATAAGAAGCTTCGTCCATGCTATGGGTCATAGCGTCTACGCGGTTGGAGAAGTAATTGTAAGCAATTACAGCCAAGGTAGAAGCCACGATACCAGAAGCGGTGTTTACCAAAGCCTCAGAAATACCGGTAGCCAAAGCGGCGGTATCAGGAGCCCCTGCGTTTGCCAAAGCGGCGAATGCACGAATCATTCCGAAAACGGTTCCAATCAAACCAATCAAGGTACCAATGGAGACGCAGGTTGCAATCACAACCAAGTTGCGCGACAACATGGGCAATTCCAAGGAAGTAGCTTCTTCCAATTCTTTCTCGATGGCGGTTTTCTTTTCGTCACGAGTCAGTTTGTCGTTTCCTTTTACAATTTGGTAGCGAGTCAAGCCGCTGCGAACAACGTTAGCCAAACTTCCCTGATGCTTGTCGCAGATCGCGATAGCGCCATTCAAGTCATCCTTGCCCATAGCGTTGCGCAATTCATGAATGAACGCGGTGGTGTTGCCCTTACCTTGGGCGGCTTTCAAAGAGATGAAACGCTCAATGGTAACCAAGATAACGGTGATGTTAACCGCCAACAACAAGGGAACGATGAAACCACCGCGGTGGAAAATTCCCAAGAAATTGGTGGGATGGCCTTTGACTACATCGCCGCCTTCAAAGTTGGCAGGATTACCCATCAATTGGGTGTAGATCAAAACACCCGTCAACAGAGCCACCACGATGGCTGCACCCGCGAAGTACCCCATCAAGGTATTGCTTCCCGAATTGTTTGATTTATTGCTCATAATAATTGGATAGTTTCAAAATTGCGTTGCAATAATAAGGCCGCACCGCATGAAATACAAGTAAACAAATGGTTAAGAAGCCCTTCTAAACCCTTGAATTTCGACGCGATGGGCAAGCCTTTTTCAACACCTTATCCAACGCCTTTCAGGGTCGAATCGATTCGGCTATGACCAATTCCTGACCCAATCTTCAGCAGACTCCCAAGCAGATTGCAAGCTGGGATATCCGCAATGGGGGCCTGCGGTATAACTCCCATCGTCAAACTGATGGGCCGAACTGCCGTGTTTCAAAGCCGATAGCAAGGGCAGCGAACGAGACACTGTGTACCTACCCAGAAATTCACTGGAGAGTGTTTCGCCCAATAGGGTCTGCACTTCACTCCAAACGGCATGCTCAGCACTACCTGCAGATTCGGGCTTGAGTTGAACTGACCACAAACATTGGCCACTGGGAGCATATGAAGGCTCCACGTTAGATGGAACCGAAAAAGTTTGCACCAAAGAGGACTCCGAGGCATTCAAGGCCAAATACCGGCCCAAGGAAGCATCGCTTTTCGCCGAATAATATAAGGTCTCAGACAATCGGTATGATTTCGATGCTTCACCAGGACTGGCCGACCCACAGGCCCAAACTAGCTTTGAATACGAGCGGCCATTAACCACCCAGTTGCCCTCCTTTTTTTCAACTTGAGCACGTTGCCCAAAATAGCGACCCTGGTTGGAAACGGGGGACGCCAAGTCGCGGGCAAACTGCTGAATGCCTCCTGGAGGCAACGCCGCCCCACCCCTAGCAAACGCTTTGAAAAACAAACAAAAAAGGGCTGCAGAACTCTGCAGATTGCCTTCCAAAAACACCCCAGAAAACCAGGGTTTAAAAAACGATTGTATCGCTGAATCGGTGAACCCAAAACGGTTCAAGAAAGAATCAGTGGGCTGTTGCAGCCGCTGATTGTTCATCAGTTCCTCATCGCTTTGCGACAATACCCAACGCTGAAGCAACAGCATTTTGGCCTTATCACCTACGCTCAGGTGACGATTGAATAGCGTCTTTAGTGTCGCCGAGACTCCCTCTTTGGGATGACTGAGCAGCGAACGCCCCTTGGAATCGAAAATCCAAGCCCCTTGGGCATAGGTCTTATAGCGGTTAAATGGAGGCTGCTTGAACAAAGGCAATAGAACTTCATATCCGGTCTGAATCACCTGAAACCCGTGGTCCAAGGCGAACCCATTGTGCAGATCAGTGGCCAACAAGCCCCCTACATCTGAACTTTCTTCGTACCAGTCGAATGAAATGCCTTGGTCTTGGAGAGAACGGGCCATGATAATCCCCGTAACACCGGCCCCAATGATTGCGATTTTTGCCTCTTGAGACATGCCGCAAATATAGGCCTTAATCACGCCCTGGAGGCGGCATATCAGGCCCTGGAGGCAAGCCCATGGCCCGGGCTTTTTTAAGCAATTGAGATCGAACTTCTCGCTCGATTTGAGGGAGTAAGACCACGCGCTTGTAACCAATAATGGGAACCAATTTGGGGGTATACATAGCGTGAATGTCCATTTCTTTTTGGCGCAGGGCTACCGCTTCTGCGTAATACATTTTGGCCTCTTCTTCGGTGAGGGAACCCAATTCGCGGCGGCCCCACTTCTTTCTGAACTGAAGACGAGCTTGGCGAATTTCCAGCTGGGATTGATCGTAAATGGGGAAAAATGCCTCAGCTTCAGAATTCGTTAACGCCAATCGTTGAACGAATTCTTGTTTTCTAAACTCTTGAAGTTCTTGCACCATTTCTGCCGGTTCATCGGCATCGGGTTGAGCCCAAGTCGAGGGAGCCCATGCAAAAAGTAGCGCAACGAATAGCAAATGTCTCATGACTAAAATTCAGTTTCTTCAAAAAAGGGATTGGGATCGTCAAACACGGCCAAATTGTATGATTCCAGCGCTTGAGCTGCGCGTTGACCTTTGCTGCTCAAACCTTCAATGCTGATGGCCGTACCTACAGGGGGCACAACTGCTATGGATTCTTCTTCCAAAATGGTTTTAACCAATTCAGCTTGCACATTCACTGCTTGGACCACAGCCCCTGCCTGAATGGGTGCCGCCAAGGGCATAACGCCACGACTGGCCAATGAAGTATCGACGTATTCATCAATGGTAACGGGGCGCTGAATGCCTTGCCAGATGAAATAGGCAGCCATGACGGCCACCAAGGAAGCGACAACCCCTAAGGAGTTCAATATCAGTTGAGAACGGTTAGAGCCCGTGATCGGTGCAAAAGCCGGTTTCAAATCGTGATTGGTAGCAGAAGCAGGCCGCTCATAACGCTCTTGGCGCTCTCGGGCTTCGTTCAAACGGGCCAATTCGACCTCGTTGGGAAGCACTGTAAAAACAGGAGCTTGGGTTGTCGAGGCCGGCTGTTCGTCGTGAATTTGAGTCGTTTCGGCTGCCGCTGCAATTTGGGAAATCGGCTCGTCAATGGAAGCCTCTGCCATTTCCAACATGGGCTCAACCGCTGTAGATGGAGCCTCCTGAAAAGGCTCAACTGGGCTTGCCTCTGCAAGCATATCTTGCTCAACGGGGGTGATGGATGCTGATTCCTCTCCCCTAGTTTCTTCTTGAGACCACTCGGCTGCAAAATTGCGCCAAGACGGAGTCGGATTGGGCTCAACATGCAAGGGAGCAATTTCAATCTTCTCGATGTTCTCCTTACCCATTTGGCGTGCAGAATCTTGTGCAGAGGTCGACAACTTAGCTTCTATTTCGACCTTGGGTTCTGGCTTGGATTCGACTGGGCGTTGGGCCTGTCCAAATTCAACCTTCAATTGCGCACTGAATTGCATGCGGCTTGGAGCAGGACTGGCGATCTCTTTCTCGCTGTCTGAAGACTCCAAATTTTGAGGAATCAAACCTACGCGGGATTGTACGCGACGGTAAAATTCGTTGAAGTACCCCTCGTCTGCCTGGTAAGGCGTTTCGATTTTGCGTTGTTCTAGCAATGACATGGTGCTTGAGTGTTAGATGAGACTATGGCAAAAAGGTTTAACGAAGTACTTTTAAATAAATCTCCAATTTCTTGACCGCATGGTGGTAGCTGGATTTCAAAGCCCCAACCGAAGTATTGGTCAACTCGGCAATGGTTTCGTAATCCAAGTCCTCGAAATAGCGCATGACAAACACCAATTTCTGCTTGAAGGGCAAGAAGCACAAAGCTTTTTGCAATTGCTTTTCAATCACCGCCTCGGTCATGTAGGTAGGTTCTGACAAATGGTCAGCCAACTCAGGCTGCGCTTCATCAAAATCAATATTGGGTTTGCGTTTGCGCAGCAAGTTCAAAGCTTCATTGGTCGCAATGCGATAAATCCATGATTTCAGTTGGCTTTCGCCCCGAAAACCATCGAGATTCTCCCAAATGCGCACAAAGGTATTTTGAGCGGCGTCATCAGCATCGTCATGACTCACCAATAAGTGTCGAGCGTGGTAATACACGGTTTGGTGGTATCGCTTGAGAATCTCGCGAAAAGCATGCTCCTTGCTGTTGGCCTCTTGAAAAGCAGCGACGAGCGCTTGGTCTTCCAATTGGCTCAAATTCTGAGGATCCAGGGAGTTGTGTAGGCGTTTGGCTGACATGGTAGCGGTTGGCTTCTCTACGAAAATGCAACTGAATTCAATGTTAAGATGCAACCAGAGCCACAGAGTTAAAAACAGCCTTTGTGAATTGACCCTTTCTCCACCCACTGCACTACCCCTATCACGCCCTTATTGTGGATTCGATGGCAGCAAAGGATCGACCGTCGAAAACCATTTTTGAGGACGAAACGCCAAATACAACAACTGCACGTAACCACCCGGAAGCCGGGGAGAATCCAAACCCGAATCCAAGCAATGATACGGCTTTGAGGCGTGCATGTGGTGATCGGCATGACGGCTCAAATCAAACAAAAGAAAGCGGCTTATGGTGCGATTGCTGTTCCAACTGTGACTCGGCCCTACCCGCTCGCCTGGTTGCCGCTGCAAACCGTAATGTTCAATATAATTGACATACTCCAACAAGAGGGCTGCAATCAATGAAACGCCTACCCATGCCATCAAGCCATCGATAGACACCCAGGCCAAAAGCAAGGCCCCTAAAACCAAAATGAAACAGTTTTGAGCCAAGTGACTCCTCCACAGGCGAACCCGCTCGCCTTTCTTCTGTTGCATGGCGGTTTCCACCTGCCAAGCTTGAACAAATTGGCCTCCAATGGAACGGGGAATGTAGCGGTATACTGACTCCCCTTTTTTTGCCGTCACGCAGTCAGAATCAGTGCCGACGTGGGTGTGATGGACCAAAATGTGATGGGCAGAAAAATAAGGATTGCCGCAAAGCAAAAGCAATAAACGACCCGCGCCCTTCTCGATGGGATTGGCCTTGTGTATCAATTCATGCCCCACAACAACCGCCCCGCTACCGCAGGCGATACCGCACGAAACAACAGCCCCAATGCCTGAAAAAGACGCCCATGCATGGCGATCCAAGTATTCAAACAGCGCCAACAGCATGGCCAAGGTCAATGCTACATGGGCCCACAACCAAAAACGAGGCATCCAGTCGCGAAACTCGCTGTGATCCGTGCGGGTATTATCAGGTAAAATGGACTCCAATACCGCCAAGAATCCCAAGCTAAAAACAACATTACCCCAGGTAGCGAGACCACCTATGCAAAGGCCTCCAAGCACGAATGCTCCGGGCACCAAACTCAAAGCATACGCAGCATTGCGCTTCCATACAGACGAATTCATGGCCCCAATCTAGGATGCTGAAAGAAAAAAAAGAAACAAATCCTGATTCTGTTGAGCATCTTTTGAGGTATTTTGTTATTTTTGCAGCCCAATTTGCAACTAAAGTCATGAACTCAATAGTGAATAGCCTGTCTGCAGAAATGATCCGCACCGATCTTCCCGATTTCAAAGCTGGAGACCGTGTAACGGTGTTTTATAAGATCAAAGAAGGCAATAAGGAGCGCATTCAGCAATACCAAGGTGATGTAATTCAGCGTCGCAACGCCGGTATTGATGAGACCTTCACCGTGCGCAAAATCTCTAACGGTGTAGGTGTAGAACGTATCTTCCCAACCAACAGCCCTTTCATCGAGAAAATCGAAGTGAATCGCCGCGGAAAGGTTCGTCGTGCTCGTATTTTCTATTTGCGCACGCAAATTGGAAAAGCAGCTCGTATCAAAGAGAAGCGTTCTTAATCATTCATCGAATCATCGAAAAAGCCCCGTGCAAACGGGGCTTTTTTTTTGCCCCTTACTTGTGAAACGAAGCAATTTGATCTACCTGACCTCTAGTCCGAACCACACCCATTCGCCAACAGACCCCAAGCTATCCAGTTGCCAACCCAAATCAACAGCCAAACGGCGAGCTGCAGGCGCATCATCGGTGATAATTCCTTGGGCCGGATGTTGAAAGACTCCGCTCTGGGCACGGGCAAAGGGACCCAACAACTCGCGGGATTCATCGGCCCGGTACCATGGATACCCCTTGGCGCCTGTGTAATAAAAGGCCACGCAGCCTGTTGGATCAGGGCCTACCAACCAAACCGAGCGTTCGGCTGATAAGGCTTCGCGCTGAGCGCGGTATTCGCTATTTAGAAGCGTTTCAGAGACCCTGCGTTGCTCGCCATAAAAGTTGCGCTCCATTTGCAATGCTGCTGCAATAATGGAAAATCCAACCAGGGCCCAGGCCCAACCCAAACGCATGGATTCGAGCGAGCGCAGCAACAACAGCGAAGCAAAGGGCACGAAGACCAAGATGTAATAGCCATGGTGTTCAAATTGACGCTGAAGAGCCAAATACAAGACCAGAGCCCCCAGTATTTGCAGCCAGAACCCTGCATCACCCCGCCTCGCGTAGCGATAAAACCCCAGCAGTAAAGGAATGGCAAACAAGGGCCCAACCCAGGTCAAGGGAACATCGTGAATGGCATTTTGCAAGAACAACCGGACGGCTTGCTCCCCAGAAAGGGCCCAGCGGGTTTCATTCAGAAATTCCCACAAGCCATGCACCGCGTTTAGCCGATCGGCCCAAACGTACCAGAGCGCAGCAGCGGCTACTGAAGCCAGCAGCATGGCCGTGGTGGTCAACCCGTTTTCTTTGCGGCGAATGGCTTGCACCCAGGCGAATACCCAAAACAAAGCAAATAACAACTTGGTGGCTGTTGCCAGGGTCAACAATAAAAAGGCCCAACCTAGGCGGCGTTCAGCCCATAAATTCACACCCCAAACCCCAGCGGCCAATGCCAGCAAATCAGGCACTGCATTGATGGAATGGTAATAGAATTCAGGAAACCCAAACAAGGAGGCTGCCCCAAGCAGCCCCCATGCCTCCCCGACTCTGGTCTCTAAGAATCGAAACCAACCCCATACGACCGCGAGGCAGAGCAGAAAACTCCAAAATCGAAACAGGGTTTCATGAAACCCAAAGACCTTATAAAGCAAGGCTAATCCGTATTCATAGGAAATGAAAGAAGGACCGCAAATTCCATTGTTTCCATAGCGCTTATCGATGCGGGGGTAGCGTATATCCATCGATTCTTCGGCATAATTTTTTGCCAAAGCCAATGAATTGCACTGCCTCCATACATGGTTCCCCGAAGCGGGTTTGAACAAATGAGATGCATGAATGAGCAGCTGCAGCAATAACAGCAAGGCATAGGGTTTGAGTGGCTGCAGACGCTCCTTCCAACTCATGATTACCAGGTGTGGTCAGCTACAATGCGCGGGCCTTCGGGGAAACCTAGAAAAGTCAAATGAAACCAGCCGCTGTGCCCAGTATCGCTTGGATCTGTGACCGATTGCACTTTCCAGCGCCCCAAAACATGCAGGCGTTGTTCTCGCTCATCGGCCCATTCGACTCGCTGGTAATCGAAATGAAGGGATCCCATTTTTTCGCGGGTAGGATACGAACGGTGATACCCTTGTCGAACGGTTTCCCAGCCGGTTTTCAACCCTTTGGATGTGATGAATTGCAGGGAATCGCTTTTCCAATAGCCCTGCATAAATCCATCGATATCGCCTCGATTCCAGGCCGCAACCTGTTCTTGCATGACATCAATGGCATCTGAAGGCGCAAAAGTGGGGCGCTGAGGCTCCGATTGACAGGATGCCAAGCATGCCACAACTGCCACAAACAAGTACCGAACGACTAGCATACCGCGAATCTAAGCACTAAGGTCGAAGCAATAGCCCCACTTGTATGCGATTGTGGTAGGCTCCGCCGCGGGCTAAGCCCCAGCCCACCCAACGAGTGGCCGAGTTGTTGACAATGCTCCACAAACTGTAATCGGCACTGGCCACCAAACTCAGTCGCTCGCGCAGCCCATGGGTCAATCTGAGCGACCCCATGGCGCCCATATTCCTGTAATCATCTTGCAAACGAGGCATGTAACCCTGAGACTCCCAGGCCCTCAACAAGCGCGTTGCTGTCAAGCCCAAGGCCCAACGAGTTTGCGGATAACCCCATTGCGCAAAACTGCGGCTTTGGTAAAGCCCCACTTCCAATTGCCTGACATGAATGTGAAAGGGAGTCAACCCGGGATTGTCTGCATCGAATGGGCGCAAACTACCCAACTCTGAAAATGAAATTTGATAGTCCAAACGCCGAATGGGTAAGCCGTAGGAACCCGCAAAACCCAGACTAAAGCCTGGCTTGCTATACCCCACGGCGGCATCGCCATCGATTTGACTCATGGACCCCATGAGTTGCAAGCGCCAATCGAAGCCGGGCTCTGATTGCCCCCACAAGGCCCCTGAAGCCAAGCACAGCAGGCTTAGTAACGGTTTTTTCATGGTAACTTGCGCAAAATACAACATGCGAGCCACGCCACCGAATATCGCTGTTTTAGGAGCCGGGTTGGCAGGTTGCACACTGGCCCTGGAACTGGAAAAAGCCGGCGCTCACGTCTATCTCTTCCACGACGGTTCCACCACAAGCAGCAGCGATGTTGCGGCCGGTCTGATCAACCCCATCGTGCCAAAAGGGGTTCGAATGACTTGGCAATGGGAGCGCATGTTCCCAAATTGGCTGCGTTATTACCGAGAGTGGGAACTGGTTCTGCAGACCCCCTTCATCGATTCACATGAATTGATACAACTGCACCTGCACCCCGATCATTACCAGGAATGGGAAACCAAAAGTCAAGAACAGCCCCAATCGCAATTCATTGGCCATACCCAACAGGAGATTCCGGCACACAGCCGGGCCTTGTACAGCCATGCCGTTGGACTGAGCGGGCGTCTAGACGTACAGGCCTTTTGCCATGCGACTCGCAGCCATTTCGCCAAAAAAGGGCAATTGCACGATCAACGTTGGGAACCTCAGACCGGTCCTCCATTCACATTGCCACTGGGCCAACCGGTAAGCCATGTGGTGTATTGCCAAGGCATTCAACTGCTGCAAAATCCACTCTGGAATTGGCTACCCATGCACCCCACGGGTGGCGACATTCTCACCGTTTCCATTCCTTCTGCAGCCTTGTTACCAATGGCCATTTGGAAAAGCAAACAATGGCTGGTCCCCCTGAAACGGCTGGCCAACAACTCGGAGCCCATGTGGTTGTTGGGAAGCAATTTTCACAAAGGAGACCTTAGCACGGAAACGCGAATCGAAGATGCTGAAAGCTTGCTCGATGAAACAGAGGCTTGGTTGGGTGTTCGACCTCATCTCTTGGAACATAGGCGTGCCGTGCGACCCACGGTCGGAAGCCGAAGACCTTATTTGGGCCAACACCCTCAATTGGCCAATCGATGGATTTTCAATGGATTGGGCTCAAAGGGATCGGCTCTAGCCAGTTGGTTAGCGCCGCTGATGGCCCAACACCTCATCGAAGGTTGTGAACTCCCCAAAGAAGTCAACATTGAGCGGCATTGGCAGGAACAACCTTAGGCCTCACTATGAAAATACGAGAAGATGAAATTGAAAAATGCCCATAAAGTCGGGCTCCTCAAGCGCAAAAGCTGTTACAAAGCATCCAAGAACCGAATGAAATCGCTGGGCTCAGCAATGACATGCACATTGTCTTGGGTTTTTATGTCCCGATTCATGAGCACTTGACTGCCCGTTAACACGATTTGAGTACTCGGGAAATTGCGCACCAAGGTTTGAACATAAACCTCAACAGGCACCTTGGGATTGGTCGTGGTCAAGGCCGTAAAAACGGCTTCAGGATTGTGCATCTTATAGATTTGATACAAATCGTCGATGCTGACAGAACTTCCCAGATAGACGACTTGATGTCCCCGTGAACGCAACATGTAGTTGGCGAACAACAAACTCAACTCGTGATTCTCGTTGGAGGGCAGGAAAAGCAAAAACTTCTTGGCTTTGGCATTGGGAAGCACGGCCAACTGGTCGATGGCTGTATATAAACGCTGCTTGATGAGATTCGTGATGAAATGTTCGTGGGCCACATGAATGCTTCCACTCAACCACAGCACCCCTACATGCTTTAAAAATGGAAACAAGAGCTGCATCATGGTCTCTTCCATGCCCAATTTGAGCATATGGAAGGTGAGAATACGCGTAAACTCACGCTCTTCAAAATTCATCATGGCCTGGGTAAGCCCTTGAATTTGACTTTGATGGGTGCTCGCATTCTCTGATAAGAAGAGAGTGTGACGTTGAACCTCATCCCGACTCATGTTGGCAATTCGGCTAATTTTATAGCCATGCTGGTTGAGTAAAGCGATGTTCATCAAGTACTTGAGATCATCTTCTTCGTAGTACCGAATGTTTGTATCGGTGCGTTTGGGGACAAGCAAATTGTATCGCTGTTCCCAAATGCGCAAGGTGTATGCTCGAATGCCAGTAAGGTTCTCAATATCCTTGATGAAATATTTATCTCGAAAATCTTTTTTAGACTTTCGTTTGTTCAGTTTCTGAACTCTCGACCCGTTATTTCCTCTGCCTTGCTCGAACATTTTCTCGAATGAATATCACCCTAACAGGAGCCTCTGGCTTAATCGGCACCCATCTTCAAAAAAGACTTTCTGATGAAGGCCACAGCATCAAGACACTGTCATTCAGGCTATTTAACAAGTTCGAGGACCAAAAAGATTTTCAAATTCCAAAAAAAATTGAGAATTCCATCTTGGAAAGCCTGGCTGAAGCCGATGCTGTCATTCATTTGGCAGGTGCACCGGTATCCCAAGCTTGGACCCCGAAGGGCAAGGCACGTATTTTTGACAGTCGAGCCTTGGGTACATTGGCTCTGGCTAAAGCCCTGAAAAAATTACAGTTGCGCATTCCCCTAATCAGTGCCTCAGGCATTGGTTTTTATCCCGATCCATCTGCAGAACCTTTGCACGAACATGATGCGCCCGGCAATGCATTCCTGTCTAAAGTATGCCAGGCATGGGAAGCTCCCGTGAAAGAGTTGATGGAGGAACAATATCCCGTATTCATTCTGCGAACCGGCCTGGTACTGAGCAACCGCGGGGGCATCTTGCCCTTGATTCAAAAATCAGCCCCATGGGGCATCGTACCCATGACCGGCTCGGGTCAAAATGCTTGGAGTTGGATACACATCGAAGACTTAACCCGGTTGTATATCACGGCCGCCAAGCAGCGCCTGCTACCGGGCATTTACAATGCCGTTTCACCCCATGTTGTTTCTCAACAAGAATTTGCAGAAACCCTGTTGAAGGCTCAAAAGCGAACGCCTTGGTCCTTCACCCCGACCGTACCCGCTTGGCTGTTGAAATCGGCATTGGGAGAGCGCAGCCAACTGCCCCTGACCAATCAAAAGGTTATGGCTCAAGCCTTGCTTCAACAAGGATTCTCATTTGAACACTCAGCCTTGGCCCAAGCCCTTCAGGATTTAAAAAACCGCCCCTATGTATAACGTATTTTGGATGCGCCGAGATCTTCGTCTCGAAGACAATCACGGCTTGTACCAAGCCCTTCAAAGCCCAAACCCGGTTCAACTCTTGTTCATTTTTGACACCGAAATCCTACAAGAATTACCCAAGCGCGATGCCCGTGTAGAGTTCATACACGAGCAGCTGGTCAAACTCCAAGAGTCGGTTCGGGCTTATGGAAGCTCGGTGCGCATCGAACATGGAACCGTCATGGAGGTATGGGCGCGACTGGCTCAACAAGAATCCATTCAGGCGGTTTACGCCAATCGGGATTACGAACCTTATGCGAAAAAACGCGATGAAAGTGTTCGAAACCTGTTGCAAGAGCATGGCATTTCTTGGTTTGACTTTGCCGACCAGGTGGTCATGGAGCCCCAAGAAGTACTGAAAGACAACGGGCAACCCTACACCGTTTTCACTCCCTACAGCCGAAAATGGAAAGAGCGCTTGAATGAAAAGGGAGGCATAGTGGAATACCCATCGCAAGAACATTTGCCCAGGTTAAACCCCTCTCAATTCCTCGCTCCTTCCCTGACTGATTTGGGATTTGAACCCAGCGGCATCCCCTTCCCCCCGAAAGAAGTTCCCCAGAGCCGCATCGTGAACTACGAGCAAAAACGCAATTTCCCTGCAGAAGAAGGCACTTCTCGTTTGAGCGTCCACCTGCGCTTCGGCACCGTTTCGCCTCGGGCCAAAACCCGCAAAGCGTTTGAAATTAGCCCCAAATTTGCCACCGAACTGATCTGGCGTGAATTCTACATGTCGATTTTGTATCACTTTCCGCACGTGGTCGAGCGCTCGTTTCGACCCGAATATGACCGCATCGAATGGCGAAACAATGCCCAAGAATTTGAAGCCTGGAAGGCAGGCAAAACGGGCTATCCCTTGGTAGATGCAGGCATGCGGGAGCTCAACAGAACCGGCCACATGCACAATCGAGTGCGCATGGTTGTTGCCTCATTCTTGACCAAACACCTGCTGATCGATTGGCGCTGGGGAGAGGCTTATTTTGCCGAGAAACTTCTTGATTTCGAGTTGTCTTCTAACAACGGAGGTTGGCAATGGGCTTCGGGTTCAGGAGTCGATGCAGCGCCCTATTTTCGGGTATTTAACCCTCAATTGCAGCTGGAAAAATTCGACAAACAACTTCGCTACGTCAAGCGTTGGGTGCCCGAATTTGGTTCGTTTTCCTACCCAGCCCCTATTGTGGATCACAGCTTCGCTCGAAAGCGATGTTTGGAAACCTACGCCCGGGCACTCAAGCCTTAGTCGTCAATTTTAACACCTTTTTTGAAACCCGTCTTCAAGCCCAGTAAATAGGCTTTGATGAAGGGCCACAAATCCCCATCCATGACATTCTGTATGTTGGAGGTTTCTTCGGCTGTACGTACGTCTTTGACCAATTTATAAGGATGGAAAACGTAGTTGCGAATTTGAGATCCCCATTCAATTTTCATCTTGGAGTCTTCAATTTCCTGGCGGGCGGCATTGCGTTTTTGAATTTCCATTTCATACAAACGCGAGCGCAGCATTTGCATGGCCAATTCGCGGTTCGCCAATTGGCTCCGTTCGATTTGACAAACCACCACGATGCCGGTTGGAATGTGCGTCAATTGAACCTTGGTCTCTACCTTGTTTACGTTCTGACCTCCAGCGCCTCCGCTTCGAGAGGTATGGAAATCAATATCTGCCGGTTTGAGGTCGATCTCAATGCTGTCGTCAACCATGGGATACACGTAAACACTCACGAATGAGGTATGGCGGCGAGCGCTTGAATCGAATGGCGAAATGCGCACCATGCGGTGCACTCCATTTTCCCCTTTGAGGTATCCAAATGCAAAAGAGCCTTCGAACTCCAAGGACACGCTTTTGATGCCCGCGACTTCGCCGTCGGTGCGATCCAATTCGCGAACTTTGAACCCATTTTTTTCGCCCCACATCAGGTACATGCGCATCAGCATTTCAGCCCAATCGCAGCTTTCAGTACCCCCTGCACCGGCGTTGATTTCAATCACACAACTCAGGGCATCTTCTTCGCCCTGAAGCATGTTTTTAAACTCCAAATCTTCGGTCGCTTCCAGCAATGCCTTGAACTGTTCGTCTACTTCAGCATCTGTGGCTTCACCCGCCTCTTTGAATTCGACCAACACATCCAAATCGCCCAATTGACTTTCCAAGCCGTCGTAGGCATCGGTCCAGACTTTTTTCTCTTTGATTTTTCGCAAATGCGCTTCGGCTTTCTTGGGTTCGTTCCAAAATTGGGGATCCAAGGTTTGCTCTTCCTCGTCGGCTATCTCGGCTTTCTTGCGAGCGACGTCAAAGATACCTCCTCAAAGCCTCAACACGGCCTCTTATATCTTTATGCTGTTCAGCGTTCATGCTGCAAAGATAGGCCCCGATTGGCTACTTGAGGGCAATCAAGGGCAACAAAACAAGTGGAATGGCCGCTATTGGAACTCAAAAGAATCTCGGTCGTTCAAAAACGGGAACTGCCTTCGAAAAGCCTGAAGGGCTTCGCTATGGAGTTCGGCGAAATAAACCCCTTCTTTTTGTTGTGGGGGCAACACATAGTCTCCCGCCATATCCAAAACTTGAGAATCCCCTCGGTAGGAAATTCCATGGGCGTCAATCCCTGTGCGGTTGCAAGCCAAAACGTATGCTTGGTTTTCAATGGCTCGAGCCCGCAACAAAGCATTCCAGGCCTCAGCGCGACGCTCAGGCCAATTGGCTACGAACAGCAAGGCATCTGCCCCAGCGCATTGCCGTATCCAAGCGGGAAATCGCAAATCATAACACACAAAGGCCGCCAAATTCCAACCCCGGTGGGTGAAGCGAAACAGCGAAGAACCGGCTGTGTAATGCTCATCTTCTTGGGCGTATCCAAACAAATGCCGCTTGTCATAATAGCCCTTGATCTCCCCTTGGTCGGCATAAAAAAAGCGGTTGACATAGGTGCCATTTTCAGCAATGGCCAGGGAACCGCACAAGGCAAATCGACGGCTTTGATCCTTCAGCCACTGTACAGCTGAACCTTCCATACTTTGAGCCACCTTGGCCGGGTTCATGCTAAATCCCGAGGCGAACATTTCGGGCAACAGCACAAGATCGGCCTCGGCAATGCCCACTAATTGCGAACTCAATAGATCGAGATTGGCCTGAGCGTTTTCCCACACCAAATCTACCTGAACCACGGCCACCTTTAGATTTCGCATAGACGTTTGGCGGCTTCGGCCAGGGTTTGATTCTCTTTTGCAAAGCACAAGCGCAGCAAGGTATGACCAGGATCATTTCGAAAGAAGGGAGACAAGGGAATGCTTGCAATCCCGTATTCCCGAGTCAACTGTTCGGCAAATTCCCGATCGGGGGCTTGGGAAATGGCGCCATAGTCGACGAGCTGAAAATAGGACCCTTGACAGGGGAGCACCTGGAAACGACTGGCTTTCAAGGCTTGGGCCAAAAAGTCGCGCTTGCTTTGGTAAAGCGCGGCGACCGAAGTTTCATGGTCAGTATGGGCCCTCATGAACTGAGCCAAGCCCATTTGCATGGGTGTACTGGCTGAAAATGCCATGAATTGATACACTTCTCGTATGCGCTTGGTTATGGGTTCAGCCGCTGAGATGTAACCCAATTTCCAGCCGGTTGCATGGTAGGTTTTTCCAAATGAAGACAGGCGTATAGAACGGTCTTTGAGCGATTCTATGCTAGCGGCCGAGCGGTGCTTTTGCCCATCGAAAACCATGTATTCGTAAACCTCATCGCTCAGCAGCAGCAAATCGCTCGCCAACACAATGCGCTCCAGTTCGGCCCAATCAGCCTCACTCAAGACCCAGCCCGTGGGATTGTGCGGGGTATTCACCATGATCATGCGGGTTCGAATGTTGATCAGCTTTCGAACTTGATCCCATGGAATTTCGCCCGTTCTGGGATCTAGGGCGACTGATTTAGCCACCGCCCCGGCTAATTTGATCGCAGGAGCGTAACAATCGTAAGCCGGTTCTATGATGATCACTTCATCGCCGGCATGAACCAAGGCTTGAACTGCGCAGAAAATACCCGCGGTAGCTCCTGGCACTATGGTAATCTCGGTTTCTGGATGAAGGATGTAACCCAAATTAGCAGCGCATTTACCGGCAATGGCCTCACGCAACAGAGGTAAACCCGGCATGGGGGCATATTGATTGTACCCATCTAATAGGGCTTTGTGAACGGCCTCAATCAGGGCTTGAGGCGGCTGAAACTCAGGGAATCCCTGAGACAAATTGATCGCGCCACATTCATGGGCCATGCGTGACATGGTGCTGAATATGGACTCTCCTATTCCCGATAATTTGCTTTCTACCCATGCCGCCATAAAGGCGAAAATAATGCGATAGCGGAATTCTAATGAAATCTTATATTTTTGACACCTTTGATATTGTATGAACAACAAGAACTACACCCGTGCCTTCGCCATATTGGTTAGCGTCTTTTTCTTTTGGGGCTTTGTTGCCGCATCAAACGACATCCTCATTCCTGTTTTCAAAGAGAAACTGGACCTAACCCAAGCGCAAAGCCAAATGATTGCCTTTGTGTTCTACGTGGCCTACACCGTGGGATCGCTCTTGTATCTTGGCATATCACGCTTCATAGGGCAAGACCCCATAGTTCGTTTTGGATACGGCAAGGGAATTGCCGCTGGCTTGGGTCTTTCGGCCTTGGGTACCTTGTTGTTCATTCCCGCGGCCAATTCGGCAAGCTTTCCCATGCTATTGGCCGGTTTGATGGTAGTCGGTTTGGGTTTCTCTCTGCAACAAACAGCAGCCAACCCCTTGGCCATCGCCTTGGGCCCGGCTTCTACAGGTTCTCAGCGATTGAGTTTGGCAGGAGCCATCAACAACGTGGGAACGACCATTGGCCCTCTGTTGGTGAGCTATGCCATTTTTGGCCCCATGACCGGCAGCGATAGCCCCAAGGTCTTAGACGTCAGCGACGTAAAGTTGCCTTATCTCGCTTTGGGTGGGTTGTTTTTGCTGTTCGCCTTTATTTTCTGGAACCTCAAGGTAGAAACAGAGCAGGCCAGCGATAGCGACTCAGCACAGGCTGGCAAAAAAGCCATCGCCTATCCCCAGGTTTGGATGGGCATGATTGCCATCTTTTTATACGTTGGAGTTGAGGTTTCGACGGCCAGCAACCTACCTGAATTGATGAAGCAGGAAATCGGCATGGAAACCCAAAACATCGCACCGTACATCTCTTTGTTTTGGGCGAGTTTGATGATTGGCCGTTGGACATCGGCATCAGGCGCCTTAGGTCTCAGTGGCTGGCGTCGCGAAATCATGAGACTGATTCTTCCACTGGCTGCCTTCGGCCTGTTCTTGACGGTCAACAGCAAAATGGGCCATAGCGTTTCGGGTTTTTACAGCTACTTGAGCGTTGTCGCCTTGTTGGTTCTGGCTGATTTCGTATCCAAAGGGAATCCCAGCCGTCAATTGATGTTGTACAGCCTCTTGGGTTTGGTGGCCCTACTGTTCGGCATGAACAGCGGCGGCATGACCTCCATCATGGCTTTCGTATCAGTGGGTCTGTTCTGCTCAACCTTGTGGCCCTGCATTTTCACGCTGGCCATCACCGGCTTGGGTTCTCAGACTTCACAAGGAGCCAATCTTTTGGTGATGATGATCATGGGCGGCGGATTCATCTCGGTTTCCCAAGGCCTGTTGGCTGATCCTGCCTACTTGGGCATCAAGAACAGTTACTGGGTCGGCGTCGTTTGCTTTGCCTACTTGGCTTTCTATGCATGGCGCGTTGGCAAGCTGTTGCGCGACCAAGGGTTGGAAGTTTCAGCCGTAGAAGGCGGCGGTCACTAATTCGGCTATCTTCGCAAGGCATGGGCACCCTTTCGCTTGTCATCATTGCCTACAACGAAGAAGCGCGCATTGGCGACTGCATTCGCTCGGTGGCTTCGCTGGCCGACGAAGTGATGGTCGTCGACAGTGGATCGACCGATCAAACGGTTTCCATTGCTAGTGCCTTGGGCGCAACGGTTTTGCACCGAACTTTTACCACGCACATTGAGCAAAAAAATTGGGCTTGGTTGCAAAGCAGCGGCGATTACATTTTGAGTTTGGATGCCGACGAGGCCTTGTCGCCCGAATTGCATCGCAGCATTGAAACGGCCAAGGCTCAGGGATTTCCCGCCTTTGGCTTCTCTATGAATCGCTTGAATCACCTCGGAGAACGAGCCATCAAAGGCTGTGGGTGGTACCCCGATCGAAAGATTCGCCTTTGGAAACGCGGAGCCGCTCAATGGGCAGGAGAAAACCCTCATGATCGCATAGAAATGGGAAGGGGGACCGAGCAAGCCTTACGGGTTGATCATCTGCAAGGCGACTTATTGCACTATACCTACTCCGATTTGAAAGCGGCGCGAATACAAGCCTTGAAATTCGGTCGAATTGGAGCCCGAGAAGCCGGTAGTGGTTTTTGGGGATTGAACTTAGTAAAATGCTTGGTTTCGCCTTGGGCTCGATTTGTGCGTAACTACCTGCTTCGCTCTGGCTGGAAATACGGTTGGGATGGCTTTGTCATTTGTTTTTGGCAAAGCGTAGAGGTGGGAATGAAATATGGCTTGGGCTTTGTTTACTCCTTATCATGAGGCTTCAACGATCAATAAAAGGATTGAACCTAGAAGCCGGATGCGACGAAGCCGGGCGCGGATGCCTAGCAGGACCGGTGACCGCCGCAGCGGTGATATTACCACCTGATTTTGATCACCCTTGGCTCAACGATTCCAAACAACTTAGCCAAAAGAAGCGGGAAACGCTTAGACCCATCATAGAAAAAGAAGCCATAGCCTGGGCCGTGGCTGAATGCAGCCCACAAGAAATAGATGAGTTAAACATATTATGGGCCAGCGTAGAAGCCATGCACAGAGCCATTGCAGCCCTTTCGATTCAACCTGCATTCTTGGCTATAGATGGCAACCGATTCAAGCCCTACGCCGACATCCCCCACCAGACCGAGGTCAAAGGCGATGCTCGCTTCTTGCACATCGCGGCAGCCTCCATATTGGCTAAAACACACCGAGATGAACGCATGATGCAAGGGCATCGAGAATTCCCTGACTATCGTTGGGACAAGAACATGGGCTACCCGACGGCTGAACACCGCAGCGCCATCAGGGAAATAGGCCCCTGTAGTTGGCACCGAAAAAGCTTTCATTTGCTACCACTACAAATCAGATTGTTTTAAAAGAAAGGGGCACTAGGCCCCTTTTCTCTAATTCAATTTCAAATTGTGAGTGACAGTTGCTTGAATGATGGGCGTGTTGTAAAACTGCCCATTTTTAAAATCCCTTTGTTTCATGTAACCGATCTGATAGTTTGTCATGGGGCTGGTTTTCCAACCCAGACCCGCATAGAGCCAATTTCGACCGAAACTCTGAAACTCCAAGTTCTCATTCATGTTCATCCACAACTCATCAAAACATTGAACAAACAAGGTATTCTTACCCAGTGATTTGAGATCATGAGTAAATCCCATGCGGTAGCGAAAGCGGTTTGCATACAAGGGATTGGCCTTGGTTCCATCGGCATTGAATTGCCCTACCCAGCGATTTTCCAAACGCAATCGGTTGTACAGGTGAAAATGACCGGCATTGAATTTGAAAAAAAACTGCTCCCAACTGTTGTGTTCCACTTGGCTCCATGTAGTGCCTAGAAATGGAATGTAAGGTCCTTGTACTAGGGAGTAGCCTACCGAGAATTCAGCGTTAGAATTCAAGTGATAATCTACAGAAGGACGCAACAAGAAATTCTTGTGAACCTCACCCAAGCCTTGGGTGCGCTCATGAATTTCCAAAGAAGCACTCCACTTATCACTCAGGGTCGTTCGGTGATTGAAAAAATACCAAGAATTCAAGGGATTTACCGTTTCAGCACTTTGAGCGATTGTGCCTACGGCATGCAAGAAAACCATGATTATTAATATCCACTTTTTCATAGCAATGGCATTAAGCACGGCGAGTAGCTAAGGGGTGGTTAGAAACAGGACGCATGTTATCCAAACCACGGGTTTCCAACCTGCGACCATCATTGTGCCAGTCTGACTCGGTATGTTCAACGAATTCCATGAAGGGATTGTCTACCAATTTGCATTCACTAAAATCCAACAGAACCTGGTTTTCATTCGGCAATTTTTTGAGCACCGAAGTAAAGGCCAAAATATTGGTAAACAGGGCAGATTCTTGAATGTATAAAATGCTCTTCCCTTCTATATGTTCAATGCGGTGACGCGAGCGAAATAGACTGGCAATTGGAGCGCCCATGATGATATGAAAAATCATCTTTACCAGAATACCGGCAGCTACTCCTAGCAACAAGTCCTCCAAAAGGGTTACCAAAATTGTTATAAGAAAAATGGCCAATTGCTCGATTCCCAGATGGTAGGTTTGAATGAATTCTTTAGGAGAGGCCAAGCGATATCCGGCAAAAATCAGCATAGCTGCCAAGGCTGAATTGGGGATCATTTCAATCAAAGGAATGATGAAAATCATGGCCAAAAGCAAAAACACACCGTGGAAGAAGTTAGCCCCTCGGCCCTTAGCACCAAAACCCACATTGGCGCTGCTGCGCACTACTTCGCTGATCATAGGAAGGCCACCCAACAAGCCACTGACTCCATTTCCTACACCCAGCGCAATGAGGTCGCTATTGGGATTCGACTTGCGTTTTTCTGGATCCAAATTATCAACCGCTTTGACGGTCAACA
>Ga0222713_10002145_pt1 | contig 21270 bp, 20 predicted proteins | sample C33_649DmetaG_FD_165061 | JGI IMG/M metagenome (GOLD analysis project Ga0222713, IMG submission 165061) | Estuarine water microbial communities from San Francisco Bay, California, United States - C33_649D | ecosystem: Environmental > Aquatic > Marine > Unclassified | place: USA: California...
CTGTGCGACGCAGTAATCCGCCTGGATCCTGCAACCGAGACAGCATATGCTCCGGCTCCTTTGCCACCGGGCAGTGCATAGGTCTTGAGGATTTTCATCTCGACGGGATCAATCTTGACCAGGGCGCCCTTGCCATAAAGAGTGGCCCACAGCATGCCGTCGGGCGCGGTTGCCATGCGCCGGGGGCGTGAACCTTTGCCGGTGTCGAGTTCCCTGATTGCACCAGTTTCGGGTTCAAGCCTGCCGAGCTTGTCGTCGTTCATCCTGCACCACCAGACGTTGCCGGCGCGGTCAATCGTGATGCCATAGGGACCGCCGGAAGTGCTGTATTCAACTATCCTGCCCGTGGCGGTGTCGAGGCTGCCGATGCGGTCGCCGCTTTGCATGGTGAACCAAAGCGTTGCACCATCTTCACTGGAAACAATGGTGTGGGGGCCTCCGCCTCCGGAGGTTACGGTGAATTCTGTGGACATGCGCGATGCGGGTCTCAGTTTGCCGATCGTGCCGTTGCCGTTGCCGGTGGTCCAGACAGTGCCGCGCTTATCGACCAGCAAGCCATGGGGGTGATGGCCGCGGGGCATGTTCCACTCGGTGAATGTCTGGGTCCTGGGATCGAAACGTGCGACTTTGTTGCCGGTCATGACGGCAATGTAAATGCTGCCGTCCGGAGCGACTGCAGGGTCACGGGCGAACTCCGGGGAGGGCACGGACCATTCCCTGACTGAGCCGGTGTAATTCTGCGGATTTCCGGGTTTGACTGTGTAATGCGAACCACCGGCGCGAGCGATGACCGGCAATATGACGACAAGAAGTATCAGCAGCCTCATCGGCAGGGAGTGGGAGTGGATGTCGTGATCAAATATATATGAATTTGCGATTACCGCTCTCTTTAAAACAACGGTCCACAAAGAATGACAAGCGAGTGCGACAGGAATCGACTTGTGGTCACGCAAATACAACGCCAAGATTGGCTCTTGCCGCTAACCCTTCTGCAGAATTTCCTCGCCACCAAGGGCAAGCATCATTGCGCGGGTGCAGTCGGGAAGTGACTGATGTTACTCAGGAGCTGACGATACGGTTGCGCAGTGTCATCGCCGGTTTTTCGAAAGCACATTCGACAACATCGCCGGGTTTCAGAAACAGAGCTTCCGCGTTGGCTTTGCCGACGGCAACTCCGCCTGGAGCACCGGTGGAAAACATGTCACCAGGCTGCAGGTCGAGCAGCCGTGAAAAATGCTCGATGATGTCCGGCAGCTTCCAGATCTGGTCGCTGGTGTTGACCCGCATGCGCTGTTCGCCGTTGACACTGCAGGTGACCCAGATGTCGTAAGGGTCGGTCACTTCATCCATGGTGATGATGCACGGTCCCAGCGGACCGAAGGCGGGGGCATTTTTTGAAGTCCAGAACCGGGAGCCCGAGGCGACTTCAGCTTTCTGGGTGTCGCGGCAGGTCAGGTCGTTGAGTATGGTGATACCGGCAATGTAGCTGAGGGCATCCTCACGCCTGGCGCCAAAGGCACGTTTTCCCAGTACGAAAACCAGTTCAGGTTCGTAATCGAGGCGGGAAACAGTGGCGGGTCTTGGTACATCACTTTCATGTCCGGTGAGGCACGAATTCAGCTTTACAAAGCCGGTGGGTTCACCGGGCATTTCCTTGATCAGGTCGTTTTTCCGCAGTTCTTCAAGATGTGTTCGGTAGTTCTTGCCCACGCAGAGAAATTTGTCCGCGTCGGGAATCGGCGGCAGATAGCAGACCTCGGATGCAGGCGCCAGTGTTTTTCCGTCGAGCGAAGCTGCATTTTTCGTTGCATATCGGGTTACCTCCCTTGCCCGTGCAAGCCCGGTTTCACCCAGGGCAAGCAGTTTCTTCATTGATGAGGGGATGATCCTCTTTCCGTCGCCCATGGCCTGTTCTCCAGCTGCAAGATCAAGCATCTTTTGATCGAGCAGTGCGCCGATGCGTACGGTTTCAGGGGTATTTTTAAGGGTGTAGGTGGCCAGGCGCATTGCTGAATCCTTTCAAAAGAAACGGCGCGGGGAGCCGCGCCGTCCGTGGTTACGCGTGATGACCGCTATTTTAGCCTTCCTTCCAGTTTCGGCGACGGTTTGAGGGTATTCAGGGCCGTGCCAGGTGATCGAAGACCAGCGTTTTTGCGGTCTTGCGGGTGAAATCCATGAATCCCTGGGCGATGATCGGCAACTGCTTGCCTACGGGGTAGGCAAAGACCCAGTTGCGCTCGATCGGCAGGCCTTCAACGTCCAGCACGGCCAGTTTTTCATGCGACATGTCCAGTCCCAGGGTGTAGCGCGACATGATCGACACGCCTAGGCCGGCGATGATGGCTTGTTTGATGGCTTCGTTGGTGGACAGCTCCATGCGTATCTTGGGCTTGCATCCATGTTCCTGGAATACTTTGCTGGCAATCATGCGCGTGCCGGAGCCGGGTTCCCGCATCAGAAACGGTTCTTCGGCGAAACGCGTGAACGGTATTTTTTTTTCCCTGGCGAGGGGGTGGTCGGCATGGGCATAGGCCACCATCGGATTCGGGAGTATGACCTGGGTTACCACATCGATGTCATCAGGAGGACTGGCAAAGATGTACAAGTCGTCCTGATTCTGGGTCATGCGCTCGATAAGTGTGGCCCTGTTGTGGATCTGCAACGACACCTCGATATCGGGATGTTCCTTGACGAATTCGGCGAGTACGCGGGGCGCGAAGTACTTTCCGGTAGTACTGACCGCGAGTTGCAGGCGCCCGCTCTTCATGCCGCGCAAATTGTCCAGTTCGCGGCTGGTTCCGGTCAGTATAGTGAAGATTTCCGTGCAGGACTCGTGCAGAACGCGACCGGCTTCGGTCAGGTGTATGCGTTTGCCGATCTGTTCCGTCAGCGGCATCCCCACCGTCTCGCTGAGTTTTTTCATCTGAACCGATACCGTGGGCTGGGCCATGTAGAGCTCTTCAGCGGCCTTGGTATAACTGCCGAGTCGGGCGACGGCTTCAAAGACAGAGAGTTGAGGCAGCAGGCCATGCTTCATGAAGCGGCGGATATTTGCCTGAGACATGTTGTTCCTTTCGTTACGAGCGAAATTGTCCACCGCGCCCTCCGCAAATGCGGAAGGCGCGACCTTCACCTCGAATGGACGACAGCCGGTTTACGGCCATAAAAAAAGACCTCGCCCATTCAGGCAAAGGTCTCGCTCGCAACGACAGGACCTGGGTCATGTCGGACTGCCAGCCGCCCCGGGAACAAGCATAGTTCCGAATTGACGAGACGGCTATCGCCGGTTTCCCGGCTGAGCTACTCCCCTTTGGAGGGAGCATGCACAAATAAATGTGCACACCCGCGTATTAAATCACGCGATTTGACTTATGGCAAGTCGTAATGATTTTCTGTTCGATGGGGGCGGATATTACGAAAAGTAATCAAAAGCATTTTTTATAAGAATGGGGAATCGCCGTGACATGTGTACCTGAAGCTTCGCATCTTTGTCGGATTTTTGTTTCATTACATTTTTTGATGGTTCGTATTTTGTGTTGTCGGAAATCTTGTTGTGGGTAATGTCGAAGATTACGAACTTTCATTTCACTTCTGGTGTTGAGGTGTTGATAATCCGGTCGTGCGCAGTAGCAGGCGCATGCAGTCGCAGCAGGTTGTTCTCTAGTGACTGCAGTTGTTGCCGGGGGAGTAGCTTCAGCGGCGCAGGCGGGAATGGCGTCGTGAGCGGTGCGGTCGTCAATACGGGTAACACCCGGTCGCACCGGCAGCCTTCAGTGGTGCAAGCGAGACCAGGTTGCGGGCACGCGGAAACGCGGCGTGCAATTTGATCTCTTACTTGAAGGAGGAAGCATGGAGTTACTTTCAACTGAGTTTCTTTCCGCTCTGCTGGCCATTGTCATCATCGACCTGGTATTGGCCGGTGATAACGCCATTGTCATTGCGCTTGCGGCGCGGAATCTACCCGATAATCTGCGTAAGAAGGCGATCATCTGGGGTACCTTCGGCGCCATTGCCGTGCGTACCGTGATGACGCTGGCGGTGGTCTGGCTGCTGAAGATTCCCGGATTGCTGCTGGCAGGCGGCGCGCTGCTGGTGTGGATTGCCTACAAGCTGCTGGCCGACAACGATGGATCTCATCATGAGGTGAGCGCCGTCGGGAATTTCTGGGGTGCCATGAAAACCATCGTGGTTGCGGATGCCGTGATGGGGCTGGACAACGTGCTGGCCGTTGCCGGCGCTGCCCACGGCAGCTTCCTGCTGGTGGTGATCGGTTTGTTGATCAGCATCCCGATCGTGATCTGGGGCAGCACGCTGATTCTTCACTACGTTGAGCGCTTTCCCTCCATCGTCTACATCGGCGGCGGGGTGCTGGCATGGACTGCTGCCAAGATGATGGTCAGCGAGCCTGTGGTCAGGGATTACCTTGCCGGCAGCGGTTTTCCGGTCGCAATGATTTACGCAGTGGTCATGTTGGGGGTTCTGGGCGCGGGTTTCTGGGTGAATCACGCCCGTGCCCGTGCGCGAGTTGCGGCGCATCTGGTCGATCTGGCAGCTGCACCCGAAGACAATTCCGTATCAAATCAATCTATTGTTTCAGCCAACCCGCAAGGAGGTATCACCATGAACAAGGTTCTCATTCCTGTCGATGGCAGCGCAAATGCGTTGAACTCGGTGCGTCATGTCGTCAACCGTTTCCTTGCAAACCCCGCCATGGAAGTGCATTTGCTTCATGTGCGGGTGCCGCTGTCACAGCATATTGCGCGTTTTGTCAGTCGCCGCGATCGCGAGGCGTTTCACCGGGCTGAGGCCGAGCGGGCATTGCAGCCGGCGCGTGACCTGCTCAACCGTTTCGGGGTGCCGCACGCTGACCTTATCGAACTCGGAGACAAGGCAACAACGATCCACCGTGTTGCGCAGCGCCTGCGTGTTACCCAGATCGTGATGGGCACGGCACGCAAGAACTCACTCACCCGCATGCTGGAAGACTCGGTCACCAACAAGGTGCTTGAGCTTTCGCAGGTTCCGGTGGAGGTGGTGGCAGGGCAGTCCGTATCCAAGCTTGAAAAGATCGGCGTGCCGGCCGGAGTAGGTGCAGCCATGGCCTTGCTGATTGTTGCGGTCGACTAAAAATACAGCAAGAGGTTCGCTCAAAACCCTGCCCAATAGGCAGGGTTTTTTGCTTGCAAATTGCAATGTCATGTATCACGAAAAATCAAGATTGCAGCTGGGAACCCGCTTTAAGGTACAGACTCAAACACAAGGATGACGGTTAGGTGTGCACGCAATAGTGCACACCATTTGTCCAGCGGCCCTTGCCGGTTGAGGTGATCGCGAAGGGAAGGGGAGTAGCTCACCGGCATGTCGCGATCGCTGCGGCATGCTGACGGCGCATCGACATTTCGGGGGCACTGCCCCCCGGTGCGCAGGGATCCTGACCGATCCGGGCCAGACCTTCGATAGTGTCGGACAGGCTTGCGCATCTGCGCGGCCGGTTCGGCCTGAACGAAGGCTGACAGGGAGATCGGGCATGGAAAGTATCGGTACATGGTGGATGTGGGCAGGTTTCGCGGTGTTCGTCGTGGCCGCGATTGTGGTCGATTTGCTTGTCCTTCAATCCAAGGGCAGCGCCAAAGTATCCTTTAATGAGGCGGTGCGCTGGTCGATCATTTGGATCGTCCTCTCGTTTGTCTTCAACGGCCTGCTCTGGTGGTACCTCGAAGTCCATCATGGACGCGAAATTGCCAACGAAAAATCGATGGAGTTTTTAACCGGCTATCTCATCGAGAAATCGCTGGCTGTTGACAATATTTTCGTGTTCCTGATGCTGTTTACCTTTTTCGGTGTGCCGCAAGAGTTTCAGAGGCGTGTGCTGGTGCTGGGCATTATCGGTGCAATCGTGCTGCGCGCCATCATGATCCTGATCGGCGCCTGGCTGATCACCCAATTTCACTGGATACTTTACTTGTTCGGGGTGTTCCTGCTGGTCACAGGTGTCAAGATGCTGATGATGGCCGAGGCGGAATCCGACTTGAGCAGGAATCCGATGCTGCGCTGGCTGCGCAGTCACATGCGAATCACCAATGAATTTCAAGGCGAGCAGTTCACCGTGATGAAAGACGGTGTGCGCTGGTTTACGCCACTGTTCGTGGTCATGGTCATGGTGGGTATTACCGACGTGATTTTTGCGGTGGACAGCATTCCGGCGATTTTCGCGATTACGCTTGATCCGTTCATCGTACTCACGTCCAACGTGTTTGCCATTCTCGGCCTGCGCGCCATGTATTTCATGCTCGCCGATCTGGCAGACCGCTTCCATCTGCTGAAGTATGGCCTGGCCTTCATCCTGATCTTTATCGGGATCAAGATGATATTGATCGACATTTACAAGATTCCTGTCGGTTTTGCTTTGCCCGTGGTAGGGGTTGTGCTCGTGATTTCAATGGTGGCAAGCCTGTACCTGACCCGGACTGCCCGATCCGGTCCTGAACACGGGGGGAATGATGCGTGACAACATGGCTCGTGTTGCTGCCTGGATCGAGTCGCCGGTGATACAGCGGCTGCTGATTGTTCTGATCCTGGTTAATGCGCTGGTGCTGGGGCTGGAGAGTTACCCGGGACTTGCGGCGCGCTGGGGTGAGACCCTGACGCTGATTGACCGCGCGATTCTTGCTGTCTTCGTGGTCGAGATCAGCTTGCGCTTGGCGGCACTCCGCCTCGCGTTTTTCCGCGAGCCGTGGAGTGTCTTCGATTTCGTGGTGGTGGCAATTGCGCTGATTCCCGCGAGCGGGCCGTTTGCCGTGTTGCGGGCTTTGAGGGTGCTGCGGGTGATGCGGCTCATTTCCATGGTGCCGAGCATGCGCCGGGTTGCGACTGGCCTTTTGGCCGCCATTCCCGGCCTGGGTTCGGTAGTCGGGATCATTGCTGTCATTCTTTATGTATCTGCAGTCATGGCGACCAAACTCTTCGGTTCAGCTTTTCCGCAGTGGTTCGGAACCTTGGGGGAGAGCGCTTATACGCTGTTCCAGATCATGACACTGGAGAGCTGGTCAATGACTATCGCGCGTCCGGTGATGGAGGTTTATCCCTATGCCTGGCTGTTTTTCGTGACCTTTATTCTTATTTCCACTTTCACCATGCTGAACCTCTTTATCGCGGTGGTCGTGAACGCCATGCAGCAGGAGCACCGCCGCGAATCCGAGCAGACTGTTGAAAGTGACGAACCTGTTCAGCGTCTGCATGGGGAGATTTCCGCCCTACGCCGCGATGTGCATGAAATGCGCGTCCTGTTGTCGCTGCGCGAAGGATCCTCAGGGAGCATCTTGCGATGACGGGGGCGGCCAGCAATTCGACTGTTATGAGGAAGGGGTTAACAGGGGCGCTGCAGCGGGTCATGGCTTCCGATTCGGCGCCGGGCATGCTGCTTGTTGCCACTGCTGCGCTGGCAATGCTGATCGCCAACTCGCCGTGGGCGAGTGTCTATGCCAGTTTCCTGGATGTACCTATCGTAGTGAGTATCGGCGACTTCGAGATCGCCAAGCCGCTGCTGCTGTGGGTAAATGATGGCCTTATGGCCCTGTTCTTTTTTCTCATCGGCCTCGAATTGAAGCGCGAGTTGATGCACGGTGAGTTGTCCGATATTCGCCAGGCGCTGTTGCCGGTGGTTGCGGCCCTGGGAGGCATTGCAGTACCTGCGCTGATCTATGTGGCGATTAATCATGGCGATCCGCTGGCGCTGCGTGGCTGGGCGATCCCGGCAGCTACAGACATCGCCTTTGCGCTCGGCGTGCTGGCGTTGCTCGGCAAAACGGTTCCGCGGGGCCTCAAGGTATTCCTTTTGACAGTGGCAATTGTTGATGACGTTGGTGCGATCATCATCATTGCCGTGTTTTACTCGACGACACCTTCAGCGCTGTCGTTGCTCATCGCTGGCGGCGCGCTGGCCATGCTCATTGCCATGAATGTCGCAGGCGTGCGTCGCCTGTCCCCGTATTTGCTGGTGGGGCTTGTACTTTGGGCGGCAGTGTTGAAATCAGGTGTTCATGCCACTCTGGCCGGGGTGTTGCTGGCGCTGACTATTCCGTTGCGGACCGGGGAAGGTGAGACCTCACCTTCCCGGCAGCTCGAACGTGACTTGCATGTGCCGATCACTTTCGCGGTGCTACCTTTGTTTGCGTTCGCGAACGCCGGGGTGTCTTTTGAAGGTATGGCGCTTGGTGATCTGGTGCATCCGATAACCATGGGCACAGCGCTGGGGCTGTTTATCGGCAAGCAGATGGGAATCATGGGGGCCTCGGCGTTGTTAATCTGGAGTGGCGCAGCGCGCCTGCCACAAGGTGCGACCTGGGCGGGGTTTTACGGGGTATCAGTGCTCGCGGGTATCGGTTTTACTATGAGCCTGTTCATCGGCAGCCTCGCGTTCAAGGAGGAAATGTCCGTAGTACTGCCAGTGGATGAGCGGGTGGGCATACTCCTTGGTTCCGCCGCATCCGCAATGCTGGGGTATTGGATATTGCGTTGCGCCACCCGCAGCGTGGTGCGTGATGGTTAGAAAAACCATTGGCCGCTGGCTGCCCTCGCGCGCAGCCATTGAGGCCAATCCTTCGCTGCGCTGGATGTCGCCCGCCTTTTCCCGCCCCTGGTTGTGGCAGCTGAACCGCCGCGGAGTTGCGACCGGGGCCGCAGTCGGTGTCTTTTTCGGCCTTCTGGTTCCGGTCGTGCAGATTCCGCTGGCCGTGGCTGCCGCCTGGCTGTTGCGTTGCAACCTCCCGGTCGCGGTAGCGGGCACATTGGTGTCCAACCAGCTGACCTATGTTCCGATCTGGTTGCTAGCGCACGAGACCGGGCAATGGGTTCTGGGACAGGAGCCGGCAGCGGCGGCTGCGCCTGCGGCATGGGAATGGTCTGAAGTCGGCTTTGCGCTTGCGACTGGGTTGTCGATCTTCGCCGTAGGTGGCGCCTTGCTTGCGTACTGCGTAGTACACGGGGGGTGGTTGGGGGCGGTATGGATACGCGCGCTGCGGCGCCATGGTCGCCGCAACGGGGGCATGCAGAAGTCCTAGAACTTCGGTTTGCGGGCTGCTTTCTTGTAACCTTCGATGCCGTCGAGAATTTCTGCTTTTGCTTCCCTGGATCCGACCCAGCCTAAAACCTTGACCCATTTGCCCGGCTCAAGGTCCTTGTAATGCTCGAAAAAATGGGCGATCTGGTCAAGTGTTCCGGCCGGAAGGTCCTGCGGTTTGCGCACGGCCGAATACAGCGGTGTCAGCTTGTTAATGGGCACAGCCAGTATTTTGGTGTCATTACCGGCTTCGTCTTCCATTTTCAGCATTCCCACGGGTCGGCAACGCACCACCACACCCGTGATCAGCGGCACTGGAGAAAGTACCAGTACGTCCACCGGATCGCCGTCTCCCGACAGGGTATGCGGTACATAGCCGTAATTGCAGGGGTAGTGCATGGCGGTCGACATGAAACGGTCGACGAACATCGCGCCGGTGCTCTTTTCCATTTCATACTTGATCGGCTCGGCATGCATCGGGATCTCGATGATGACGTTGACGTCGTTCGGTACGTCATAGCCAGAGCTGACACGATCCAGATTCACTTTGCGGAACCCCCGGGGTCACAAAATGCCATTATAGCGTTGCAGGCACTGCGGGCCTTTCCCCGTGCTAGGATCGTGCTTCGATCCTTGCGGAGCAATCATGAAACTCTATATCACTCCCACGTCCGGCAATGCCTGGAAAGTGCGCCTGCTGCTGTCCATGCTCAAGCTTTCCTACGAAACCGTTGTGCTGGACACCAAGAAAAAGGAACACAAGTCGGCTGATTTTCTCAGGCTCAATCCCCGCGGCCAGGTTCCGGTGCTGGTGGATGGCGACAGGGTGTTCTGGGATTCCACGGCCTGCCTGGTCTACCTGGCGCGCAAGCACGGCGGAGAACAGTGGTTGCCGACGGACGCGGCCGGAATGGCGGAAGTACAGCAATGGCTGGCTCTGTCCAACAACGAGATGCATTACGGCCTGCAATGGGCCAGGGGCATCAAGACCGGCATCCGCGACATCGGCAGCTACGACGAATATGCCGCTTATGGCCGCAGCGGTCTTGCAGTGCTCGAGGGCCGGCTGAAATCGAATGACTGGCTGGCGTGCGGGCGGCCGACCATTGCCGATCTCGCGTGTTACTGCTACACGTCCGTCTCTCCCGAGGGGGGCTTCGATCTCGGTGCGCATCCTTCTGTGGCGGCATGGGTAAAACGCGTAGAAGCGTTGCCCGGCTGGATCAAGCGGGTCTGAAGAGGCCGCGGTCGTGGCCAACCTGTTTCGCAGCGGACATGCCGGTGCGCCGGACTGGCGCGCAGCGGCGCGCTCCTGCCTGGAGCAGCTGGGAGCCGGTCCGGGCAACCTGGGTTTCCTTTATGTCACGGACCATTTCTCCAGCGATCTGGCTGAAATACATGCCTACTTCGAGGAGCATACCGGCGTTCCGCACTGGACAGGCACCACGGGAATCGGCATCTGCGCCGGCGGCCGGGAGTACATGGATGAGCCGGCGATAGCGGTAATGGTCGGAGATTTCCCGGAGGGCTCGTTCAGCATGTTCGGCGGGCTGAACGGGCCTGCACTGCAGGAGGCCGACCTGCAATGCGGGGAGGCGCCTGCCAGCATCGCAATAGTGCACGGCACCCCCCTGGGCGGCGATATCGCACAGCAGATACGCGGACTGGCGAAGCGGACCGAGAGCGGTTTTCTGGTCGGAGGTCTGGCCAGTTCGCGAGGCGAGAACCTGGTTCTGGCCGATGGTGTTTACGGCAATGGCTTTGCCGGGGTTGCATTTTCTGATTCGGTTGCAGTGGCGACCCGGCTGACACAGGGGTGCAGTCCGATCGGTGCGGTCAGGGAAGTCACCGGTGCACAGAACAACATTGTCCTGACCCTGGATGGACAGCCCGCGCTCGAAGCCTTGCGCGCCGATGTCGGCATTACCGCCAACGAGGATCTGGCGCAGCTGGGTGGCCAGATATTCGTCGGGCTGTCGGTTTCCGGCAGCGATACCGGTGATTATCTGGTACGCAACCTGATCGGCATTGACCCCGGCAACAAGTTGATCGCCGTCGGCGATATCGTACGCAAAGGGCAGCGACTGCATTTCTGCAAGCGTGACTCCAAAACGGCACGTGCCGACATGACGAGGATGCTCGACAGCATCCGCGAGGGGCTGTACACCCCTCCGCGCGGCGCACTGTATTACTCCTGTCTTGGCCGTACGGGGGCACTGTTCGGCGGCGAATCCGCAGAACTGAGGATGATCCGTGAATCTCTGGGGGATGTACCGCTTGCCGGCTTTTTCGGCAACGGGGAGATCTCGCATAACAGGCTCTACGGCTATACTGGGGTCCTGACTCTTTTCATCTAATCCTTTTCATCTGATCGTTTCGGGCTGCTGCCTGCCGGAGTTGTGATGACTGCTGACCGACTTTTCGCTGAGCTCAGCCTGACCTGGCTCGACGTGAGCGCTTTCCTGTTTTTTCTTCTGGCCTGGGCGGTTTATGCCCTGTTCGCCGAATGGCATTCCAGTTCCGTGCCCTCGTTGCACAGCACGATGGACGGGTACCGGCGGGAATGGATGCTGCGCATGATCGAGCGCGATAACCGCATGGTCGATGTCAACATCATGCGCAATCTGACGCGCAGCTCGCAGTTTTTTGCTTCGACGACCATGCTGGTGCTGGGTGCGCTGATTGCGTTGCTGGGCTACGTCCAGCAGGCGATGGACGTTGTGTCGGGGTTGCCGTTCACCGTCAAGGCCTCGCAGCGGCTGCTGGAAATCAAGATGATCCTGATGATCCTGATTTTCGTTTATGCCTTTTTCAAGTTTTCCTGGGCGATCCGCCAGCTCGGAAACTGTTCGACGCTGGTGGGTGCTGCGCCCAAGGCGCCAAAGGAAAATCCGGAGCAGTACGCCGTGCTTATCGATCGCATCGCGCTGATTACTTCCTATGCCAGCACCAATTTCAATGCCGGGTTACGGGCCTATTATTTCGCCCTGGCGGCGATGACATGGTTTCTCCATCCATACCTCATGCTGATAGCAACAGCCTGGGTGGTTTATGTCCTGTATCACCGGGAATTTGCGTCGAAAACGCTGAAGGCGTTGCTGGCAGGAGAGGCTTCGCCGCCGACCTGAAGCGGCATTGTCTCAAGGAATGCGGGAATGCCTGCGTGGGTTGCTGTTTTTACCGGCTGCGGCTTGCGGTCCGGTTTGTTGGGAACTGAGGCGACAGAAAACCAGGGAGGAGTCAGGCATGTCACAGCAGAGATCATCGTTCCGGAGCATTGCTGCAGTCGTACCAGCCCTGATGGCCGTCATCGGCATGGGGACGGCAGGTGCGCAATCGTGGAGTCCGGAAAAAGCGGTTGAAATTGCGGTATCGTCCGCCCCGGGTGGCAGCAATGACCGCATTGCGCGTACCCTGCAGCGCATCATCCAGGAACAGAAGCTGGTGCCGGTTCCGGTGTCGGTACTCAACAAGCCCGGCGGGAATCAGACCATTTCCCGGGTTTACATCAACCAGAATCCGGGCGACGGGCATTACATGGACATCGGCAATCCGACGCTGATTGCCAATACCATCGCCGGGCGCCAGCAGTACACCGATTTCACGCCCATCGCACTGCTGGTCAACGAGTTTTCGGCTTTTTCGGTACGCGCAGACTCGCCGTACCGGAACGCGAAAGACCTTGTCGAGCAGCTGAAAAAGGATCCGGACTCTATCGCCATCGGCGTCAGCAACCGGGGTGGCACCAACCATCTGGCGATTTCACTGCTGGCCAAGGCGGGGGGTATCGATCCGCGCAAACTGAAAGTGGTCGTGTTCAAAACCAATGCCGAGGGCATTACCGCGTTGCTCGGCGGGCATATCCAGCTGGTTTCCTCGGCTGTCGGCACTGCGATCGGCAGGGTACGGGACGGCAAAACCCGTATCCTGTCGGTCAGTTCCCCGGAGCGTCTGGGCGGCGACCTCGCCCAGGTGCCGACGTTGCGCGAGCAGGGGTATGACGTGTCTCTGTCCAACTGGCGCGCGATCATCGGACCCAAGGGGCTGAGCGCGGCGCAGGTGGCCTACTGGGAAAATGTGCTGGAAAAGGCCGTTGCAACCGAGGAATGGAAAAGCGTGCTGGCCAAATATTTTCTCGACGGCCATTTCCTGCGCGGCAAGGAATTCGGTGAATACATGAAAAAGGAATACGGTTTGACCAAGGCCATCATGACCGAGCTTGGGCTGGTCAAATAGGTATTGTCACAAACGTATTGCGAAATAAAAAACGGCCGGGGTTTCCCGGCCGTTTTCCTTGATGCCCGTCAGTTTTACAGCAGCGGCACGATCAGCAGCGCCACGATGTTGATGATCTTGATCAGCGGGTTGATCGCCGGGCCTGCGGTGTCCTTGTAGGGATCGCCGACGGTGTCGCCGGTGACCGCGGCCTTGTGGGCCTCAGAGCCCTTGCCGCCATGGTTGCCGTCCTCGATGTATTTCTTGGCATTGTCCCAGGCGCCGCCGCCGGTACACATCGAAATCGCGACGAAGAGGCCGGTGACGATGGTGCCCATCAGCATGCCGCCCAAGGCCTGCACGCCGGCGTCCTTGCCCATCAGCATGCCTACGATCAGCGCAACCGCGACCGGAGCCAGCACCGGCAGCAGCGAAGGCACAATCATTTCCTTGATCGCGGCACGGGTCAGCATGTCGACGGCGCGCGAGTAGTCCGGCTTGGCGGTGCCTTCCATGATGCCGGCGATTTCCTTGAACTGGCGGCGCACTTCGACCACTACCGAGCCGGCGGCGCGGCCAACCGCTTCCATCGCCATTGCGCCGAACAGGTAGGGGATCAGTCCGCCTGCAAACAGACCGATGATGACGGCCGGGTTTGACAGGTCGAACGTGAGGTGACGGCCGGTTTCCTCGATCTTGTGGGTGTAGTCCGCGAACAGCACCAGCGCGGCGAGGCCGGCAGAACCGATGGCGTAACCCTTGGTCACCGCCTTGGTGGTGTTGCCCACCGCGTCCAGTGGATCGGTCACGTCGCGCACTGCTTTTGGCAGTTCCGACATCTCGGCGATGCCGCCTGCGTTGTCGGTAATCGGACCGTAGGCGTCAAGGGCGACGATGATGCCGGCCATCGACAACATCGAGGTCGCGGCAATGGCGATGCCGTAGAGGCCACCCAGAGTGTATGAAACGTAGATCGCGACACAGACCGCCAGCACAGGCCAGGCGGTGGAGCGCATCGATACGCCGAGGCCGGCGATGATGTTGGTGCCGTGGCCGGTGGTTGACGCTGAGGCGACGTGGCGCACCGGGGAATACTCGGTGCCGGTGTAGTACTCGGTGATCCACACCAGGAACGCGGTCAGCGCGAGGCCGACAACCGAAGCGCCGTAGAGTTTTGCCACAGTAAGGTTCGGATAATGCTCGGCAATGTTGCCCAGCATCCAGCTGGTGATCGGATAGAACGCGATCAGCGCCAGCACGCCGGCGACGATCAGGCCTTTGTACAATGCCCACATGATGTTCTTGCCGTCGGTGGCCTTGACGAAGAAGGCGCCGATGATCGAGGCGATGATGGCGAAACCGCCGAGCACCAGCGGATAGATCACTGCGCCCTGGACCACTTCAGGTTTGGGCAGCAGCAGCGCGCCCAGCACCATGGTGGCGATGATGGTCACCGCGTAGGTTTCGAACAGGTCGGCCGCCATGCCGGCGCAGTCGCCAACGTTGTCACCGACGTTGTCGGCAATCACTGCCGGGTTGCGCGGGTCATCTTCAGGGATGCCGGCTTCAACCTTGCCGACGAGGTCGGCGCCGACGTCAGCGCCTTTGGTGAAAATGCCGCCGCCGAGACGGGCGAAGATCGAGATCAGCGAGGAACCGAAAGCCAGACCGATCAGCGGCTTGACGATTTCGCTCATTTTGGCGCCCGCGCCGGCACTGCCGAGCAGGAACCAGAAGAAGCCGACCGTGCCGAGCAGGCCGAGGCCGACCACCAGCATGCCGGTGATCGCGCCGCCGCGGAACGCGATGTTCAGCGCCGGATTGATGCCGTTTTTGGCGGCTTCGGAAGTGCGCACGTTGGCGCGCACCGAAACGTTCATGCCGATATAGCCGGCCGCGCCGGACAGGATGGCGCCGATGGCGAAAGCGATTGCCGTGGTGCCGCCAAGCGCGATCGCGATCAGCACGAACAGCACGGCGCCGACGATGGCGATGGTGGTGTACTGGCGATTGAGATAGGCCTTGGCGCCGGCCTGGATGGCAGCGGCAATTTCGCGCATGCGGTCATTGCCGGAGGGCTGGGCGACGATCCACTGGATCGACAATCCTCCGTAGACCAGGGCGGCGATGGCGCAGACCAGCGCAAAAATCAAACCATTCGTCATGTTGATGCTCCTAACCTATTGTTTTAATTCAGTAATTTTAATACGACCAGTGGCCGGGCCGCGCTAGGGTGCCTTGATTTGGTGCAAAGCGCAAGACCCTGGGACAAATACTTGCCTGACCTTTGATCTTGGTTAACGTTGCCCGGGCCCGGATCGGAGTTTTGGTCGGGTTTGTGGCGCTGCCGTTGAAGTAGCTGGCGGACACATTTCGGGGCCATGCGGACTATATAAAACCCGCAGCGATACAGGCCCGGGTCAGGTGTTTGCGATGAAAAACGGGATGACGTTCAGGGCAGCTTCCGGTAACGCGCGGGTAATTTCCGGCGGACGGATTTCAGCCGCAATCTGGCGTGCACCGGCAGGCCGGCAGTGAACGGTGGCCAGGCTTCACCCCGGATCAGCGGAGCAAAATAACGTCGGGCGCTGGCGGTCAGCCGGAAGCCGTCGGCAGTGAGAAAGGCGCGGGGCAGGCGTTTTTCACGGTTCATGATGTTGGACAGCGGAGCCGGTTCGAGACGCCAGCGGTAGGGCTGGTCACTGGTACGGACGATGACCGGCATGACATCGCTCAGGCCGCGAACGGCAAACTGAACGGCTGCGCGACCAACCGCGTAGGCCTGCTCGACATCCGTTTTCGAGGACAGGTGGCGCGCAGAACGCTGCACGTAATCGAGCACGCTCCAGTGCACCTTGACCTTCAGTTCGTTGCGGATCATCGCCGCGATCAGCGGTGCAACGCCGCCCAGCTGGTCGTGCGCGGGGATGCCGTCTCCTCCTACCTGCGTCAGCCGTCTGCCATCGGCAAGACAGATGCCCTCGGCCACCGCCACGGCGCAATAACCGAAACGGGCAATGCGGGCGCGCACACCAGCCAGAAATCGGGTCCGGTTGAAACGGATCTCCGGTACCAGCAGCAGCAAGGGGCCGTCTTCGCCAGCGGTCTGCGCCATTCCGCAGGCAGCAGCAATCCATCCGGCATGGCGGCCCATAACTTCCATCACGAAGACTTTGGTCGAGCTGTTTGCCATCGATGCGAGATCGGCCATTGCTTCGCGCAGGCTGGTGGCCACATGCTTGGCGACCGAACCGAAACCCGGGCTCGAGTCGGAGTGGAGGATGTCGTTGTCTATGGTTTTGGGCACGGCGATCGAGGTGACCGGATAACCCATCCGCGGCAGGATGGTGGCGATGAAATGGGCTGTCTCGGCGGAGCCGTTGCCGCCGTTGTAGAAGAAGTAACCGATGTCGTGGGCGCGGAAGACCTCGATCAGGCGTTCATACTGGGCGCGGCCCTGCGGCAGCGGAGACAGGTCGTAGCGGCAGGATCCGAAGGCACCTCCGGGGGTGTGGCGCAGCGCCCCGATCGCGGTAAGCGACTCGGCGTTTATGTCTATCAGGTCCTCGGTCAGGGCGCCGATGATGCCGTTGCGGGCGGCAAGGATGCCGGAAATATGGCGACGGTGGCGGCGTGCCGCCTCGAACAGGCCGCAGGCCGTGGCGTTGATGGTGGCGGTGACACCGCCGGACTGGGCGTAGAGTGCGTTGCGGGCGGGCACGTGCAAAAACTCGGCTTCTGATCCTGTCGAAGCTGGCGGATGTGCCGGCTCAGGCGGTCTCGACAGCGGTCATTCAATGTTTCGCGCGGTTGTGTGGTGCGTGCGATTCGATGGCCGCGAAGATCTTGTCGCGGATGTGCTCGACTGAACCGCGGCCGTAGATGTTGACGTAGTTCGGTGCCCGGGGATCGCCGCTGGCAGCCCAGCTGAGGTAGTAGTTCACCAGCGGTTTGGTCTGCGAGTGATACGTCGCGATGCGTTTGGTGACGGTTTCCTCATTGTCATCCGCACGCTGGATCAGCGGCTCACCGGTGACGTCGTCCTTGCCCTCGACGCGGGGTGGATTGAATTCGACGTGATAGGAGCGTCCGGAAGCCGGATGTATGCGCCGGCCGCTCATGCGGCGCAGTATTTCGCCGTCACCGACCTCGACTTCGATGACGAAATCGATGTCTATCCCCGCCTGACGCAGCGCCTCGGCCTGCGGCAGGGTGCGCGGGAATCCGTCCATGATGAAGCCGTTGGTGCAATCGGGCGCCTTGATGCGTTGTTTGACCAGTTCGATGACCAGCGGATCGGGCACCAGCGCGCCGCGATCCATGTAGGAGCGTGCTTCATTGCCGAGCGGCGAATTTTCCTTCATCGCCGCGCGCAGCATGTCGCCGGTGGAAATCTGCGGAATCTTGTAGCGCTCGATCAGAAAATGGGCCTGGGTGCCTTTGCCTGCGCCAGGCAATCCAAGTAACAGTATGCGCATGTCAGCTTGCCGGTTGAAAGTCGGGTGATTGAGTATAGCCGTGCGGTTGCCGTCCGCAAAATCAGTGCGGAATTCCGCGTTCAGCGCAGCAAACGGCGTATGCGCCTCAGGTCCGCGGGGGTGTCGACGCCGGGATGCGGTGCTGTGCTGGTCAGTGCTACGCTGATGCGGTAGCCGTTAACCAGCGCGCGCAACTGCTCGAGTGCTTCGGCACGCTCGATGGCCGCGGGTCTGAGCCGGCCGTATGTTTTGAGGAAGCCCGCGCGATAGGCATAAATGCCCAGATGACGCAGCACTGGCAGGCCGGGAGGAAGTTTGCGGATGCCGTGTTTGAAAGCGTCGCGGGCGTATGGAATCGGGGCGCGGCTGAAATACAGCGCATGTCCCTCCGCATCAAGGGTAACCTTGACCACGTTGGGATTGGTCATGTCCCGTGCATCGCGGATGCGGGTAGCGGCAGTGGCGATTGCGGCTGCAGGATGCTCGGCGAGGTTTTCAGCGACCCTGCGAATCAGGGCCGGCGCGATCAGCGGCTCGTCACCCTGCACGTTGACCACGATGGCGCGGTCCGACAGCCGCAGCCTCCGCGCGACTTCAGCGATGCGGTCGGTGCCCGTGGCGTGGTTTTTCCGGGTCATCATCGCCTGGAATCCGTGGTATTCCACGGCGGAAGCAATGCGTTGATCGTCGGTAGCAACCACGACCCGCGCCGCGCCGCTCCTGGCCGCTCGTGCGGCCACTTGCACCACCATGGGCTTGCCGCGGATTTCGGCCAGCGGCTTCCCCGGGAAACGCGACGATGCGTAGCGTGCGGGGATGACAACGATGAATTTCATCGTCTCAGAGTTCTGTTTCGGCGGGTATCTTGCGTGCGTCGTCTTCGAGCATGACCGGAATGCCGTCCGTGATCGGATAGGCGAGTCGACAGGGTTTGCAGATCAGTTCGCCTTCGGCTTTGCGGTAGAGCAGCGGGCCCTTGCAGATCGGGCATACCAGTATGTCGAGCAGTTTTTCGTCCATGGCGTCAGGCCTGTGAAAGACGGGTGAGTATTTTTGCGCCCAGTTCCGGTTCAACGACGGCATCAACGGCCAGCACCCAGCAGGTTGCGGTCGCGAACCCGACGCATTTTACCGCATCCTTTTCCGTCATCACGACATCATCTTCCCCGGCAAACTGCAGATCTGCGGGCACGTAGGGATGATGATCCGGGAACGGATGTTCGCTGCATTCGATGCCGATCCTGTGCAAATGTTCGAAAAAACGCTGCGGATTGCCGATGCCGGCAACCGCGTGCACGCGACGGCCGCGGAAATAGGCGGCGGGAACGGTGGTATGCGGATCGCGCAGGTTGCGGAAAGTCATGCCCTCGAGATCCATCCTGATTGCGCCGGGCCAGTTCTGCTGCGCACCGTTGACCACCACGGCGTCGACCGTGGCCAACCGTGCCACCGGTTCACGCAACGGGCCTGCCGGCAGCGGCCAGCCGTTGCCAAGCCCGCGGGCGCTGTCGATGACAGCAATTTCGAAATTGCGGGCTAGCCGGTAATGCTGCAGACCGTCATCACTGATGACAACGTCGATTGCTGGATGCGCGGCATGCAATGCGCGGACGGTTGCGGCACGATCAGCGCCCACCCATACCGGGCAGCCGGCGCGGCGTGCCAGCAGGCAGGGTTCGTCACCGTAGTCGGCAGGGATGCCTTCGGGCGGAACCTGGCGCGGATCGGTGCGCGATGCGCCGTAACCGCGGCTGATGATCGCGGGGCGGCGGCCCTGTTCGGCAAGAAACCGTGCCAGCCACAACACCAGCGGTGTTTTGCCGGTACCGCCGGCAGTGATGTTGCCGACGACGATGACCGGCAGGCCGGTTTTTTCAGCAGTCAGCAGTCCGCTGCGCCAGGCCAGGCGCCTCAGGTTTGCTGCGAGCAGAAAGAGCAGAGCCAGTGGTAACAGCAGGATGGCGCGCAGGCCACGGTTTTGCCAGTGAGCGGGAGAGGACATCACGGGCGAAGCGTACCCCCAATGACAGCAGCCGTCGAGGGACGGTTACTTGCGCGGGGCCTTGGTGGTAAAGGTGATTTTGGGATAACCCGCCATCTGTGCCGCTTCCATCACCCGCACTACCGACTGGTGTGCGGCATTGGCGTCGGCATTGATGACGATGACCGGCTCTTTCATCTCGCCGGCAGCCCGTTTCAGCGCATCGCTGAGCATGCCGGCGTTGGTGGCGGTGACCGCGGCCTTGTTGATTGAGTAATTGCCCTTGGCATCGATAGCCACGTCGATCTGTGCAGGCCGCTCGGGTGGTCTTTCGGCCTCTGCGGTGGGCAGATTGATCTGCAGTTCGGCGAACCGCGAATAGGTGGTGGTCACCATCAGGAAAATCAGGATGACCAGCAGCACGTCGATCAACGGAATGAAGTTAATCTCGGGTTCTTCGCGGAAGGCGCGGTTGCGGAATTTCATGCGGGCGTGTCCGGTTGCCTGGGTTCAGACATCCCGTTCGCCGTGGATGATTTCGACCAGTTTGACGGCCTGCATCTGCATTTCAACCAGCAGCGCATCGACCTTGGTGCGGAAGTAACGGTAAAACACCATGCTGGGCACGGCGACGACGAGGCCGAAAGCGGTGTTGTAGAGCGCGATCGAAATACCGTGGGCCAGTACCAGCGGGTTGGTGCCGGAAGGCGTCTGCGAGCCGAAGATTTCGATCATGCCGATCACGGTGCCGAACAGCCCGAGCAGCGGTGCGATGGCGGCGATGGTGCCCAGGCTGGTGAGAAAACGTTCCAGGTCGATGGCGACCACGTGACCGGCTTCCTCGATGGATTCCTTCATGACCTCGGGGGCATGTTTTTCGTTGCGCAGGCCCGCAGCGAGAATCTGGCCGAGCGGTGAGCTGGCCGCGAGCTGGTTGAGCATTTGTGAAGTGACGCCGTTCTGGCGGTACGCCTGCACGGTGTGTGTCAGCAGGTTTTTCGGCAATACCACGTTCTGGCGCAGCGACCACAGGCGCTCGCCGATGATGGCCAGCGCGATGACTGAACAGAGGAGCAAGGGCCAGATCGGCCATCCGGCCGCTTGAATGATGGAATACACGCAGACTCTTTTCTTCAGTGGTTCAAAAAAACTGGCGTAACTGTAGCGGCCATGGCCTGAATCAGCAAGCGCAACACCGGCAAGAGCTTTGAGCTAAAACGGCTTTTTCCGCTTTTCCACATTTATTGTGGATAAGCCTGTGCACAGCCTGTAAACGGTCAACCTAAGTCCCGCTTCCGGTTCAGAAAAAGCAGATTGCCTATTTCATGGACTGACAATAAAAACTAATTAAATCATATAGTTAATTAAATCGCCCCGGGGCGATGTGAAAGTACTTTTTGAGTAAATGTTTTGCGTTCCGGGATTGTGGATGACTTGTGCCGGAAAAATCGTTTTGCATCCGCGGTTTGCGGAGCTTTTCGCAACATGTCCGGCGCGTTTTTCGTTGTCCCGGTGGATTGCAGTGACAATCCACTACG